>Ga0070665_100006700_pt1 | contig 11708 bp, 10 predicted proteins | sample KBSS13metaG_FD_65862 | JGI IMG/M metagenome (GOLD analysis project Ga0070665, IMG submission 65862) | Switchgrass rhizosphere microbial communities from Kellogg Biological Station, Michigan, USA - KBS S1-3 metaG | ecosystem: Host-associated > Plants > Roots > Rhizosphere > Soil ...
GAACCCATGGTGCCATCGGCTTTCTCGAGCACACCGTCGAACTTTTTCGATGATTCAGAAAGGGACGCCGTGGTCTTGCCCAGATTGTCAAAGGTCTCCTTAAGATGATCCATGTTCGCCGGTGAAAGGGCCTGGTCGTTCAGCCGGCTGACCGTGGTGTCGATCTTCGCGATCGTCCCGCGCAGCTCCTTGATTAGGGCGGTGCCTTCTTTTGTAATATCGGAAAACCCCTGCTCGCGTGTTCCTTCAATCTGCGCACCCTTCGCAATGGAGGCCGTCGGTTTCCCGGCTGGCGGGGTGACCGCGACAAAACGATCACCCAGCAAACCCGTGCTGCCTATCGTGAAAGAGCTCCCGGCCGGAACCCGCACGTAATCGTAAATGCGCAATTGCACGTCCACTCCGCGACCGGAAGTCACGAGCCGCGGCGGTTCCGACACACGCCCGACTTTCGCGCCGCCGAGCAGAACATCGGAGCCTTTGAGCAATCCGCTCGCATCATCGAAATGGACCGTGAGACCGTAGTAGGTTTTGATCCCTTCGCCGAGCCGTCCAAATTGCACGACCAGCGCCGCGAGAATCGCGAGCCCAACGGCGACGAAGATCCCCACCTTCAATTCTAATCCACGATCCTGTTCGTTCATCTCATTAATCCGCGCCGGAGGCACGCCCGATCAAAAAATCCTGGATGAGCGGATCGGGCGAGGCGCGAATTTCCGCTGGGGTGCCATAAAAGTAAATGCGGCCTTCGTGCAGATAGGCAATGTAATCGCCGACGTGGAAGGCGTTTTTCATGTCGTGCGTTACGACCACGCTCGTCACGCGGTAGCGTTCCTGCAGCCGACGAATCAAATGGTTGATGCTGTCGGAAACAACCGGATCCAGTCCGGCGGTTGGCTCGTCGTAGAGAATGCAGGAGGGTCGATTGATGATAGCGCGCGCGAGACCGACCCGCTTTTTCATCCCGCCGCTCAGGTTGACCGGCATCTTTTTCTCCTGCCCTTCGAGTTCGATCACCTCGAGCATCTCGGCAATCTTTTGTTCGATGACGCGCTGATCGCGCTCCCCTGCTTCGCGCAATGGAAACGCGATGTTTTCCTCAACCGTCATCGAATCGAAGAGAGCGCTGCCTTGAAAGAGGATGCCAACCTTGCGCCGAATTCCCGCAAGATCCCGCTCACCGAGTTCGACAATGTTCTGGCCGTCGATCCAGATTTCTCCCGCGTCGGGTCGCATCAGGCCGATGAGGTTTTTGAGCAGGACACTCTTACCTCCGCCGCTGCGCCCGATGATCACGAGCGTGTCCCCAGTCGCGAGGCGCAGGTCGACACCGCGCAAAATTTCCTGTGCACCGATGTGTTTTTCGAGTCCTCGCACGGCGATCATGGGCGAGGAAGAGTTGAGAGAGGGAGAGGCGTCGGGCGGGCGGGAGCTTTCGACGGTCGGTGCTTCTCTCATTTCCTTCTTTCAGCTCTCAACTCTCAACCCACAACTTTCCCTTACTACCAACCGGCCGGGAAAATGATGTTCAACATCATCGTTAGGAAAAAATTCGAAATCAAAATCGCTAGCGACGAATTAACGACCGCTTCGGTCGTCGCCCGTCCCACGCCGACCGCGCCCTCGCGGCTGTTCAATCCTTTGTGGCAGCTGATAAAAACGATCAGGATGGCGAAACAGAATCCTTTTGTCAGGCCCATGATAATATCGCGCGTCGTGGTCCAGCGCTCCATGTTCGCCAGGTAATACGGCCCGCTGATTCCGAGCAAATCGACTGAGACAAAATAGGAGGTTACGAGCCCGAAGGCGATGCATTCGGCAACGAGCAGCGGCATCGAAAACATCATCGCGAGCATTCGCGGCACGACCAGATAATCGACCGGATGCACCGCGAGCGCGCGTAAGGCATCGATTTGTTCGGTCACTTTCATGGTGCCGATTTCGGCCGACATCGCCGCACCGACCCGGCCAGTCACCATCAGTCCGGTCAGGACAGGCCCGAGTTCGCGAAAGAGTGCGGCCGAGACGACCGCACCGACGCCGGAAGCGACGCCAAGTTTATTAAACTGGAAGTAAGTTTGAGCGGCGAAGACCGCGCCGGTAAATCCACCGGTAATGACGACCACCAGTTGTGAATGCAACCCGATATCGACCATCTGTCGCAGGAACAATCGCCATCGCATCCGGCGGGTAACTGCAGATCGCATCGCCTCGGCCGCGAGAACTACCAGTTCGCCGAGATAGACAAAAAACGAGAGAACAACCGCGCCAATGCCGGTCAAGAAGCGGGAAATCATGTGATTTCAATCCGGCGCCAGGGCGCGCAGTGCGCCCGGCGGATCAGGCATTAAGCAGTCGCGTCTTGGAACGCGGCCGCAATTCTGGCGGCATCGCATCGACGAAACGCGGCTCCCATTCGAGCGTGCTAAGAACGTTGAGAGTTTCGCGCAAGCCGACCGCATAGGCTTCCAGTTCGATCATATTTGAGGAAGGGCAGTCTAACCACCCTGCGAAGGCGATGCAAAAGTGAATTGCTCAGGCGCGATTGAAGCTTCTCATCACGAGCCGCGGAGACGGCGAGGGACCTTGCAATTGCAAGAGACGCTTTCTGCCGCCGGGGAACCCCAATTGCAACTGTGAGATCCTTCGTTTTGCTCGGGATGACAGGCGGAGATTGCCCCTCGTAACGATTGCCGCTCATTTGTCGCTGATGAAACTTCGCGCGCTTGGAATTCTGATCATTACTCTCAGCTCCCTCGGCGGCTGCCAGACCGCGCCTAACGGGATGGAACAAGCACGGCTCGCCACGGCGCAGAGAATCCAGGCCGAACCACCGGGTGATTATTTTATCGGACGCCGTTATTTCAAACCGGAGTTTCACTTTTGGGGCTACGTACGCCGACCGGGCCAGCCCTGGAGCGCCGCACAGCTCGTCGTCTTGAACGAAAACCGGAAGCTCGCGCCGGACCGCAAACAGCAGAACATCGGAAGCGACAACAACTACGAGTACAAACTTCGCGGCTACTTCAGTGGCGACAAAGTCTATGAACTGGTCAGCAATCGCTTTTTGGCTGAGTTCGTCCTGCAAAACTACGAACTGATTTCGACGAATCCACCACCCATTTTCAGAAGCCAGTTCCGCGGTCGGCAGGACAATCGTCTCGAGGTCGAGCAGCCAGAATGAACCAGGTTCGCGCCAAGCCGGAACAAAGCTGCCTGCAGTTCGTTGCGGGTTGAGGGAAGCTGCGATAGAAGAAGCCGTCCACCGCTGTCCATGAAATCTCGCCTTTTCCAGTCCCTCGTGGTCGGCCTTTGCTTCCTCGCCGGCTGCGAGACGATGCCGGAAGGTATTCAGGAGGCAAGGCTCGCCGCGTTTCAGCGAATCCAGGCCGAGCCGCCGGGCAACTACTTCATCGGACGACGCTATTACAAACAGAATTTTCACTTTTGGGGCTACATCCGCCGACCCGGTCAGCCCTGGAGCACCGCGCAACTGGTGATGTTGAACGAAAATAAGAAGCTCGCGCCGGACCGCGAACAAATAAACTTCGGCTTTGACAACAACTATGAGTACAAGCTCTATGGCCACTTCAGCGGCGACACTGTGTATGAGCCGGCGAGCAACGGCGTCTATCCAGAATTCGTCCTGACTGGTTACGAGCTGATCTCGACCAGCCCCTCTCCGATTTTCAAAAGCCAATTCAGCGGCTCGCGTGCAGACCAATATCAAATCGAAAAGCCGGAATAGCCGGCAGGCGACCGGCCTAACGACGCCTCCTGCAAACGCCTTCCTCAGGGAGGCGCCGGGGTTGCTTCCACGCTTTGCAGGGCGAGGCGTCTCCAGCTGGCGCGGCGATGAAGGATAAACTAGTCGAGGAGTTTCTCGGCTTCCTTGAAGTCGAACGCAACGCTTCGCCGCGCACCCTGCGGATCTATCGCGACGCACTGCGCGATTTTCGTGAGCAAACCAACGCAACTGGCTGGCGACTGTGCAGGGCGCAGCACTTTCGCGATTACCTCTTCGACCTGATGAAGCGGAAACAGGCGCGCTCCTACATCCGGCTGCAGTTCTCCGCCCTGCGTAGCTTCTATCGCTTCCTCGTCGCGCGGAACCACCTAACGAAAGATCCGGTACGTGAGATTCAGCTCCCGAAAGCCGAGAAAAAACTGCCGCTCGTCTTGACCCAGAGGCAGATCGACGAACTCCTCGCCGCTCCGCTCCAGGTGAAAAAGCCGAAGAGCGCTCCGGTCTGGATGCCCCAGCGCGATACCGCTATCATGGAGGTTTTTTACAGCAGCGGACTACGCCTGGCCGAGCTCGCCTCGCTGAACGTGAGCGACCTCGACATCTACACGGAGTCTGTGCGGGTGCTCGGCAAGGGGCGAAAGGAGCGCGTTTGTCCGGTCGGCGCGCCGGCCCTCCAAGCGGTATCACGTTATCGCGCTGCGGCTAACGTGCACAGCGGCGCGCTTTTTCTCAACAAAGGACGCCGGCGCATTTCGCCACGCTCGATCTGGCTGATTTTGAAACGCTACCTCCGGCATACTTCTATTCCGATTGCGCTCAGCCCGCACAAGCTGCGGCATAGCTTCGCCACCCACCTCCTCGATAACGGGGCAGATTTGCGCAGCGTGCAGGCGTTGTTAGGCCACGCCAGTCTTTCGACGACGCAAATCTATACGCACGTCACGACCGAGCGCTTGAAGCGGGCTTACGCCGAGGCGCATCCGAGGGCGTAACGCACCCTTCCAGCCTGCCGCGTCGAGCGGGCATCTGCCCGACATTTTCAGATCTTCTCCGAGGAAGACGCTCGATCCGACAGCTAAGATGGCCGCGTTACGATGCGTTTGCCGCGGCGTTGTTGTGCGGTTCGGCGACGTTGAAGACGAGCTTTCCGTTTTCCACCGTCACGTGCACCAGATCGCCCGCTTTCACATTGCCTTTGAGGAGCTCTTCGGCTAGCGGATCCTCGAGATAACGCTCCACGGCCCGCCGCATCGGCCGCGCGCCGTAAGTCGGATCGTAGCCTTTCTCGATCACGAACTCGTGGGCCGCATCATCGAGCGCAATTTCGATTTCTTTCAGCTGCAAGCGGCGCTTCACCTTGTTTACTTCGAGGTCGACGATCTTCATCAGGTCGGGCTTCCCGAGGGTATGGAAAACGATAATTTCATCGAGACGGTTCAGGAATTCCGGCTTAAAAACGCGCTTTGTTTCCTCGAGAATTTTGTCCCGCATCACATCGTAGTTCGCCTCGTCGCGCGGGGCGCCGAAACCCATCGTCGTCTGACGCTTGATCAACTCGGCGCCGACGTTCGAGGTCATGATGATGATTGTGTTGCGGAAATCGATTTTTCGGCCTAACGAATCGGTGATTTTTCCTTCCTCCAAAATTTGGAGCAAGAGGTGCATCACATCGGGATGCGCCTTTTCGATTTCGTCGAAGAGCACGACCGAGTAGGGCCGGCGCCTGACAGCTTCGGAAAGCTGCCCGCCTTCTTCATAGCCGACGTAACCGGGAGGCGAGCCGATCAGGCGCGAGGCGGTGAATTTCTCCATGTACTCCGACATGTCGATCTGGATGAGCGCGTCGGAATCGCCAAACATGAATTCAGCCAGCGTGCGAGCAAGGAACGTCTTGCCAACACCGGTCGGGCCGAGAAATACGAATGAGCCGATCGGGCGTTTCGGGTCCTTCAGGTCGGCGCGGGAACGGCGGAGCGCCTTGCTGATGGCGCCGACCGCTTCATCCTGGCCAATGACGCGTTGTTTGATGTCGGCTTCCATTGCGAGCAGCTTCGCGGTTTCCTTTTGCTCCATCTTCTGGAGCGGTACGCCGGTCACCTTCGAGATGATGTGCATCATGTCCTCGGCAGTCACGAGCACCTGTTTCTCCTCGCGCTCCTCGCGCCATTCGCCAAGGATGCGCTCCAATTTTTCCTTGGCCTGCTTTTCCTTGTCGCGTAGCGCGGCGGCTTTTTCGAAATCCTGCGCCTTGATCGCGGCTTCTTTTTCGACGCGGATTTCTTCGATCTCCTTTTCGATTTCCTTGACGTCGGGCGGCCGCGTCATGGCGTTGATTCGCGCCCGCGCACCGGCCTCGTCCATCACGTCGATCGCCTTGTCCGGCAAAAACCGGCCAGTGATGTAACGCTCGGAAAGTTTGACCGCCTGTTCGAGGGCTTCATCGGTCAGCTTGGCTTTGTGATGCGCCTCGTACTTCGGACGCAGCCCTTTTAGAATGAGGATCGCTTCATCGATTGTCGGCGCTTCGACTTTGACGGTCTGAAAGCGACGTTCCAGCGCCGCGTCTTTTTCGATGTACTTGCGATATTCGTTAAGGGTGGTCGCCCCGACACACTGCAGTTCGCCCCGGCTAAGCGCCGGCTTGATAATGTTCGAGGCATCCATCGCGCCTTCAGCCGAACCCGCGCCGACAATCGTGTGCAGCTCATCGATGAAAAGAATGACGTTTTTCGAGCGCCGAATCTCGTCCATGACCGCTTTGATTCGTTCCTCGAATTGTCCGCGATACTTGGTGCCGGCGACCATCAACGCGAGGTCGAGGGTGATGACCTTTTTGTCACGCAAAAGCTCTGGCACATTGCCATTCGCGATTTCCTGGGCGAGCCCTTCGACGATTGCGGTTTTTCCAACTCCGGCTTCGCCTAACAATACTGGATTGTTTTTCGTTCGGCGGCAAAGCACCTGGATGACGCGCTCGATTTCGTTATGCCGACCGATGACCGGATCGAGCTCGCTCTTTTTCGCAAGATCCGTCAGATCTCGGCCAAAGGCGCGGAGCGCCGGTGTCTTGACGTCTTTCTTCGACGGCTCGCCCGTCGCGCCCAGTTCCGGATCGTTTTCCGGCGGCGTAAAATTCGGATCGAGTTCTTTCAGTATTTCGTTACGGGTTCGCTCGATATCGACCTCAAGGCTCTTCAGAACGCGAGCCGCGACGCCTTCGCCCTCGCGGAGCAGGCCAAGCAGGATATGCTCCGTGCCGACGTAGGAATGGTTGAGGGCGCGCGCTTCCTTGCCGGCGAGCGCGAGCACTTTTTTGACTCGAGGCGTATAGGGAATGTTACCGACCATTTTCGTTTCTGGGCCGGAGCCGACTTGTTTTTCGACCTCCATTCGGACGGTTTCGAGGTCGAGCCCCATCTTTTGGAGGACGTTGACGGCGACGCCCTGGCCAAGCTTGATCAGCCCGAGCAGAAGATGCTCGGTCCCGACGTAATTGTGATTGAACCGATCCGCTTCCTTGCGTGCCAGAGCGAGAACCTGTTGTGCCCGAGGAGTAAAATTATTCATTATTATTGGACTCGGAAGGAGTCTCGTTGCCGGGCTCCGGCGCCACTTTACCCATATCAGGTTTCGGAAACAGTTTCAAACGACCGCGGATTATTTCGGCCCGCAGGAAGTCCCGCTCTTCGGCATTGAGCTTCTGTTGCGAGGTCTTTTGCAGGTGGGCCGGCTGCGTTTCAATGAAGAGCTCGTCGATCGGTAGACGCCGGGCTTCCGGGAATGCCCCGAGGTCCACGCCGAGTTTCATGATCGAAAGCAAATTGAGCGCTTCCTTCGAGGTCATCGCGTGCGCATAGGTAAGCACGCCGTATGCCCGGCCAATCTGGTCCCAGAGCGTGTCGGGCTTCTTTTGGATTAGCATCTGGCGCGCGTCGTGTTCTTTCTCGATGATCGTTTCGATCACTTTTGTCAGGCGAGCGATGATTTCGTCCTCCTTTTCGCCTAGCGTCGTCTGGTTCGAGATCTGAAAGAGGTTGCCCATCGCTTCGGTCCCCTCACCGTAAAGTCCGCGGACCGCGAGCCCGATTTTGTTGACCGCCTGGATGACCTGGTTGATTAAGTCGCTTAGGACGAGGCCGGGCAAATGGAGCATTGCCGAAGCGCGCATGCCAGTGCCGACGTTTGTCGGGCAAGCCGTAAGATAGCCGAGACGCTGATCGTAGGCGATGTCGAGTTTGCCTTCGAGAGTGCTGTCGACTTTGTCGACCAGTTTGAACGCGCTTTTCAATTGCAATCCCGAGCGAATCGATTGCATCCGGAGATGATCTTCCTCGTTAATCATGATGCTAAGCGTTTGCTTGCGATTCATGATGACCGCACTGCCAATGCCTTTGGCGGCGTGCTCGCGACTGATGAGATGCCGCTCGACGAGCACTTGTTTTTCAAGCGCGGAAAGATCCTGAAGCAACTCGGAAAATGAATCCTGCATTTCCGTGAGCTCTTCCACCCGCGGCTTGATCTGTTCAAGAATCTGAGTCCGCTCCGCCTTTTTCGCCCACCCGGGAAAAGCGCGATGGCGCAAATTCCGCGCGAGCCGGACGCGGCTGCTCACTACAACCTGGTGATGCGGACCTTCGCCGCGCAGCCATTCGCCAGCGCTCGACATTACCTGTGAGAATTTCATCGTCAGCTTGCCATCTCGTGTTCGAGTTGCTTGATTTGATCGCGCAAGGTCGCGGCAGTCTCGTAATTTTCTTCGGCAACGGCTTTCTCGAGATGGTCGTTGAGTGCCCGCATTTGATCGGTCAGCTGCATCTGGCGGGCGGCGCGTTCCGGTAATTTGCCCACATGCTCGACGCCCTTGTGCATCGCCTTGAGCAACGTCCCGAGACCTTCCGAAAATGTATCGTAGCAGGCACTGCACCCGAGCCGGCCGGTCTTTTTAAAATCCGCCTGTGTGAAGCCGCAGACCGGGCATTTCTGGGTCGGCCCACCCTTCTCAATCTCCTCGGCCGCACCGATACCTAATAATAAATCGGCCAGGGCGAAGCCGGTCGGATCCTGCACGCCCTTTTCCTTCGAGCAGGCATCGCAAAGGTTTACCTTCTGCATTTTCCCCTCGAGAATCTGCGTCAGAAAAACCGTCGCATCATTGCATTTACAAACGTCGCACAGCATGTCTGATCAATTAGACCACAAAGTGGCATAAAGATTCAACTGGCAGCTCACCAGTGACGCCGTTTCGATTCCTTCCGACGCGCGCTCGGTCACTCCGAAAAAATCGGCGTCCCACTCTCGCGCGTCAACTCGCGAAAGCGAGCGATCGTCCGGTTGGTGATCTCGCCCGGTTTTCCATTTCCGATAAGGCGGCCGTCTACCTTGATCATCGGAATGACTTCCGCCGCGGTGCCGGTGAGGAAGGCCTCGTCCGCGATGTAGAGGTCGTGGCGCGTCAGTTCCGGCTCGGAAATTTTAATCCCGAGCTCCGCGGCGATGTCGAAGACGACCGAACGCGTGATGCCGCGCAACGCCCCGGCGGTGATAGGCGGAGTCATGATCTGGCCACGCTTCACGACGAACACATTGTCGGCCGTGCACTCTGCGATATTTCCAGCATCGTTCAGCATCAGTGCTTCATCCGCGTTGGAGAGGTTCGCTTCGATCCTGGCGAGGACGTTGTTGAGATAATTCAACGACTTGATCGCCGGGTTCAAAGTCGCCGATCCCATGCGCCGGGTGGGCACGGTGACGACCGTTAGGCCGCGCTTGTAAAGTTCCTCCGAATAAAGCGCGATGGTCGTGGCGATAATGATGATGCTCGGCCGCTTACATTGCGCCGGGTTGAGGCCGAGATTGCCGACGCCGCGGGTCACGATCAGACGCACATACCCGTCGCGCAGACCATTTTGCCGGATGGTCTCGAGAAGCGCCTCATCCATCTCCTGACGCGAGATCGGAATCTCGAGGCAAATCGACCGGGCGGATTCCCATAGCCGCTCCATGTGTTCCCCCATGCGAAAGACGCGGCCATCATAAAAGCGGATGCCTTCGAAGACTCCGTCGCCGTAGAGCAGGCCGTGATCGAAAACCGAGACTTTTGCGTTGGCCTGGTCGAAGAATTCCCCGTCGACATAAATCTGGAGGGACTTTACCGCCGAGGTTTTCGCTGCCGCCATTTTCGGCGCGGACTCGGATTTCATTGGGGGCGTCGCGAGGGCGGTGGGTTCAGTCTCCTTGGTAAGCATGAAAAAACTTCCGGTGATTCCAAAGGCAATTCAAGCGGAGAATCGATCCGCGTTCCCAAGGGATAACAGGCGGACATGATCGCAGCGTGAGGCTGCTGATCGGGCGCTCGGCGACCCTCTGCTTTTGTGTACAGCAAAGCAGCTTCACCCTTTCGAGTGAAGCTGCTCCGTGATTCTAGTGGGGTCGCTCGCAAGGGCCGGGGCCCACGCCGTCGCCGACGAGACCGGAGACTTGCAAGGTATAGGTGGAGCCGGCGGGCTGACCTAGATTCGCTTCCTGCACCACCACGACCAGCGTCTGATTAGCCGGCACGTCCACCGAGAAGGTGTTAGTGGCGTTGAAGGCGGGGCTGGCGCCGGGATCACCGAGATAATTGATGCAGATGTTACCCTGGTTTCCCGGAACCGGAGGCACATAGGCGTTGAGGTAGGCCGCGGGAATGATGGCGCCACCCGCGGTGGTATTCGTCGCCGTCGTCGCGATCGTCGCACAAGCCGCGACCGGTCCATTGGGGATGGTCAGGACATCGTAGCGCCTATTTCCGGTGCTCCCCGCCAAGATACCGGGGCAGACTTTGGCCGTTCCGCAACTGCTGACGAGGCCATTCCGGCCCAGCCGTCCTTCCTGGACAGTGTCACCTTCATCCAAGCTGCCATTGATCACCGTGGGCGGTGTCGTGCACGTCGGGATCGAGAAGTTCAACACCGAAGACCCGCCGCCTTTGAATTTGACGGTAAGAGTGAAGTCGATCGTTGTGCCGCAAACGAACGCGGGCGAAGTGCTGACCCGGAAAGGAGCCATGTTCGTTGCCGTGGAGTTTTCGGCCGTGTCCGGGTATTTCGACTTCTGACTGTTAATAGTCACCTTTGGCGTAGTCGTGGAAAGCCTCGCCTGCACCTTGGAGCCAAGCAAACAACCATCGTTCAGGATGGTCACGTCAAGTTCGTTGCACTCGTTCGGTTCGATAATCCCATTGCCGTTACCGCCAGTGACGGAGACTGCACTCGACACAAAAACGAACCTGGCCATACCACTTAGACATTTATTCAAGGTCACGGTGCCCCCGTTAGTAATCGTCACAGGGAACGGTCCGACTCCGTTACAATTGTGGGCCGGGTCGACGATCGTGGCCGAGTACGACCCGGGCGACAGATTCATCGAGTAAGTGCCATCCGGCTTGGTCGCGGCGGAGAAGCCCGTAGAAGGCCCACCGGTCACCTGGACCAAGGCATCCTTGATTGGGACACCAATATCGCAAGCGCTAATCGTTCCACTCAGGGTTCCCTGCGGGGGCGCGGTCGTGCCATCGAACTTGAAGGCACCGATCTTGGTTTTCCAGAGGAACTGGCCCGTTGGGTTGTAATACTCGTTTGTGTACCAGAATGTCGCGTCATCCGCTGGATCCAGGCACATGGCAGTGTAATCGCCCCAGCGATTGCTCGTCAGTTGTTGGACACCTGTGCCGGCGAACATGGTCGCCTCGCCTTGCGCCAACACCCCCGGAGGATCACCCGCCAGCCTTCCTGCATAGGCAATAGACGGGAAGACGCTAAGGCTGGAGGTCGAGTATCCGACGGCCAGATTCCCCGCGTTGTCGACCACTGAACTGCCCATCCAGCGTTCCGTCGTATCGGGCGCATAGGTTCCCTGGTCCTGGACCGACCAAGGCCCGGCCGGGCTGGTCTTTTGCAACACATACCAACGGGTACCGGCT
>Ga0070665_100006702_pt1 | contig 11707 bp, 9 predicted proteins | sample KBSS13metaG_FD_65862 | JGI IMG/M metagenome (GOLD analysis project Ga0070665, IMG submission 65862) | Switchgrass rhizosphere microbial communities from Kellogg Biological Station, Michigan, USA - KBS S1-3 metaG | ecosystem: Host-associated > Plants > Roots > Rhizosphere > Soil ...
GAGCTCGAGGCCTTGCGCGCGGCCGGGGCGGTGGCGGTCGCCGACTGCGGGCTGATCCGGAAGCTATAGCGGCCGTTGCGCGCCGCCCGGCCTTCGTCGGTGGTCCCGTCCCAGCGCACTTTGCTCTCGACCTCCGGAGCGACGTTTTCCCGGTAGAAGGTCTTGACGACTTCCCCGGCTGCGTTGACGACGTCGATCTGCAGGTCGTTTTCAGCCTGGGTGCTGCCGATCGTGTAGCTGAGGCGCGGGTAGCGGAAGCCGAAGTAGAAGGACTTGCGCGGCGCGGTCGAGGCGGCGAGGAGGGTGATGACGCCGGCGCTCGGCGACGCGGCCGGGGTGCCCGAGGGGCTTCCCTTGGCGCTCGGGGTCGCGCTCGGGGTGCCGGCGCCGCCGGTCGCCGCCAAGGCGCCGCCTGGCAGGCATACGAGCAGCGCGACGATGGCCGCTATGCCTATCTGGCCGACCCACGCAGGTCGGACGAACCCTTTGCTGTTCAACCGCTAGCCCTCTCTTTCCATCGCCTGCGGAGTTAGCTGACGGGCTCGCGCTGAAAGAGTCGCGCTACGGACGCTTTTCGTCCGATTCGCCCCTGAGACCTGCAAGGCCTCTTCGGTTCCTCCGTTCCCGGGCGGTGGCCCGCACGGGATTCGGCTATTGCTCGGGCGGCAGTATAAGCAACCGTCCGGAGCCCCCATAGGCCGCGAGATGGCTATCATCCCCCGGCCGCGTGGGAAGGTCCCCGCGGTTTTTGCGCGATGAAGACCTTTGTAGCCACTCCAGCCAACCGCCAGCGCGACTGGTACGTGATCGACGCCGAGGGCAAGACCCTGGGCCGTCTGGCGACGCAGATCGCCGACATGCTGCGCGGCAAGCGCAAGCCGGAGTACACGCCGCACATCGACACCGGCGACTTCGTCGTCGTCGTCAACGCGGAGAAGATCCACGTCACCGGCGACAAGCGGGCGCAGAAGACCTATTACCGCCACAGCGGCTACCCCGGCGGGATCAAGTCCCGGACCCTCGAGGAGATGCTCGAGCGCAAGCCCGAGGAAGTGATCCGCAAGGCCGTGAAGGGAATGCTGCCGCGCAACCGGCTCGCCCGCCAGCAGCTGACCAAGCTGAAGGTGTACGCCGGGCCCGACCACCCGCACGCGGCGCAGCAGCCGAAAACGATGGAGACGAGCTGAACTTGATGGACGACGAGCAGAAAACGCCGGACGAGACGACCGAGGAGCAGGAGCAGGCGCCCGAGGCCGTCGAGGAGCAGTCGTCCGAGGAGGTCACCGAGGAGCCGGTGGAGGAGCAGACCGAGGAGGCTCCGCCCGAGCCCGCCGAGGAGCCTGTGGCCGAGGAGGCCGCTCCGGAGCCCGAGCCCGAGCCGAAGGCCGAGGAGAAGAAGAAAGACGTCATTCCCGGCGCCGACCTCGAGCCGATCCTCGTCGAGCCCGACAAACCCGAGCTCAGCGCCGAGGAGAAAGCGCGCCTCGAAGCCGAGGAAGAGGAGAAAGCTCGCCGCGAAGCCGAGCTGACCGCCTCCGAGGACACCGACGCCGCGGCCGCCAGCCGCGCCCCGGCGAAGATGGAGAAAGACGCCCGCTTCCTCGCCACCGGCAAACGCAAGAACGCGATCGCCCGCGTCACCGTCCTGCCCGGCAACGGCAAGATCGAGATCAACAAGCGCAGCCTCGAGGAGTTCTTCCCGCGGCCCCTGCACCAGACGATGGTCAAGCAGCCGCTTGCCGTCTCCGGCTACGAGGGCAACGTCGACGTCCGCGTCCGCGTCCACGGCGGCGGCATCAGCGGCCAGGCCGGGGCGGTCCGCCACGGCATCGCCCGAGCGCTGACCGAGATCGACTCCGAGCTCCGCGGCGACCTCAAGCGCCGGGGCTTCCTCACCCGCGACGCCCGCGTCAAGGAGCGCCGCAAGGCCGGGCTGAAGAAGGCCCGTAAGCGGCCGCAGTTCAGCAAGCGCTGACGGGAGCGGGTTGACGACCGCGCGCAAGCTCTTCGGAACCGACGGGGTCCGGGGAGAGGCTGGCACCTTCCTCAGCGCCGAGCTGGCGACCGCCCTGGGCCGGGCGACCACGGCCTCCCTGGAAGCCGAGCGGCCGCAGGTCCTGATCGTCCGCGACACCCGCGAGTCGGGACCGATGCTGGAGGCGGCGCTGGCCGCCGGGATCGCCGCCGCGGGCGGCGACGCGCTGCTCGCCGGCGTCCTGCCGACCCCGGCCGCCGCGATCCTCGTCAAGCGCCTCGGCCTCGACCTCGCCGCGGTCGTCTCCGCCTCCCATAACCCCTTCCACGACAACGGGATCAAGTTCTTCGACGGCCAGGGCGTGAAGCTCGCCGACGAGGTCGAGGCCCGGATCGAGGCGCTGATCGACCAGGCGCCGGCGGCCGAGCACGCCGGCCACGTCCGCGAGCTGAGCGGCGGCCTCGACGATTACCTGCGCGAGCTGGAGAGGGCCTTCCCGCTCGACCTCGCCGGCCGCAAGGTCGTCCTCGACTGCGCCAACGGCGCCACCTACCGCGCCGCGCCGGCGATCTTCGAGCGCCTCGGCGCCGAGGTCGAGACGATCGGCGTCGAGCCCGACGGGCAGAACATCAACGCCGGCTGCGGCTCGACCCACATGGAGGCCCTCTCCGAGCGGGTCGCCGCCTCCGAGGCGGAGATCGGGTTCGCCTTCGACGGCGACGGCGACCGCGTCCTCGCCGTCGACGGCGCCGGCCGCGTCCATGACGGCGACGAGCTGATCGCGCTGGCCGCCCGCGGGATGGCCTCCCGCGGCGAGCTCGACGGCGGCGTCGTCGTCACCGTGATGAGCAACTTCGGCTTCCACCGGGCGATGGAGGATGAGGGGATCGAGGTCGCGGTCACCCAGGTTGGCGACCGCTACGTGATCGACGAGATGCGTCGCCGCGAGTGGCCGCTGGGCGGCGAGCAGTCCGGCCACATCATCGCCTCCGACTTCGTCTCCACCGGCGACGGGATCGCCGCGGCGCTGACGACGATGCGGGAGCTCGGCTCGGCCCGGCTCGAGGACGCGGTGCCGATGGAGAAGCTGCCGCAGGTGCTGGTCAACGTCCGGGTCGCCGAGCGCGAGGCGATCAAGGACGCCGCCGCGGTCTGGGAGGCGGTCGAGCGCGAGAGCGAGGGCCTCGAGGGTCGCGGCCGCGTCCTCCTGCGCCCCTCCGGCACCGAGCCGCTGGTCCGGGTGATGGTCGAGGCGCCGACCGCCGAGGAAGCCGAGACGGTCGCCGAGCGGCTGGCCGCTCTCGTGCGCCGAGAGCTCGGCTGAGCGGGCTCACCGCCGCCGCCGACTACCCTTACTCGCCTTCATGTGCGGCATCGTCGGATACGTGGGCTCCAGGCCCTGCGAGGAGCTGCTGCTCTCGGGACTGGAAAAGCTCGAATACCGGGGCTACGACTCGGCCGGTCTCTCCGTGCTCGCCGACGGCGAGGTCGAGAGCGTCCACGCGGTCGGCAACCTCGCCAACCTGCGGTCCGCGGTCGAGGCCCGCGCCGCCAACGGCGCCGGGGCGCTGCCGCCCTCGGCGACCGGGATCGCCCACACCCGCTGGGCGACCCACGGCCGCGTCACCGAGGAGAACGCCCACCCGCACGACGACAGCTCCGGCCGCGTCCACATCGTCCTCAACGGGATCGTCGAGAACCACACCGAGCTGCGCCGGGCGCTGCAGGAGCAGGGCCAGGTCTTCACCTCGGAGACCGACGCCGAGGTCGTCGCCCACCTGATCGCCAGCCGCTACGACGGCGACCTCGCGGCCGCGGTGCGCGCCGCCTTTGCCGAGCTTCGCGGCCACTACGCCTTCGTCGCGATGCACGCCGACGAGCCGCAGCGGCTGGTCGGGGCGCGCAAGGAGTGCCCGCTGGTCGCCGGCGTCGGCGAGGGGGAGACCTTCCTCGCCTCGGCGATCCCCGCCTTCCTCGCCGACACCCGCGTCGCGATGCCGATCGAGAACGGCGAGATCGTCGAGATCGAAGCCGGCGCGATCCGCGTCACCGACGCCGAGGGCAACCCGGTCGCGCGGGAGAGCGAAGAGGTCGCCTGGGACGCCGACACCGCCGAGAAGGGCGGTTACGAGACCTTCATGCTGAAGGAGATCCACGAACAGGCCGACGCGGTCGCCGAGACGATCGCCGACCGGCTGCCCGGCGACGACGGGGTCGACCTCTCCGACGTCGAGCTCTCCGACGAGCTGCTGCGCGGCGTGCGGCGGATCGTGATCGTCGCCTGTGGCACCTCCTACCACGCGGGTCTCGTCGGTCGCTACGCGATCGAGGAGTGGGCCCGGGTGCCGGTGGAGATGGACATCGCCTCCGAGTACCGCTACCGCAACCCCGTCGTCGGCCCCGACGACCTGGTGATCGGGATGACCCAGTCGGGCGAGACCGCCGACACCCTGGCGGCGATGCGGCTGGCGCGCGAGGCCGGCGCCACGGTGCTGGCGATCACCAACATCATGGGCAGCCAGGCAACGCGCGACGCCGACGCCGTCCTCTACATCCGCGCCGGGATGGAGATCAGCGTCGCCGCGACCAAGACCTTCGTCGCCCAGGTGGCGGCGATGTACCTGCTGGGGCTGCGGCTGGCCGAGCTGCGGGGAACCCTGCCGCCGGAGCGGCTGGCCGAGCTGGTGGCGGAGATGAAGGCGCTGCCCTCGAAGATGGAGGAGACGCTGACCGCGACCGAGGGTCCGGTCAGGGAGGCCGCCGAGCGCCACAGCGACCAGGATTTCTTCCTCTACCTCGGCCGCCACATCGGCCTCCCGGTCTGCCTCGAGGGGGCGCTGAAGCTGAAGGAGATCAGCTACATCCCGACCGACGCCTACGCCGCGGGGGAGATGAAGCACGGCCCGATCGCCCTGCTCGACGAGTCGACGCCGGTGATCTGCGTCGCGACCGCGAGCCCGATCCTCGAGAAGGTCCTCTCCAACGTCGAGGAGGTCCGCGCCCGCGGCGCGCAGACGATCGGGATCGCCACCGCCGGCGACAGCCGGGTGGCCGAGGTGACCGAGGAGACGATCGAGGTCGCCGCCAGCGACTGGATCCTGCAGCCGATCCTGGCGATCCTGCCGCTGCAGCTGCTCGCCTACGACATCGCCCGCGCCCGCGGGCTCAACGTCGACCAGCCGCGCAACCTGGCGAAGACCGTCACCGTCGAGTGACAATTCGTCCGACCCGGGCCTGGTCGGCTGAAGTTGTCCAAAGCGGCCGCTAGAGTGCCCGCCCCGTGAAGCTCCGTCTCGTCCTCCCAGTCCTTCTCGCGGCGCTCGTCGCCGCCTTCCTCGCCGGTTGCGGCGGCGGCAGCGACGACGACGGCGGCAGCGGCACCGACCCGGCCAGCGTCGCGCTGCCGGGGGCGCCGGTCTTCATCGACTTCACCGTTCAGCCCGAAGGCGAAGCCAGCGAGAACCTCGACGCGCTGGCCAAGCAGCTCGCCGGGATCGACGACCTCGGCGAACTGATCGTCACCGAACTGGAGAACTCCGCCAGCGAGGACGGCGAAGAGCTCGACTTCGAAAAGGAAATCGAGCCGTGGCTCGGGGAGCGCGGCGGCCTCTTCCTGCAGGAATACGAAGACAGCGACTTCGAAGGCTACGGCGCCGCCGTGCAGACGACCGACGAAGACGCGGCGCGCGAGTTCGTCGACAAGCAGATCGAAAACGGCGACGAAGAGGCGACCGACGGCTCCTATGACGGCGTCGACTTCAAGGTGCAGGAAGACGAGACGACGATTGGCGTCTTCGACGGCCTGGTCGTCTTCGCCGAAGACGAAGCGATCTTCAAGTCGATGGTCGACGCCTCCGGCGGCGAGAGCCTAGGCGGCGAATCGAGCTACACCGACGCCGTCGCCAACGTCCCCGGCGACAGCGTCGCCGACGTCTTCGTCGACGTCGGCGGCCTGATCGAAGAATCGGGCGGCCAGATCGACTCCGAAACCGAAGTCTTCCTCGACACCCTCGGGCTCGAACCGAAAGAAGCGACCGCGGTCGCCAGCCTCGTCCCCGGCTCGAATCAGGTCGAGATCGACCTCAGCACCGATCTCAGCGGCGACAACCCGCCCTCCGGCGACGCCTCGGAGCTGCTCGGGTCGCTCCCCGGGACCTCCGTCGCGGCCTTCGCCTCGGATGAATTCGGCAAGCGCTTCGAAGAAGGCATCGACCAGATCGACGCGGAGGGCATCCCCGGCCAGGTGCCGCCGAACCAGCTGAAGAAGACCCTGAAGCAGGCCGGCATCGACCTCGAATCGATCGCCTCCTCGCTCGGCGACGCCGGCGCCTATGTGACCGGCAACAGCGAGAACAGCCTCGGCGGCGCCCTGGTGCTGGAAAGCGACGACGCCGAGCAGGCCAAGGCCACCGTCTCCAACATCGGCCTCTTCCTCCGCTCGGCCGGCACCCCGGGCGTCACCAAGATCACCGAAGGCGCCACCGGCTTCTCGGTCCGCAGCCCGGAACTGGGCCGCCAGCCGGTCGTCGTCGCCGCCAAGGGCAGCCGCATCGCGATCGGCTACGGCCTCGCGCCGACGCTCTCCAGCTTCCAGGAAGCCAACAAGACCCTGGCCGACACCGACGCCTACAACGAAGCGCTCGACGCCCTGGGCGACACCCCGATCGCGATGTACGTCGCCGGCCCGTCCGCCCTCAAGCTCGCCAAGGCCCTGGTCCCGGCGGGCGAAGAAGAATTCGAAGCGGCCGAGGAATACCTGCGGAAGATCGACTACCTCGCCCTCGGCTCCGAAGCCTCTGACGGCCTCGCCACCGCCAAGCTGATCGTCGGCGTCAAGTAGCGCCTGCTGGGGAGGACCCTGGTGGGGTCCCCCGGGAGCACCTCCGCCGAGTGGAGCGGGGATTGGCTGTCGCCCCAGACCGCCCTGGCTCGGCTCCATGCTGAGTACCCGGGGGACCCCACCAGGGTCCTCTGCAATCGGCTCTGGTTGACCCCTTAGGCTGGGCAGATGGAGTCTTGGCTCAGGCCGCTTTTCGACGCGGAGGGGATGCGGGGGGTCGATCGCTGGGCAATTGAGGAGCGGGGGCTTCCTTCGCTTGAGTTGATGGAGGCTGCTGGGCGGGCTGTGGCTGAGGCGGTGGCTGAGCTGGCGCCGGAGGGGCCGGTGCGGGTTGTCTGCGGGAAGGGGAATAACGGGGGGGATGGGTTCGTGGCGGCTCGGCTGCTGCGGGAGATGGGGTTCGAGGTCGAGGCGCTGCTGCTCTGGCCCGGGGAGGAGCTGCGCGGGGATGCGGCTGCCAACTACGAGCGCTTTGAGGGGGAGCTGCTCGAGGGCGATCCGACCGCTCGGTTGGCCGGCTCCGGCGCGATCGTCGATGCGATCTTCGGCACCGGATTCGAGGGGGCGCCGCGGGAGCCGGCCGCCGGGGCAATCCGGGCGATCAACGGCGCCGGCGCGCCGGTCGTCGCCTGCGACATCGCCTCCGGCGTCGACGCCTCTAGCGGCGAGGTGGCGGGCGAAGCGGTCGAGGCCGACGTCACCGTCAGCTTCCACGCCGCCAAGCTCGGCCAGCGGGTCGCCCCCGGCAAGGGCTGCACCGGCGAGCTGCGCGTCGTCCCGATCGGGATTCCCGCCGGCGCGCCCGGGGAGGCGGTCGCCGGCGAGATCGACCCCGCGGTCCTCGCCCTGGCGCCGCGCCGCGGTCCCCGCTCGACCAAGTTCAGCTCCGGCCAGGTGACCGTCGCCGGTGCCTCCCGCGGCCTGACCGGGGCGGTGCGGATGACTTCGCTGGCGGCGATCCGCGCCGGCGCCGGCTACGCCACCGTCGCCGTCCCCGCCGACCTCGAGATGGTTTTCGAGCTGGCCCAGCCCGAGGTGATGTCGGTCGGCTGCCCGGGCGGCGACGGCTGCCTGGTGCCGGCCTCGGAGAAGGCGGTGCTGCGCACCTTCGAGCGGGCGGCTGCCGGGGTGCTCGGGCCCGGCCTCGGCAAGGACCCCGGCTCCTTCGAGCTGGCGCGGACGGTGGCCGCGAAGATCGATGCCCCCCTCCTGATCGACGCCGACGGGCTGAACGCCTTCGCCGGGCGCCTCGGCGACCTCCGCGCCCGCCAGGCCCCGACGATCCTCACCCCGCACGCGGGAGAGCTCGGGCGGCTGCTGGAGCGCGACTCGGCCGAGGTCGAAGCTCACCGGGTCGCCTGCGCGCGGGAGGCGGCGGCGGAGGCCGGCGCCGTCGTCGTCCTCAAGGGCGACGACACGATCGTCGCCGACGGCTCGCGCCTCGCGGTCAACGCGATCTCCGCCCCGGCCCTCGCCACCGCCGGCAGCGGCGACGTCCTCTCGGGGATCACCGCCGCCCTCCTCGCCCGCGGCCTCGACCCGTTCGCCGCCGCCTGCGCCGCGGTCGTCGCCCACGCCCGCGCCGGCCTCGACGCCGCCGCCAGGGTGGGAGCCGCCGAGTCGGTGATCGCCGGCGACGTGATCGACTCGATCCCCGCGGGGATACGTCCCGACGGCTCGGTCGAATAACCTCGCGCCCATGAAGACCGCCGGAGAGATCATGGCCCGCGACGTACCCAGCGTGCACCCGAGCGACGACGCCCGCACCGCGATCGACCTGCTCTCGAAGTCGGATCTCGGCGCGATCCCGGTGGTCGACAACGACAACAAGCTGGTCGGCATCGTCAGCGAGTCGGACCTGATCCTCAGCGAGGAGGAGTCCGATCTGCACCTGCCGCACTACCTCAACATCATGGGCGGGATCGTCTTCGTCGGCTCGATGAAGGGGTTCGAGGAGCGGCTCGAGAAAGCGTTCGCCACCGAAGTCTCGGAGCTGATGACGGCCGACCCGATCGTCGCCCACGATTACGAGTCGGCGGACCGGGTGGCGAAGAAGATCGCCGACAAGCACCACAACCACCTGCCGGTCGTCGACGCTGACGGCTACCTGGCCGGGATGGTCACCAGGGCAGACGCGCTCGCCGCCCTGGTCGCCGAGCCGGAGTAGTCATGGAGCGGGCGGTCGCCCGGATCGATTTCGCCGCCGTGCGCGCCAACTGCGAACGGCTGAAGGCGGAGCTGGGCGAGGCCGAGCTCTGCGCGGTCGTCAAGGCCGACGGCTACGGCCACGGCGCGCTCGGCTGCGCCGAGGCCGCGCTGGCGGGGGGTGCCACCCGGCTGGCGGTGGCCACCGCGGGCGAGGCCGAGCAGATCGGCCGTCGTCTCCAGCACGTGAAGCTCCTGACGATGGGAGCGCTGACCGAGGAGGAGGTCGACGCCGTCATCTCCGCCGGTTCGGAGCTGGCGCTCTGGCGGGACGACTTCCGGCGCGTCATTGCCGCGCGGGCGCGGGCGCACGGGCACCGGGCGCGCGTCCACGTCAAGTACGACACCGGCATGGGACGGCTGGGTAACGCCGATGCCAGCGAGGTTCTGGAGCTGTGCCGGGTCTGCGCCGAGGACCCCGATCTCGACCTTGCCGGCATCTGGACCCACTTCGCGACCGCCGACGAACCCGACTCTGACTTCTTCGACGAGCAGCTCGGGCGCTTCGACGAGGTCGCGAGGGCGGTCAAGTCCGAGCATCCCGGCGTCGTCGTCCACGCCGCCAACAGCGCCGCGGTCCTGCGCGACAAGCGCTCCCACTACGAGATGGCCCGCTGCGGCGTCGCCATCTACGGGCTCGACCCTTTCCAGGGCGAGCCGGCGGAGCACGGGCTGCGCCCGGCGATGACCCTTTCCTCCCACGTCGCCGACGTCAAGCGCTTCCCGGCCGGCGCCAGCGCCGGCTACGGGCGCAAGTGGAAGGCGCCCGCCGACACCTGGGTCGGGGTGATCCCACTCGGCTACGGCGACGGGGTCCGCCGCGCCCTGACCAACAACGCCGAGGTCCTCGTCCGCGGCCGCCGACACCCCCTGGTCGGCACCGTCTCGATGGACAACATCACCGTCGACCTCGGCCCGGAGACCGAGGTCGAGCCCGGCGACGAAGCGGTCCTGATCGGCCGCCAGGGCGAGGAGGAGATCCTCGCCGAGGAGGTCGCCCGCCGGCTGGAGACGATCAACTACGAGGTCACCTGCGCGATCTCGGCGCGGGTTCCCCGCCGCCCGGCTTGACCGAGGCGCTTTTCTATCCCCATGTCTGACCAAAGCGCCAAGCCCGCAGAACGGCTCGATGCCGCGCCGATCGTCGTCGCCGTCCGCGAGGCGCTCGGCGGTGCGGATGGGGTCTGGATCGTCGGCGGCGCGGTGCGAGACGCGGCGCTAGGCCGCGAGGTCACCGATCTCGATCTGGCCATCGCCGGCGATCCCGGCGCCGTCGCCAAGTCGATCGGGCGGGCGCTCGGCGAGCACGCCTTCGAGCTCTCGGCCGAGTTCGGGACCTGGCGCGTCGTCTCGCCCGGTCGCGGCTGGCAGATCGACCTCACCGCCCTGCGCGGCGAGACGATCGAGGCCGACTTAACGGAACGCGACTTCACGATCGGCGCCGTCGCCGTGCCGCTCGCCGGTGGCGAGCCGATCGACCCCTACGCCGGGCTGACCGACCTGGCCGAGCGACGCCTGCGAGCCGTCGGCGAGGAGAGCTTCCTCAGCGACCCGCTGCGCCTTCTGCGCGCCCCCCGGCTCGCGGCCGAGCTCGACCTCGAGATCGACGAGCGAACCCTGGCGCTGGCCCGGGCCGCCGCCGGGCGGGCCGGAGAGCCGGCCGGCGAGCGGCAGCTGGCCGAGCTGCGCCAGCTCGTCGGCGGACCCGACCCGCTCCGCGGCCTGCGGCTGCTCGGCGAGCTCGGCGTCACCGCCGCGGTGCTGCCCGAGCTGGAGACGCTGCGCGGTGTAGAGCAGGGGCCGAACCACCACCTCGACGTCTACGACCACACGATCGCGGTGCTCGAACACACCCTCGAAGTCGAGGCCGACCTCGAGCGCTTCGCCAGCGAGCGCGCCGCCGAGGTCGCGGCGCTCCTCGACGAGCCGCTCGCCGACGAGACGAACCGCCGCACGGCGCTGCGCTTCGGCGCCCTCTTCCACGACATCGCCAAGCCGGCGACCAAGGCCGAACGCGACGGCTTCGTCGGCTTCCGCGGCCACGACGAGGTCGGAGCGGAGGTGATCGGCGACGTCTGCCGCCGCCTGCGCGCCAGCCGCCGGCTGACCCAGCACCTGCAGGGGCTCGCCCGCCACCACCTGCGGCTCGGCTTCCTGATCCCCGAGATGCCGCTGCCGCCGCGCCGCGTCCACGCCTACCTGCGCGCCACCGACCCGGTCACCGTCGACGTCACCCTGCTGACCGTCGCCGATCGCCTCTCGGCCAGGGGGAAGGGGCCGATCGCCAGCCCCGAGATGGTCTCCGCCCACCTGCAGTTGGCCCGCGAGATGATCGCCGCCGGCCTCGACTGGCGGCGCGAGGGCCCGCCGCCGCCGCTCCTGCGCGGGGACGAGATCGCCGCCGAGCTCGGGATCGAGCCGGGACCCGAGCTGGGGTCGGCGCTCGCCGAGCTCGAGGCTGCGCAATATGCAGGGGAAGTCGTTGACCGCACGGGTGCCCTCCAACACCTGCGCCGTTAGATACGCTCCGCCCCGCATGGCCAAAGAGGAAAAGATCGAAATGGAGGGGGAGATCACCGAGGCTCTCCCCAACACCATGTTCCGGGTCAAACTGGACAACGGCCACGACGTGCTCGGCCACATCTCGGGAAAGATGCGCCGCCACTACATCCGCATCCTCCCCGGCG
>Ga0070665_100006704_pt1 | contig 11707 bp, 7 predicted proteins | sample KBSS13metaG_FD_65862 | JGI IMG/M metagenome (GOLD analysis project Ga0070665, IMG submission 65862) | Switchgrass rhizosphere microbial communities from Kellogg Biological Station, Michigan, USA - KBS S1-3 metaG | ecosystem: Host-associated > Plants > Roots > Rhizosphere > Soil ...
GTCTTGCCCTTGTCCTTGACCGGGAAGACATAGGAAAGCGTGCCGACGGAGTGGCCCGGTGTGAAGACGATGTCCATCGTGGTATCGCCCAGAGTCAGCTTATAACCTTCCGGTCCCACCGAAATATCATTCGCGCCACGCGTGGGCACGCCGCCCGCCACATCGGGTGCCCGTTTCAGCGTGGCTTCCCAGTCGGGGCCGCCCATCACCACCCTGGCGCCGTACTTGCTCTGCAGGGTGGCCACGCCCTGGTCATGGTCGCCATGGGCGTGGCTGAGGACGACGTATTTGATGTCCCTGGGGTTGAGCTTCAGTTTGGCCATGCCGTCCAGGATTTCCGGCTGCGTCGCCCAGGCAAAATTGGTGTCGATGATGATGATGCCCGCGCTGGTCTTCAGCGCCCAGGACGAATGCTGGCGCGTGCCCAGCCAATAGAGATTGTCGAACACCTGATAGGGCGAGGCGTACCAGATGCCCCGGTCGGGCGCAGGGCGCGGGGTGAGCAGGCTTGCCGCGCCCCGTCCACCGCCGGGCGGCGGGTTCTGGAAGCACAGATTGACGAAGGTGGCGCGGTAATCCAGCCCCGCCGCCGTCTTGGCCGCCGCGATATGGCTGTCGATTTCGCTGGCGGGTGGTTGCGCGAATGTCGATGTGCTGACGCTCGCGGCAAGCAAGGCAGTGAACAGAGTGTGACGCTTCATGGCAGTCTCCCCATATTGATGCTTGGCTTATGTTTTGATGCTGAGGTCCGCAGCTAACTGTATTTGCCGCCCACCGACCAGGTCTAACTCGATGCTCCGCCCCGTATTCCGAACAAGCACTTTTCGAGCTCTATTGCTTCCTAGCTTGGCAGCCAATAGGCGGCCACCTTTCCATTCGATATCCACGGTTAGGTCGCCCCGCGCTCGCAAACCGCGCACATAACCCTCAGACCAAGCTTTCGGGAGCGCCGGCAGAAGATGAACACCATCTTCATCGCTTTGAAGAATCATTTCCCCGATTGCAGCAGCGGCCCCGAAATTGCCGTCAATCTGAAATGGCGGGTGGGTATCGAACATGTTCGGAAGGGTACTCTCGGCCAAAAGGCTTCGAAGCAGCAAATGGGCATGGTCGCCGTCCAACAGCCGTGCCCATAACGCTATCTTCCATGCCTTAGACCAACCCGTACCGGCATCGCCTCGCAGCTCCAAACTCCGGCGGGCTGCCGCCGCCATCGCAGGGGTCCGAGATGGCGAAATTGCTTGACCCGGATAGAGGCCCCAAAGGTGTGAAACGTGACGATGATCAGGCTCCACTTCGGGATAGTCCTCTATCCATTCCTGAAGTTGCCCTCGCGATCCTACTTGCAACGGCGGGAGCCGGTCTATCGCCTGGAGAGCGGCGGTTCGAATATCCGTATCGCTTTGGAGCTGACGAGACGCCTGTGAAAAGGACTCAAACAGTGCCGCAATCAGCTCCAGGTCCATTGTCGCGCCGTATGTGAGCAACGCCTTTTGAGCGTTCAACATATAGCCGTTTTCGGGAGAGAAAGACGGATTGGTGACGAGCTTGCCGGCAAAACGCGTGCCCGGGGGTGCTTCGACCAGGCTGTCGAGCACGAACAGTACTGCACCCCGCATCGCGGGATAGGCCCTGCTCCGCAGGAACTGCTCATCCAAACTGAAGCGGTAATGGTCCCACATCTGGTTTGCCAACCAAACAGCCCCCATCGGCCAGTGCCCCCAGGGCCCGTCAACCGGCGTAGTGGCGCGCCATAGATCGGTATTGTGGTGCAGCACCCAGCCGCGCGCGCCATAATGTTCGCGCGCAGTCTGTGCCCCTGTTTCCTGCAGATCAGCAATCAGGTCCCATAACGGTTGCAACGTCTCCCACATCGCACCGCTCTCGGCCAACCAATAGTTCATCTGCAAGTTGATGTTGGTGGTCCACTTGCTGCCCCAGGGCGGAAGCAACCGTTCGTTCCAGATGCCCTGTAAATTGGCCGGCTGGCCACCCGGTCGAGACGACGCGATCAGCAAATAACGCCCGAACTGAAAATAGAGGGCCGCAAGGGCCGGATCGTCAGCGGTTTTTGCAGCAGTGATACGCAGATCGGTTGGATAACCCGCGTTGGTATCCCTTCCAAGCTTAAGATCGACCCGTCGGAAAATCGCCTGATGGTCGGCAACGTGGCGAGCACGTAGCCCTTTATATGACTTGGTTATCGCGCCATCCATAAACAGCTGCGCCTGCCCCAGAGCGTTGCCGTCGATATCTTTGTAGGTGCGAAAACTCGTGGCGCCACTGAACAGGATCGTTACGGCGTCCGCATCGCGCACCCTGATGGAGCCGTTTTCCGCGGTCACCACCCCTTTGTCCGCCTGAACTGTTACAATAGCGGCGTAACGCAGGCCAGGCTCTTTCCAGGATCCAGACCAAGAACTTGCGGGGTTGTCGCGAGGCTGAATTTGACCGGTAAGGCGAAGCCCATTCTGGTCGATATTTTCCGTGATCGTTTTTGGCTGCAATGAATCCAGATGAATGGACATGCTCTGCTGTCCAGGCCGGTCCGCAGTCAAGCGAATCGCAAGAATTTGATCCGGGTGCGATACGATAACCTCGCGGCGAAACTTTATTCCATTTGCGTCATAGGTAACTGCCGCAACGGCCTCATCCAGTGACAGGCTGCGGCGGTAGCCGGTCCCCTTGCCGCCCTCCCCGAAAGTCAGCCGAAGATCGCAGAAAGGCTGGTAAGGCATTAAGAGTGCCGGCAGCCCCATCATTTCCCCACTCAACTTTTCGGCTTCCGCGGTGTGGCCCGCGAAAATGAGATCCCTCAGTCGCGCCAGATGGGCGCGGGCATCAGGATTGACATAGTCATGGACGCCGCCGCCCCACAGGCTCGTCTCATTTATTTGAATGCGCTCTTCGCCAAGGCCGCCGAACACCATCGCGCCCAGCCGCCCGTTTCCTACCGGCAATGCCTCGGTCCATTGCGTCGCAGCCTGACGGTACCAGAGCGTCATCGCCTGGCCCGCCTGCTCGCTTTTCCCAATTGCGGGTGTCGCCATAATTGCGGCCCCGCCTTGCAGAAAATTCCGACGTGTTGCGCCCATCTGACTGGATCCTTGACCTGCCAGCAACTATGGCAGGCTCGTATCTGATCGCTCCGGCAATAGATTGCCCGCTAACAACAAAGTAAGTTATTGCGGCAGCGCCGCAGTCCCCGTCACTGTAAGCTTTCCCTCCATGATCGCCGCGCCGGTGTCCGGTTGGCCTTCACCAATGGTGAGTCGATAGGCACCGGGCGCAACAACACGATCGCCCGCCACGGTCACGCTCGACAAATCGCTTGGGCTCAAGTCGAAATGGACCTTACGGCTTTCGCCCGGCTGAAGAGCTACACGGGATATCCCGCGCAAAGCTCGCAAGGGTTGGCCGGCCGCACCTGGGAAACCAAGATAAAGTTGGGGGACGGCTTCGCCATAACGCGTACCGGTGTTGCGCACCGTCACATCCACTCCGAGTTGGTCGCCCGCCCTGATCGACGGGGCCATCTTCAGTCCGGAGTAAGCAAAGCGGGTGTAACTCAGGCCATGGCCAAAGGGATAAAGCGGCTTGCCCGCGAAATAGCGATAGGTGCGGTTGGTCATGGAATAGTCCTCAAAGGCCGGAAGCTGATCCACCCCTGTATAGAATGTCACCGGCAGATGGCCTGACGGATTGTTGTCGCCGGAAAGAGTCTGACCGATAGCGGTGCCGCCCTCCTCGCCTGGATACCAAGCATCCAGAATGGCGTCGGCATTGGCCGCCGCCCAGTTCACGCTCAGCGCTGATCCGTTCATCAGCACCACTGCCATCTTCTTGCCAGTGGCTTTCAGTGCCTTGAGCAGGTCTTCCTCATCCTTGGGCACGTCCAGGCTGGTGCGGTCGCCACCCTTGAAACCCGGCAGGTTGACGTTCATCTCCTCCCCTTCGAGCTGGGAGGTGATACCGACCACGGCGATCACGACATCGGCGCCCTTTGCCGATTTCACTGCATCGGTTTGGGGATCGGCAATGACATGCCGCCAGACCAGATGCACCGGCGTGCCGATGCTGGGGGTCTGCTCGATGCGTAAAGCATAGGCGTGCCCCTTCTGCAGCGGCATCTCGATCGTCTTGGGACCGCGCTGGGTGTCCTGGTTGATGGTATTGTCAACGATCAATTTGTCGTCCAGCCACAGCTTGGTGTTGGGTGTGGCCATGCCGATCTCAAAGGTTCCATCTTGGTCCGGGGTCAGCGTGCCGGTAAAGCGGGACGACTTGGCGCCGTGCGCCTCGATCGCACGCGCCACGGCCGATCCCCTGAGCGCAAAGTTCAGCTGCGCATAAACTTTGGTGAGCAGCGGCGTGCCAGACAAATCGCTGGAGGCAAAATATTCCGCCTTCACCCCCGGCGCACCATCAGGGGTCTTCAGCGCCGAGGCCGGCACCGCATCCGCCAAGCGCAGGAAATTCGTCCCCGGCTCATACGTTACTTGGCTGCCGGGAAAAGCGGCTTTGATGCCATCCAGCGCGGTCACGGCATGGCTGGGCTGGCCATTATAATTTCCGAGCAGCACGGGCACCTGGTCGGCCAAAGGACCGACGACCAGGATGCGCTTCACGGACTTTTTCAGCGGCAGCAGACCATTGTTCTTCAGTAGCACGATGCTTTCGCGCGCGGCGCGCAATGCCAGCGCCCGATGCGCTGGAGAGTCCATTTCGCTATCGGGAATATTGTAATAAGGCGAAGCTTCCGGCGGGTCGAACATGCCTAGGCGGATACGAGCGGCAAACAGACGACTGAGCGACTGGTCCATGACAGACTGCGGCACAAGGCCTTGCGCTACGGCATCGGAATAGGCCTTGGCGCCAGCAACTGGGCCCTCGCCGAAATCGGCGCAGTCGGTATCCACGCCATGTTTCAGCGATATTGCCGCCGCTTCGGGCAGACTTTTGACGAAATGGTGGCCTTCATAGATGTCCCGGATCGCCGCGCAATCCGAGGTGACATAACCTTTGAAATTCCAGGCATTACGCAGCAGATCGGTCAGCAGGAAATCATTGGCGCAGGCCGGTTGTCCATTGACGCGATTATAGGCGCACATCAGCGAGCCCGCCTTTCCATCAACAATGGCGGCACGGAATGCCGGCGTATAGGTATCGATCTGATCGTGCTTGCTGACAGCCACGTCCATCGCATGGCGGGTCGGCTCCGGTCCGGAATGCACCGCGAAATGCTTTGGGGTGGCTATGGTGCGGGGATGTTCAGAATCATCTCCTTGCATCCCGGTTATGAAGGCGACGCCGAACTGCGCCGTTAAGAAGGGATCCTCACCATAAGTCTCCTGGCCACGGCCCCAGCGCGGATCGCGGAAGATGTTGATATTGGGCGACCAAAAATCGAGCCCAGCATAAAGACCTTCGCGCCGCTCGCGATTGTAACGAACGCGTGCCTCGGTCGAGATTGCAACTGCCATCTCGTGCACCAAGGCCGGATCGAAGCTGGCAGCCAGGCCCACCGGCTCCGGGAAGACAGTGGTGGCGCCCGGGATAGCCACGCCATGCAACGCTTCGCTCCACCAGTTGTAGGCCGGCACGCCCAGGCGTGGAATGGCTGCAGCGCGGTTGACGAGCTGCTTGCCCTTTTCTTCCAGAGTCATCTGCGAAACCAGCGCCTCGGCGCGCTGCTCAACCGGCAAACTGGTGTTGAACCAGGGCGCGTCCGGTGGAGGACTCAGCGGCACCGCGGGCAAAGTGCCCGGCTGCGCAGAGGCTGAGGGAGGGATCAGCAGAAGACCGAGAAAGACGGCCCCGGCGCGGTTCAACATGCTCCCCCCTTGTTTTTGTTTCCGTCTTGCACTTTTGCACAGCGAGCGAGCGCGCGCTGTATACAGAACGCTCAAGCGGTATCGGCCAGCGGCATCCTATGCGAATCCTTTTCTCGGACAAATGCTTTCTCGCCGGATCAACCGCTGTTAGCCTGCACAAAAATATCGGGGAGATGAAATTATGGATCAGGATAGCGTTTCCTTCCGCCGCCGTACCGTCCTTGGATTTACCGCAGCTGCGAGCGCGGCGCTGGCCAACCCGGCACACGCCGCGGATGGCACAAAGATCGGGTCGCATCAGGATCCGGGCAATTGCAGCACGCCCCGCTCGGCGATTGCCAATACCCAGTATGGGAAAGTGCGTGGCTATCTGGATGGCGGCGTTTTCACCTTCAAGGGAGTGCCCTATGGCCAGGACACCGGCGGCGCCAATCGTTGGCTGCCGGCCAAGCCCCCGACACCCTGGACCGATGAGCGCCATACCCTGATCTATGGCGCCAATTGCCCGCAGACGCTGCACGACTTCAAGGCGATTGAGACGTCATTCCTGTTCGACTGGGACGACGGTTACCTCGGCGAGGACATGCTCAAACTGAACATCTGGACGTCTGGTCTGACAGGCAAGCGGCCGGTGATGGTCTATTTCCATGGGGGAGGTTTTTCCTTCGGCTCGGCCTACGAGTTGCCCTCGCACGACGGGGCCCAGATGGCCCGGCATCACGATGTGGTCCAGGTATCGGTCAATCACCGTCTCAACGCGTTGGGCTTCCTGGATGTTTCGGAGATCGGTGGCCCCGACTACGCCGAATCCGCCAATGTCGGCATGACCGACCTTGTGGCAGCACTGCGGTGGATCCATGACAATATCGCCAACTTCGGCGGCGATCCTGACCGGGTGATGATTTATGGCCAATCGGGTGGCGGGTCCAAGGTCACCTGCCTGATGGGGATGCCATCGGCAAAAGGGCTGTTTCATCGCGCCGCGGTGCAATCGGGCGGCGGTGGTAATTTCGCCGATGCCGAACAGTCTCGCGCCCTCGCCCGCCAGCTGATGGTCGAGCTGGGATTGAAGCCAACCGACATTGGCGCGCTGCAACAGATGGAGTGGTCCAAGCTTTATGCCGCCGGCCAGGCGGCCATCGCGAAGGTCAATGCGTCCTTGCCACCCGGCCCGTTCTTCCCGCCCAGCTCGGTGCGCCGCGCCGGCTGGGCGCCCACAATGGACGGACATGTCGTCCCCATGCGGCCCTTCTTTGATGCGGCTCCGGAAATCTCGAAAGACATTCCCGTTATCATAGGCTCGGTGAGTGAAGAAGGTTACAGCTACCGTTCCAACCCAAGCGAAACGGAATGGCGCGCCACGCTCGGCAAAACCTATGGCGAGGACAAGGCCAATCGACTAGTGGATGCGATGAAGGCCGCCAGCCCGACCAAAAGCGTGCGAACGCTTTCTTATGGGGTTGCCGGCCTCTCCCAGCGCAACAACGTAGCGCGCATGGCCCGGCTCAAGCACCAGCTCGGTGGTGCGCCGGTGTATCAATATTGGTTCACCTGGCAGTCACCTCAGCTGGATGGTGTGGCGGGCGCATGGCATACATCCGAACTGGCCTTCTGTTTCGACAACACCAAGCGTTGCGAGCAAGGCACCGGCAACACACTGGAAGCGCAAGCTTTGGCAAAGAAGATGGCGACGGCCTGGGCCAACTTCGCCGCGACCGGCAATCCCAGTCAGCCAGGGCTTGCCTGGACTCCATCAGATCCCGCAAACGCGCAGACGATGGTTTTCGACAATCGGTGCACGATGAGCAACGACCCTCACGGAGCGGTTCGGGCAATACTGCTGTAATCGCGGCTCAAACCAGAGACTGGCCCAGCCAGCCCGATGCAGACTGTGCGCGTTCCTACTTGCTGGCAAACGCGCGGTACTGGCCGGTCCTGGCATCTACCCGCTTTGTGATTTCGGCGTTGGCCGTGCGCATGCAGCTGTTGAACCAGGTTTGATAGAATAGCGAACCGGGTTTGGATTGTAGCAGCGAACCGCAGACATCATTGGCGCTCTGTGGGACGCGATGCACCACGACAGTGGCTGCGTCCGCTTGGATCGTGGTCACGGTAAGGACGAAAATTGAAGCGGCTGTGAGAGCACGGAACATCATCGTCTCCTTGTTTGCGTGGACACTATGGGACCATGAATGCCCGCAGGCACACGCGGTTCCGCCAGAGGTTGCATCCTAGTCGGCCACAGCGAGCAAGCGCCTCAAGTGATCGTGCCTTCCGATGCTCGCTTGCGACTCGGGAAAGATCAGCAACTTGATCGGCAAAGTAGATCGCCGGACCAGCGGTGGTGATATTGGTCAAAAGCCTAATCAGGGAACATTTACTAATCGCTTCGCCTGTAGATACGGCTTCTCTAATTGGCAAATGCTGGTCGGCGCAATTTGCGCAAGGTCCGTTTTGCACCAAAAGCGGACATTCGGATGGAAGCGTCAGGCACGGTGCAAGAAAAGCTGGCGGCCTGCCCGATGTCGCGGCTGGTGTTGTATTTCGGATAGGCCCGGTACTCGCATAGTGGCCGGGTACGACCTGCGGTCGCCTCCGTATAGCTCATGAGCTTGCTGCCACGCCGCACGAAGAGACTCAGTGCCCCAGTCCATCCATCTCCCGCAAGAATTGCTGCAGGCGCGCAGTCAACGGCGCCCCAGATGACTGAATTCGTGGTCTAGTCGGCTTTTGCGTTCACGCTGGAGGAACCACTGCCGGCCCATTCCGTTAGATATACGCGCAAGGAGGATCAACTCCATGATCCGTAAAAACATCGCGACGGCGCTTATCGCAAGCGCAAGCCTGATCGTAGCCGGAACCTTCGCATCAGCCCAACCTGGCAGGGACAAAAAGGCAAATGGGCCCAGTAACCAGGAGCGTGGCAAGGGGCACAAGCATGCGCACAAGAATGCGCACAATCTGCTTGGTGCAAAGCTCAAGCAGAACGGCAAGCATGTCGTCGACAAGCTCGCCAACCGCGACGTGACGGCGGATGTGAGAAACGGAAAAGTAGCGAACATGGCGGCGGGCGATCTGCCCATGAAGCGCGTCAAGACGAAGCAGAAAATGGCAATGATCGACAATGCGCTCATTCCTGTTGCGTGGACAGGTCTACAGTTCGCGCAGTATGGCGGGGCTACGGATTATTACGGCTACTGCTTCGACGACGGCTATGAATTCACCTGTTACTGGTATCCGGCCGAAGATGTGGACTACGCCGATTACTCTTGGGATGATTACGATCCCTACTACTAACACTGGCTGGATTAGGCAATTGCGCCCAGTTTTGGCTTGGCAAATGTCAGCAGGTCGATATTGGTGTTGGCAGTATAGAGAATGTCACCGGTCTTGTGATTGACCATCACCATTTCAGCACGGTGTCGATCGCCTCGGGGATCTTTGGTGTCTGACCCTCGCCCCAGTTCTGCCGCCGGGTGTTCCCGAAAACACGCTGATTGTAGGCCACGGACCAGGGATCAACGAAGGTGGTGCTGGCCCAGCCGTTCCATTGGGCCGCCATCTCGAACGCCAGCTGCGGCTTCACATTGACCAGGTCGTTGGTTTCACTGCGGTCTGTTGCGACGTCATACAGTGCCCAGGGCTGGCCCCAGTTCTGCACCAGCTTCCACTGTTCCGTGCGTATCGCGCGATGGCCCTCATGCTCAAAATAGAGCGGGGCGGGACGTGAAGGCAAAGCTCGCCCACGGAATGTCGATGCAAAGCTGCGCCCCTGCAGAGGGACCAGCTCATGTCCTTTGAAAGTTTTCGGATATTGCGTGCCCGTCACGTCCAGCAACGTCGCCATGACGTCTACCAGATGACTCATCCCCTTGACGTGAGTTCCGTTGAGCGAGGAATCGATGCCTTTTGGCCAGCAAACGATGAGGGGATTGGAAATACCGCCTTCTCCCGCGAAATGCTTGAAGTAGCGGAAAGGCGTGTTGGATAAGGTTGACCACTCCATGCCGGCGGCAACCGATGATCTGGCATCGCCCGGATGATCGCCCGTCAGAATGCCGTCAGGACCAACCTCCGCATTGGCGCCATTGTCCGAGGTCAGCAGGACCAATGTATTGTCGAGAACGCCCAGCGATCTGAGCTCTGACATCAGCCGGCCGATCGCCCGGTCCATGTGTGAAATGATGGCGGCATAGACCGCCATCGTGGTGTCGAATTCATCCCGCTGCTTGGCGGTGAGCTTTTCCCAATTATACGTATTCGGTTCGCGCGGCGGAAGCCGTTGGTCCGGCGCCAGGATGCCCAGTTTCTTCTGCCGTTCGAAGCGCGCCTCGCGCAGCATGTCCCAGCCGGTCAAGTATCTCCCTTTGAAGCGGGCAATGTCCTCCGCAGGCGCCATCAGGGGATTGTGGGCGGCGACAAAAGGCAGATAGAGCACGAATGGCTTCCTCTGCTCACGCGCTTCCCGGATGTATTTGATGCTGTAGTCGACAAACAGATCGGTCGAATACCATTTGCCGGTGCCGATTGCCGGATCGGCGATGTCATATTGTTTCCCATCCAGGAATATCTGGTGGGTGGAAACGGGGCCCCCTTCCTGGTCGGGAAAATACATCCGCCCCTGGGGCGAGGCGAGAGAGCGGTCAAAGCCCCGCACCTCGGGCCCGGTGCCGCTTTCGATGCCCAGATGCCATTTGCCGGCCATTGCCGTGAAATATCCCTGGCCTTTGAGCAATTCGGCGAACGTCACGACGCGATCCAGCAGCTTGCCTGCAATGCCTTGCGATCCCGGGATGGTGATCTGCGACAAATGCCCCATGCCCGCCTGGTGGGGCCAGGCCCCCGTCAGAAGCGCGGCTCTCGAGGGACTGCACCGCGGCGTCACGAAAAAGTTTGTGAAACTCAGACCTCCTGCGGCCAATGCGTCGATATTGGGCGTCGGGATTTCACTCCCGAAGCAGCCCCAATCCGAGAATCCTTGGTCATCTGCAAGGATGACAACGATATTGGGTCTGGCTGGAGGCGTCGTCTGGGCATTTGCGCCGACAGCAGACACCGAAGCTGCAGCGGCCGTCGCGCCCAGGAGCGTTCTGCGATCATAGTCCATGACTTGTCCCTTTCTCGTCGTGGCGAAACGTCATGCATCACGCGGCGCGCGCAGCACGCAGCGAAAACCGATATGGCTGGTGGTGCTATCGACCATTTGCGGGGCACGTGCGGCGGGACGGTAGCGCTGGCAATAGTTCGACGCGCATAAATGGGATCCGCCCTTGATCACTTTCCGGCCGATCGCGATGTTGGGCATTTCGGGATCTAGGCTCCCGCCCTCGCTGCCGCCACGGGGATTTTCGGCCACACAACAGGGGCTGGCGGTCGGGACAGCTTCAGCCCACCAATCATCCGTCCACTCCCAGACATTGCCGATCATGTCGTGCAGGCCGTAGCCATTGGCTGGAAATGCCGTCACCGGCGTCGTTCTATAACCGCCATCGTCGCGCAGATTGCTGTAGGGAAAATTCCCGCGCCAATAGTTCGCCATAATGGCGCCGCCGGGATTCAATTCTTCCCCCCATCCATAATCGGCGCCTTCAAGCCCGCCTCGCGCGGCATACTCCCATTCTGCTTCGGTGGGCAGACTTTTGCCGGCCCAGCGCGCATAGGCCTGGGCATCGGCATGGCCAATATGGACGACGGGATGATCCTTCAAGCCGTCTATCCCGCTGTCCGCGCCGGTGGGATGGCGCCAATCAGCCCCCGCACAGAAATACCACCAGCGCCCTGGATCCCCCAACGGGACGGGTCCGGCCGTTCGTTCGAAAACAAGCGAGCCGGCGCGCGCCATGTCCGGGCGCAGGCCGGGATAGTCGGCGGGA
>Ga0070665_100006705_pt1 | contig 11705 bp, 12 predicted proteins | sample KBSS13metaG_FD_65862 | JGI IMG/M metagenome (GOLD analysis project Ga0070665, IMG submission 65862) | Switchgrass rhizosphere microbial communities from Kellogg Biological Station, Michigan, USA - KBS S1-3 metaG | ecosystem: Host-associated > Plants > Roots > Rhizosphere > Soil ...
ACTCTTGCCGCCGCGAAACGCCGCCTCGATGCTCTCCCAATCATTGCCGAGCGCGGACACACCGCCCATGCCCGTGACCACCACGCGACGCATCAGCACAAACCTCCATTCACGGAAATCACCTGGCGCGTGACATAGGCCGCGTCGGCCGACATCAGGAAACTCACGGCACCGGCCACTTCCTCGGGCTTGCCGATCCTCTGCATGGGAATCACTTCGAGAATCTTCTCCATCGGCGTGTTGGCGTCGACCATGTCGGTCTCGATCAGTCCGGGCGCCACGCAGTTCACGGTGATCTCGCGCTTCGCCAGTTCCACGGCCAGCGCCTTGGTGGCGGCGATGATCCCGCCCTTCGCCGCGGAGTAGTTAGCCTGCCCGCGATTGCCGATGATGCCGGACACCGAGGCCAGCGTGACGATGCGCCCCGGCGCGCGCCGCCGCACCATGGGCATGACCACGGGCTGCAGCACGTTATAGAAAGAGTCGAGATTGGTGTGCACCACGGCGTCCCAGTCCTCACCCGTCATCGCGGGGAAGGCGGCGTCGCGCGCGATGCCGGCGTTGCACACGACGCCGTAGTACGGGCCGTTCGTTTCCATGTCGGCTGTCAATGCCGAAGCGGCCGCGGCCCGCTGCGACACATCGAACTGCAGCAGCCGGGTCGCGCGCCCGAGCTTGCGGATCTCGCCGGCCACTTCCTCGGCGGCTTCGCGCCGCGAGTGGTAGTGCACGACGATGTCGAATCCATCGCGCGCCAGGCGCAACGCGATCGCACGGCCGATGCCGCGGCTCGAACCGGTCACCAGCACGCAGGGATTCTGGTCCACGCTCACGCCGGGACCTCTTCCTTCGAATGCGCGCGCAGGTAGTTGGCGACCCGGCCGGTGAGGCACTCGGGCATCACGAACAGCAATTCGTTCTCCGGCGGCCGCACCGCCACCTGCACGGTCTGCGCGCGCACCACGCGCGCGCCGTCGGCCAGGTCGGTCACGAGATAGTTGATCGCCAGGCGCTGTTCCCACTCCACCAGCGAGGCGCGAATCCGCAGCCGGTCGCCGAAACGCGCGGCGCGCACGTATTTCACGCGCAGGTCGACGATGGGCCAGAGGAAGCCGGAATCGATCATCTCCTGCAGGTCGAAGCCGATCAGGCGCATCAGCGCCCAACGGGCATTTTCCAGGTACCGCAGGTAATGGCCGTGCCATACCACCTGGGCGAGGTCGACGTCCGCGAACGCGACTTCACAGGTGATCTGTGCACTGATGGCCGAATGTTTCCGCATCGGGCCGGATTCTACGGTGGAGGAGGCGTCCAGTGCCGCATGCGGCGCCAAACCAACAACGGCGCCCGCCACAGCATCCCGAGAACCAGCCGCACGTGCATGCCGGCCAGCCGCAGGTTGTCGTACAGCATGCGGAAGTGCGAGATACCGTCCGTGGGATACGAAACCCGTGTGTCTATCCAGCGCAGCGTCCGGCCGCGCCAGACCAGCTTCACCAGCAATTCCACGTCGAAATCCATGCGCCGGCCGACGCCGTCGTGGTCCACCACCTGCAGCACGGTCTTCAGCGGGTACAGGCGGAAGCCGCACATGGAGTCGCGCACCCGGCTCACGGAGAGGGTCTGCAGCCAGACCAGCACATGCGTGATGTAGCGCGACACGAAGCGCACCTTGGGAATGGATTCGTCGAACAGCGGCCGGCCGCAGATCACGGCGTCGGGCTCGGCGCGGGCCGCGGCCAGGAATTTGGGCACGTCTCGCAGGTCGTGCTGGCCGTCCGCGTCCACCTGGAGTGCATGCGTGAAGCCCAGCTCCAGCGCCCGTCGCAGACCCGCGATCACCGCCGCACCCTTGCCGCCATTCACGGCAAGCCGCACCAGCGGATCGCCGGTTTCAGCGGACAGCCGTTCCAGGGCGAGGCGGCAGGATTCGGTCGAGCCGTCGTCGACCAGCACCACGGGAAGTCCCTGCGCACGCAGGTTTCCGGCCACCGCGGGCACCGCGTGCTCGTGGTTGTACACGGGGATGACTCCCGTGACCTTCAATTCCATCACTTCACTGCGTCTGGAGACGATCGATGCAGTCGATCAGGTCATTCACCGTACGCACCGAGCGGAAATCGCGCGGGCTCACGCGGCGCTCGAAGATGCGCGACAGGTGGTCCACCAGGTCGACGGCGTCGATGCTGTCGATTTCGAGGTCATCGTCGAAGCGGGCTTCGGGCACGACGGTGGGCTCTTCCAGCTCGAAGAGCTCGACCAGCGAACGCCGGACGATGTCGAAGATTTCCTGGCGGGACTTCATGGATTAGGACCTGGAGCCTAGTCTCGCACCGGAGTCGCCCCGGCGAACAGTCCCGCGAGATCGGCGTGCAAACGCCGTGACGCAATTGGCAGTGGCGCGTCGCGGTACGCCGCCAGATCGATGTCCTCACCCACGCGTAACGTCCATTTCGGGCGGCTGGGCGGGATGCGGTACCACGGCAGATTCTTGGACAGAGTCGAGGGTTCGCAACTGATGTGGACCGGCGTGAGCACGCGGGCGGCGCGCAGGGCCACGTTGGCCGCGCCCCGCTGCATCAGCAGCGGCTTGCCGGGCACGGTGCGGGTTCCCTCAGGGAACATCAGTAAGGTTTCGCCCTCCCGGAGCGCCCTTTCTGCCTCGTGGATCATGTCTTCGGTCGGCGCGTTGGGAATGTAGCCCGCGCCGATCACCGCGCCGCGCGTGATCAGGTTCCTGAAATGCCCCGCCTTGACGATGCAGCTCGCCGTGGGCGCGAAGCCCAGCAGGAAACACACGTCGATGAGCGTGGGGTGATTGGCGACGATGAGCTGGCCGGGCCGGCCGAGCTTCTCGCGGCCGATGAACTCGAAATCGATGAGGCGCAGGTCGCTGACGCCGTGGATGAACGCCCGCATGCCGGCGCCCAGCACGGCGCGCGAACGACGCTGGCGCCGCGAGCGCTCGGGAGTCAGCAGGCGGATCACCGGCAACACCATGAAGCCGAGCACGAACGTGACGAGGCCGAACACCAGGAACCACAGGCCGGTGCCCACCAGGCGCAGCCAGTAGTAGTCGGTGCGCTTCACCGCCGGCGACTCACTGGTCGAAAAATAGTCACTGGCCTGGGCATGGAGTCTGTCCGTGCGCCCCCGCATCATTGCGGAATTTCCACGTGGCTCTCGATCCAGTTCTGGACCTCTTCATTGACCTCGCGCGCGTCGCGGCCCACCGGATCGATGGGCGGGCCGATGATCACGCGAATGACCCCGGGCTTCTTCAGCAGGCCTCGGCGCGGCCAGAAATATCCTGCGTTGTGCGCCACGGGCACGATCTTGCGCCCTTCCTGCGCGGCTAACAAAGTGCCGCTCGAGCCGTAGCGCCGGGTCTCGCCGGGCGCCATGCGCGTGCCTTCCGGGAACACCGCGACCCAGGCGCCGTAGCGCTCCATGCGGTCCTTGCCCTGCGCCAGCACCTGGTTGACGGCGGCGGTGCCGGCCTTGCGATCGATGGCGATGCACTTGGCCAGCATGCAGCCCCAGCCGACGAACGGGATCCAGTAGATCTCGCGCTTCATGACCCAGACCAGCGGCGGGAACAGGATCATGATCCCGTAGGTTTCCCACGTGGAGGAATGTTTCAGGAAGATCACGTGGTTGCCTGCCGGCAGGTTCTCGCGGCCCTCGACTGTGTAGGTCAGGCCGCAGATGACGCGCAGCGCGAAGAACACCGGGTACGTCAGCATGCCCGCCATCCAGAAGCGTCCGCGCCAGGGCAGGAACACGCACACCACGCAATAGACGAACCCGAAGCCGATGGTCCACACCGCCATGAACAGCGTGAACACGATGGAGCGCAGCATCTGCATGTAGTTAGACCGCCGCTCAGCCAGGCAGGCAGGAAAGATCGGCGATGCGCGTGAACTGCCGGCGCAGTTCGGCGAGCAGGGCCAGGCGGTTGCGGCGCAGCTGGGCATCCTCGGCGTTCACCATCACGTTGTCGAAGAATCCGTCCACGGCCGGGCGCAAGCCGGCGAGCCGCGTCAGTGCCGCCGCGTAATCGCGTTTCGCGAGCGCGCGGTCCACGTCGGTGATCATGCCGGCCAGGGCCTCATGCAGTGACTTCTCTGCGCTCTCGCGCAACAACGTGACATCCACCATGCCGCCGGCGGCGCCCTCGGCCTTCTTGAGGATGTTGGCGATGCGCTTGTTGGCGGCCGTGAGGCTGGCGGCCTCGGGCAATGCGAGGAAACGGCTGAGCGCGGCGAGGCGCGCGCCGAAATCCAGCGGCGAGCTCGGCTCGCTGGAACGCACGGCGTCGAACATCTCGGTGCTGACCCCGCGTACGCCTTCCTGGGCGCTGGCGTCGATGAAATAGCTGCGCAGGCGCTCGACCAGGTAGTCCCAGAGCTCGGTGGCCGCGGTGGCACCGGTCACGGGCTGCAACGCCACGGCACGCGCCACCAGCGCGCGCAGATCGAGATCGAGCTTCTTCTCGATGAGGATGCGCAGCGTGCCGATGGCGGCACGGCGCAGGCCGAATGGATCCTTGGTGCCGCTGGGCTTCTGGCCGATGGCGAAGATGCCGGCCAGCGTGTCGAGCTTGTCGGCCAGCGCCACGGCCGTACCCGCGCCGGTCACCGGCAACTCGCCGCCCGCGGCGCGCGGCATGTAGTGCTCGTCGATGGCGGTGGCGACGTCAGCGGGCTCGCCGTCGGCGGTCGCGTAGTACCGCCCCATGATGCCCTGCAGCTCCGGGAATTCGCCGACCATCGCGGTCAGCAGGTCGCACTTGGCGAGCTCGGCGGCGCGCGTGGCCTGCGCGACGTCGGTGTCGATCAGCAACGCGATCTCACCCGCCAGCGTGGCCATGCGACGCACCTTGTCGCCGATGGAACCGAGCTTGGCCTGGAACGTGACCGCGTCCAGCGCGGCGCGCCGCGCATGCAGCGGCTGCTTGCGATCCTGGCTCCAGAAAAACGCCGCGTCGGACAGGCGCGGGCGCACCACGCGCTCGTTGCCGGCGCGCACCTTGGCCGGATCCCGGCTTTCGATGTTGCTGACGGTGATGAAATGCGCCAGCAGTTTTCCGCCGCTGCTCTCCACCGGGAAATAACGCTGGTGGTGCTGCAGCGTGGAAATCAGCACTTCACGCGGCAACTCGAGGAAGCGTGCCTCGAAACTGCCGGCCAGCGCGCTCGGCCATTCGACCAGCGCGGTGACCTCGTCGAGCAATTCGTCGTCGATGAGCGCCTGGCCGCCGAGCGATTTGCCGACGGCGGTGACCTGTTCGCGAATCGATGCGCGGCGCGTGGCGAAGTCCGCGACCACCTTGCCGCGTTCGCGCAGCGTGGTCTCGTAGTCCGCGGGCTGCGCCAGCGGGAATTCCTGCGGCGCCATGAAGCGGTGGCCGCGGGTGCTGATGCCGGCATCGGTGTCGAGGATGCGCGCCGGCACGAGCTTGCCACCGTAGAGCATCACCAGCCAGTGCACCGGCCGCACGAATTCCGCGTTCGATGCGCCCCAGCGCATGCGCTTCGGGATGGGCAGCTGTTCGAGCGCGCGCTGCACCATGCCGGGCAGCAGGCTCACGGTAGTTTGGCCGGGCTTGCTGCCTTCGAAGTACAGGAACTCGCCCTTGCCCTCGGTCACGCGCTTGAGCGCGCCGACGTCGACGCCGCACTTCTCCGCGAACTTGAGCGCGGCCGCGGTGGGGCTGCCGTCCTTGCCGAAGGCCGCGTTCACCGGCGGACCTTTCAGCTTGATCGATTGCGCGGCCTGGGTGGGTACCAGGTCCTTCACCAGCACCGCGAGCCGGCGCGGTGTCGCGAACGAGCGGATCCCGGCATGGGCCAGCGATGCTTCGGCGAGCGCGGTGCGCAGCCCTTCGGCGAAGGATTTCTCGAGCTCGGGCAGTGCCAGCGGCGGCAGCTCTTCGGTGCCGAGTTCGACCAGGAAATCGCGGGGCGCGCTCATGCCGCACCCTTGTCTTGATGAGCGGGGGTCTTCGGCAGCATCGGAAAGCCCAACGCTTCGCGGCTGTCGTAGTAGGCCTGGGCCACCGCGCGCGCCATGGTGCGCACGCGCAGGATGTAGCGCTGCCGTTCGGTCACGGAAATGGCCTTGCGCGCGTCCAGCAGGTTGAAGGTATGCGATGCCTTCATGACCTGCTCGTAGGCAGGCAGCGCGAGTTTGGCTTCGATCAGTCGCCCGAATTCGGCTTCGTGTTCGTCGAAGCGCCTGAGCAGCACCGCGGTGTCGGCGATCTCGAAGTTGTACTTCGACTGCTCCACCTCGTTCTGGTGGTACACGTCGCGATAGGTGACCTTGCCGAGCGGACCATCGGCCCAGGTGATGTCGAAGATGCTCTCGACGCCCTGCAGATACATGGCGAGGCGTTCGAGGCCGTAGGTGATTTCGCCGGTCACGGGGCGGCAGTCGAGGCCACCCACCTGCTGGAAGTAGGTGAACTGGGTGACTTCCATGCCGTTGAGCCACACCTCCCAGCCCTGTCCCCAGGCGCCAAGCGTGGGGGACTCCCAGTTGTCCTCGACGAAGCGCACGTCGTGCACCTGCGTGTCGAAGCCCAGCGCGCGCAAGCTACCGAGGTACAGATCGAGGATCTCGAGCGGCGAGGGTTTGATGACCACCTGGAACTGGTAGTAGTGCTGCAGGCGGAACGGGTTGTCGCCGTAGCGGCCGTCGGTGGGCCGCCGCGAGGGCTGCACGTACGCCGCCGACCAGGGTTCGGGGCCGATGGCGCGCAGGAACGTGGCGGTATGAAACGTGCCCGCGCCCATTTCCATGTCGTAGGGCTGGAGAATCACGCAGCCCTGGTCCGCCCAGTATTTCTGCAGGGCGAAGATCAGGTCCTGAAAGGTGCGGGGCGGCGTGCCCAATTCTTGCTGGACTTGGGGCATATCGGCGAGGTTTTGGGGCATCGAAATGGGCTGTTTTGACCGGCGCGCAGTATAGCGGTGAGGGAAATGGGGACATTCCTGATTTGCCCGCGAGGCTGGCAAGTCAGGAATGTCCCCATTTCCCTCACCGCTAGAGGTTCACGGCGCGCATCTCGTACACACGCGAAATCGACGTGCCGTCCCAGGCGTATCTCAGGTGCACGCTCTGGCGGACGTTCTGCACCAGCCGCGGCCGGAATACGGCCACGCATTCACCGCCCGGGCGGCGCACGCTGTCGAAGGCGATGCCGTTCGAACCGGCGTTGCGCAGTTCGCGCCCTAGCTTCTGCGAGACGGCGTAGCTGGCGGGATCGTAGATATCCCCGAGCTTCGCGCGCAGTCCGCGCAGGTCGTGCAGCTCGCTGGCGACGTCGGCGAGATAACAGCGCATTTCCAGCTCCAGCGGCGGCTGGGCGGTGGCACGCAGGAAATTCTCGCGGTGAAAACGCGTCTCCGCGATCGCAGTCTCGACCGACTCCGCGCCGTAGTACGCGCCGAAGTGTCCGTCGGTGAAACGCGTGCCCTGCGGCGCGAGATGCGTGAACGGCGCCATGACCACCGAGGCATTCGGGCCGCTGACGCGATCCGCCACGGGCACCAGCGACAACTCGCCGACCTGCTCGCGCAGTCGCGGATTCGTCATCGATTCCAGCATATAAAGCGCCTCCCAGTCGGCGGGGTCGGCGACGCGCTCGAACAGGTGGATCGTCGGCAGCCGGCTCGCGACGATGCGGTGGCACGGCGCGAACCGCACCGCTCGCACGGTGTACTTGGGGGCCATCCCTGGCATGTTGCCGCGGCCGTTATCCGCGCTCGGCGTCCAGGTATTGCCGCACGACGTACAGGTCGGCGACCTGGCCGGAAAGCATGCGCTCGAGGGCCGAGCGGTCGCCGAACGGCGCAGCGCTGTTCGGCTTGCGCACCCATTCGTCGGCGGCACGCGGATCGGGCAGCAGGATCTGCAGAGACTTGTAGATGCCGAGCAGGTAGGACAGCCGCTCGAGCGTGTCCTGCGGCAGCCGCGGGGTTTGCTCGCGGCGCCATTTGAAGTACGTGGAGCGGGACCCGATGCCTAACAACTTGAGCTGCTCGGCCACCGTCAGGCCCCAGGCCTCGGCGATACGTGAGAAGGCGCGCAATCCCGCGCCGCCGGCGCCGCCCGCGGCGGCCAGGTCAGGTCCGGGCGTGGGGCGCACCGTGCTGGCAATGGTCAGGGCCATGGTTCTCTCCGAAAGTCTATAAATGGACTATACATGTCAATTGTCCATATGGGGACTTTTCTTTGCATCACCGGGGTGCGCTAGCACGGGCCGGCGCACATTTCTGACCCGAAATGCCGCAAAATCCGCCGCGCTCGCACCAAAAATGTGCGGAGAGCATCCAACGAGTCATCTAAGTCATTGATTTAAAAAGAATCCATGACTGGCACAGCGAATGCATTGAGACCGAAGCTCAAATCCCTTCCAGAGGCAGAGGATCCCTAACAATGAAACCGGCAGATGTAATCAAGTTGATCAAGGACAAGGAGGTCAAGTACGCCGACCTTCGCTTCACCGACACGCGCGGCAAAGAACAACACGTAACGATCCCCTCGAACCTGGTCGATGAGGACCTGTTCCGTGACGGCAAGATGTTCGACGGCTCGTCCATCGCAGGTTGGAAGGGCATCAACGAGTCGGACATGATCCTTGCGCTCGACCCGACCACCGCGGTGATCGACCCGTTCTTCGAGCAGACCACGGTCAACATCCGCTGCGACATCATCGAGCCGGCCACCATGCAAGGTTACGAGCGCGACCCGCGCTCGCTCGGCAAGCGTGCCGAGGCCTACCTCAAGTCCACGGGCATCGCCGACGGCGCGCTGTTCGGACCTGAAAACGAATTCTTCATCTTCGACAGCGTGCGCTGGAACAGCGGCCTCAACGAGTCGTCGTATCACATCGATTCCGTGCAGGGCGCCTGGAACAGCAACACCGCGTTCCCGGACGGCAACAAGGGACATCGTCCCGGCCTGAAGGGTGGCTACTTCCCCGTCCCGCCGGTCGACGCCTTCCAGGACATCCGCGGCGCGATGTGCGATGCGCTGGCGGAAATGGGCCTCAAGGTCGAAGTGCATCACCACGAAGTCGCCACCGGCGGCCAGTGCGAAATCGGCGTGGGACCTGGCGGTCTCGTGAAGAAGGCCGACGAAGTGCAGATCCTCAAGTACGCCATCCACAACGTGGCGCACAGCTACGGCAAGACCGCGACGTTCATGCCGAAGCCCCTGGTCGGCGACAACGGCTCGGGCATGCACGTGCACCAGTCGCTGCAAAAGGCCGGCACGGCGCTGTTCGCGGGTGACAAATACGGCGGCCTCTCGGAGACCGCGCTGTACTACATCGGCGGCATCATCAAGCACGCCAAGGCGATCAACGCGTTCACGAACCCCGGCACCAACAGCTACAAGCGCCTCGTTCCGGGCTTCGAAGCGCCGGTGATGCTGGCGTACTCCGCGCGCAACCGTTCGGCTTCGATCCGCATTCCGTGGGTGGCCAACCCGAAGGCGCGCCGCATTGAAGTGCGCTTCCCGGACTCGGCCGCGAATCCGTACTTCGCGTTCGCCGCGATGATGATGGCCGGCCTCGACGGCATCCAGAACAAGATCCACCCGGGCGAGCCGGCGGACAAGGACCTCTATGACCTCGAGCCCGAGGAAGAGAAGCACATTCCGCAGGTGTGCCATTCGCTGGACATGGCGCTCGAGAATCTCGACAAGGACCGCGAGTTCCTGACCCGCGGCGGCGTTTTCACCAACGACGTGATCGATGCTTACATCGGATTGAAGACACAGGAAGTCACGCGCTTCCGCATGTCCACTCATCCGGTCGAGTTCGACATGTACTACAGCGTCTGAGGCGACGTGCGACGGCTGGATGCCTCAAGGGCAGGCAACGCGGGTTCCGACCCGACGAACACGCCCGCCGGCATTTCAGCCGTTCGCCTGATGGAAAAAGGGGCGGCGGCGCGCGCGCGCCGTCGCCCCCCGATTATGAGCAGCGCGTTTTGGCTGTGTTCATCCGAAGGGGCTATCCTGCTGCCCCATGAAGCGTGCATTCACCATATTCGGCTCGCTGCTGATTGCTTCAGTCGCCGCCCAGGCCACGACCTACGTGCGCGTCGAAAAGGATGGCAGCAAGACCTATTCGGATCGTCCACTGCCGGGCGGACAGCCCGTGGACGTGCAGCCGGCGCAAACCTATTCAGCGCCTGCCACTCCGGCCCCCTCGAATCCCTCTCTCTCGCGCGAACAGCAGGAAGTGCTGGACGCCGCGAACTTCCAATACCAGTGCGCGATCTCGCCGCGGCCGGACGAAACTCTTCAGAACCCGGAATCGGTGACGATCGGCGTGCAGCTGTCGCCCTCGGTGCGGCCCGGCGACCAGATGAAGTTCTCGCTGGACGGTGCGCCGGTGTCGAACGAGCAGAACGCCAGCAGCGTCACCGTGCCGTTTCCGGATCGCGGTTCGCACACGGCCAGCGTGCAGGTCACGGATCGCTCCGGGAAATCACTCTGCAGCACCAGCGCCACCTTCTTCGTGCAGCGCTCCGGGCTGAATTCTCCGGCGCGGCAAGCGCCGCCAAAGCCGCAGCCGAAGCCGACGCCTCGACCGGGTCCGCCCCCCAAGGGCTGACGCTCGCGCCATGCCTGGCCGGAGGCCCGCATGGCAGTTGAACGCTTCCTTCCTTCCGCGATTGCGCATTTCGAGCCGGCCGACCTGATCGGCGCGCTGGCCACGGGCATCGTGGTGCTCGATTCGGACCTGTGCGTGGTGTACGCCAACGTCGCCGCCCAGGATCTGCTGGCCGTCAGCGTCAACCAGGCGCGCGGCAAACCCTTTCTCGCGCTGGTGCTCGAAGCCGACTCGCTGCAGCCGCTGATGCGGCGCGCGCTGGAAACCGGCGAGACGCTGTCGGAGCGCGAAATGTCGGTGATGACCGGACCGCTGGGCCGCGAGCACCGGGTCATCGACTTCACCATGACGCCGCTCGACAGCGAGTTCGAGCGCAAGTACCTGCTGCTGGAAATCGCCGACGCCACGCAGCGCCAGCGCATCACGCGCGAGAACGAGCTGATGGCGCGCCTCGATTCCAGCCGCCAGATGGTTCGCCAGCTGGCGCACGAGATCAAGAATCCGCTCGGCGGCCTGCGCGGCGCGGCGCAGCTCCTGGAACGCGAGCTGCACGAGCACCTGCGCGAATACACCGGCGTCATCATCAGCGAAGCCGATCGCCTCACGGCGCTGGTCGACTCGATGATCGGCCCGGCGCGCGCGCCGCAGAAGGCGCTGATCAACATTCACGAGATCTGCGAACACGTGTATCGCCTGCTGCGCAGTGAAGCGCGCGCCGGCGTGCTCGTGGAACGCGACTACGACCCTTCCTTGCCGAACGCGGAGGTGGATGCCAACCAGATCATCCAGGCACTGCTGAACATCGCGCGCAACGCGCTGCTGGCCGTAGGGGAGCGCGGCCGCATCGTGATACGTACGCGCATCGCGGCGAACGTCAACATCGGCACGGTGCGGCACAAGCTCGCCGCCAGCCTGTCGGTGGAGGACAACGGGCCGGGAGTGCCGCCCGAGATCGCCGACACCATTTTCTTTCCGCTGGTCACCGGCCGCGCCAATGGCACGGGACTCGGGCTCGCCGTGTCGCAGGACCTGGTGACGCGCCACGGCGGACTCATCGAATTCGACAGCAAGC
>Ga0070665_100006707_pt1 | contig 11704 bp, 6 predicted proteins | sample KBSS13metaG_FD_65862 | JGI IMG/M metagenome (GOLD analysis project Ga0070665, IMG submission 65862) | Switchgrass rhizosphere microbial communities from Kellogg Biological Station, Michigan, USA - KBS S1-3 metaG | ecosystem: Host-associated > Plants > Roots > Rhizosphere > Soil ...
CCGCATCGGACTCTGGGGCGGAGAAGAAGAAGGCCTGCTCGGCTCGAAGGAATACGTGAAGGCTCACTACGGCGATCCAGCGACGATGGTGTTGAAGCCGGAGCACGCGAAGCTGGCCGGCTATTTCAACGTCGACAACGGCACCGGTCTGATTCGCGGCGTCTATCTGCAGGGGAACGAATCGGTCGCGCCGATCTTCCAGCAGTGGATGGAGCCGTTCAAGAACCTCGGCATGACGACGCTTACGATCCGCAACACCGGCGGGACGGATCACCTGTCGTACGACGCCGTCGGCCTGCCGGGATTCCAGTTCGTCCAGGACGAAGTCGAGTACGACTCGCGCACGCACCACTCGAACATGGACGTGTACGAGCGCATTCAGGCCAACGACATGATGCGCAACGCGGTCATCGTCGCAACCTTCGTGATGAACACTGCGAATCGCGACGAGAAGCTGCCGCGCAAACCGCTGCCAAAACCGACGCCGCCGGCGGGTCGGGGGACGTCGCAGCCGTAAACGAGCTCACTGTTAGGGCTCAGCGCTCAGCCCTTCGCGATCCGCCGCGTGTCAGGTTCGTCCGTACTGCTCAGACCACGACCGCATCTGCGCCTTGCGCTCGCGGGCCTCGGCGACCTGATCGAGTCGATCCACGGGCCAGGGGAGACGGTACGTCCAGTTTCCATCAGTGACCGTCGCCGGCTCGTTGATCCGATCGCGCCACCCGAACGCATCCTGCATCGGCACCAGTAGCACGTCGGACGCTGATGCGAACAGCACTTCGAGCAGCGTGTCGCGGATCACCGTGTCGAAGCGGCGGTGCGAGAGGTCGGAGCCGCCGGTCAGACGCTGCACTGACGCCAGGTCGCCGACCTGCCGCCGCTCTGATGGCGTTGCAGTATCCCACCACATCGCTACCGGCTCGGTGTCGTGCGTGCCGGACGCGGCAACCGAGACCGGCGGATAGTCGAGCGGATCGCGGAACGGCTGTCCCTCGTCGTGCCATTTCCGCTCCCAGCGGAAGACGCGGAAACCAGGAATGTTCAGGCGTGCGAGCGACGCGCGCACGAAATCGGGCACGGTCCCCAGATCCTCGGCAATCACTTCCGCGCCGGCGCCCCGAAACAGATCGAGCACGGTTTCTCCCAGCGTCCGCTGCGCCGCCTCGTCGGACGGCGTGAAGAACCCTTCTCCGCCGTTCCTCGCTCGCCCGTACGTGCGGTAGAAGCCAACGAGGTGATCGATGCGATAGCCGTCGAACAGATCGGCGCTGCGCCTTCCGCGTTCGCGCAGCCATCGGTAGTCCTCGGCTGCGAGAGCGCTCCAGTTGTAAACCGGCATCCCCCAATCCTGACCGGTAGCGCTGAAGGCATCGGGCGGCGCGCCGACCGACAGGTCCAGACGGAACTGATGCTGCCGGACCCAGACGTCCGCGCTGTCGGCGTCGACCATGAACGGCAGGTCGCCGAACAGGGCGACGCCGTGCGTCTTGAGCCGCGCCTCACGCCACTGCGATCCCGCGAGCCATTGCAGGTACTGCTGGAACAGCACTTCGTTGGCGAGCTCGCGCCGCGCGCGATCGATCGACGGCGGATCGCGCCGCTGGAGCACTTCAGGCCATTCGGACCAGGGCCGCTCGCCTTCGCGCGCGTGCAGGGCGCGAAACAGCGCGTAGTCCTCGAGCCACCAGGCCTGTTCGCTGACGTACGACTGGAACGCGCGGGCGCGGTCACCGCCGGCGTGCCACTCGTGCGCGAGAAAATGTTCGAACGCCGATCGCAGCGCGCGCCGCTTCAACGCCCGGACGTCCTTGTATTCGATGCGCCGTGCCAACCGGACCGCGGTCAGTGCTTCTCGATCGGCCGGTGGCAGCCCGTCCTCGCCGCCAAGCGCCGCGAACTCCGCCACCTGCGGAACGCTGATGAAGATCGGATCGATCGCCATGGCGCTGATCGCCGAGTACGGCGACTGCTGCCCCGGCGCCATCTCGTTCAGCGGCAGCAGCTGCAGAATGTGCTGTCCCGCATTGGCGAGCCAGGCGGTGAGCGGCTCGATGTCGGCGATGTCGCCGATTCCCCAGCTCGCGGTGGACGAACACGAAAACAACGGGATGAGCAGGCCTGCGCGACGACGGCCGTTCGAAGAGCTCATGTCCCGCTCACTTTGCAATCAAAGTGCCGCAGCACGCGCATGACGCCATCGCGGAACTCCGACTCGGACGGCAGCAGACTCACGATCAAGTACGACTCGCGCGGAAAATCGAAGAAGTATCCCGGGTGTGTAAGAACGCCGTCCGTCACCAGGCGCACGACCAGATCCTCTTCCGGCTCCAGGGACGGCACACGCAACACCGCGTACCATCCACCCTCGCCAGGAACAACGCAACAGGAGGGCACGCCGACAGTCGCCGCTCGGAGAGCCTGGTAGTTCGACGCGATCCGCGCGCGGATCTGCGAGCGAACGATCGCACCCCGCTCCAGCAGTTCGGCGGCGGCGAGTTGTGCCGGTGTCGACACCGCGAGGTACGTGTCGCACACGAGTTCCAGCCGCTCGAGCGCGGCGCTCACGAGCACATCCGAACCGCCGACCACCATCCATCCAAGCTTCACCTGAGGCAGTCCAACCGACTTCGACAAGCCGCCGAGCGCGAAGGACAACACGTCTTCGCGTCGCGTGGCGCGTCCCGCGCGTCCCGCCGCGCCCGGCTCGAGCTCGTAGTCGGCGAAGACTTCGTCGGCAACGATGGCGACGTTACGAGCCGCGCAAATGGCGGCGAGCCGATCGAGATCGGCCGCGGAGATGAACGACCCGGTCGGGTTGTTCGGGCTGACGAGGAGCACCGCTCGCGTACGCGGTGTGATCGCACGTTCGACGCTGGCGAAATCGATCGACCAGGATCCGTCGATTTCGAGATCGTAGTATCGCGTCACCAGCAGATCGAGCCGCGTCAGGTAATCGAACAGCGGATAACTCGGCCTGGGGACGAGCACTTCGTCGCCAGCGTCCCCCAGGAGCTTGAACAACAGCGAGTATCCGTCGCTCGTGCTCGCGGTGAGGACGATGCGGTCGGGCGAGACGGGGATGCCCTGACGCGCGTAGTCCGCCGCGATCGCGCGACGAGCCTCGACGCTGCCCAGAGGCTCGGGCTTGTAGTCCAGGCCGCCGCTGCGGCCAAGCGGCTCGAGGAGATCCGCTGGATAGGTGAATCCCGCGCGTGTCGGATTCGACTCGGTCAGATCGATCAGCGCCTGGCCGCTCGCGCGCCGCGCGCGAACAGCTTCCGTCACCCGATTGGGGCCAAGGTCGGATGGTACTCGGCTGGAAAACACGGACAGACCAGGGAGTGGGGTCAGGGACCGGGAATGATTTCGACTCGTTCGATCACGTCGCCTTCGAGGACCTGATCGACGATATCGATGCCGTTCAGTACCTGGGCGAAGACGGTGTACAGATGATCGAGCCGCGGGTTGTCGACCAGGTCGACGAAGATCTGCGCATCGCCCGTGTCGTGGCCGCGGGTTGAAATGCCCACGGCGCCGCGAACGTGCGGCCAGAGCCCGACTTCATCCCGCATGAAGCTGGCATCGCCGATGTACTCCGTCGCACCGGGGCTGCCGCCCTGGATCACGAAGTTCGGCACCACCCGATGAAACGTGAAGCCGTTGTAGTAACCCGACTCCGCGAGATGCGCGAAGCGGAGCACGGTCGCCGGCGCCTGAGCCGTGAACAACGCGAGCTCGAAGGCACCGACACCGCGAATGGTGATGCGAGCGCGCGGCGCCGCCAAACGGCGGAGATCGTCGGCGTTGAGATCGGATTGAATCGGGTGCGAAAGAATTGACCCGCGCGCGCGGCCGGGCGCTTCCGTCTGAGCGCCGTGGCCTTTCTGCGGGTCTGCGCCGGCGGTGGTCAGCGCCTTTGCGATCGCGTCGCGCGCATCGTGGGAATTGTCGTGTCCCTCGGCGATCAGCCGCTGCCACGCGGCCGTCAACGCCGGCACGGCCTGATCCGGGTTCGGTGTGCCATCGAGCCCCAGCGCGGCGGCGCGCAGGATCTGATAGCCCTTGCGCGAAAGCGCGGCCACGTAGACCGCGTCGGCGTCGTGATTCGCCAGCTTGCGAAGTCCGTCGACCGCCGTCTCCGCGACGTTGTCGTCGTCGTCGCGCGCGAGCTTCTCGAGCGTGGCGCGATCCTTCATTTCGGCAGCCGCGCGCGCGGCGTACATCCGCAACTGCCAGACTCGCGAGCTGACGAACTGCGGGAGCGCCGTGGCGGCATTGGACGGCTCGGCGCCGGCGAGCGCCACCAGCGCGTGCGCCGCGCGATGCCAGCCTCGAGGCTGCGATGCGTCGGTCAGGTCGCGAACCAGTCGTTCGAGCGCGGCGACCGCGTCGGGCGCCGAGCCGCACGCGCCGAGCTGGTCGAGCGCGAACAGCGTCACGTGCATGTCGCGATCGCCGGCGGCCGTGAGGGCGGCGGCGCACGAATCGGCGTCCTTCCGCGCCCGGAGGCTGCGCAGTGCCTCGAGGCGCACGATCGACGAATCGTCCGCGCGGCCGGCGATAAGAACGGCGTGCAGATCAGCGGCGGGCACCTGCGGCGCGGCAGCCGCGGTCGCGACCATCGCCAGTCGGCGCACCTGGGAATCAGGATCGTGTGCCGCGGCGCTCAGCGTGTCCGCATCCACCGCGGCGGCGGTGGTGAGCGCCTCGAGCGCCAGGCGACGGATGCGCGCGCCGGTCACCGCCTCACCCTTCGCCAGAATGACCAGCCTGCGCAGCAGCGCAAGCGCCTCGTCGCCGGGGCCGCGCAGCTTGCGCTGCCCCCGGGTCAGACCCTCGAAGCCGAGCGCGACACCGAGACGATCGGTAACCGCGGTCTCTCGTCCGGCCATCTCGAGCAGCGTCTGTTCCGCGGTTTCTGCCTGGGTCGCAGTGAAAAACGGAAGGCGCCCGAGCGAGTCGCAGATGGCCTCCCGGACGTCCGGCTCCGCTTCGACCTTCAGGCGAGCCGCAAGCGCACTGGAGACTCCGTCGAATGTTGACGAGGGCGGCGGCGTCTTGTCGGTCTTCCAGCCTTGCGCTGCCTGGCCGATCGCATTGGCCGCGTCGGATCGGATTTCTGGCAACGAATGGCGCAGGGACGGAAGGATGTCGGGGATGAGCGCGGGCCGCTCGAGGCGACCGAGCGCGCGGACGGCGACGCGAATCGTCTGCACGTCCCCGTGCAGTCCTGAACGGATGATCGCCAGGTCGCGCGGCGTCGGTGCGCGGCGGTCCTCCGCCTGCAGCACGGCGAGCCGCGACGTCCGGGCTGACGCGGGTTCGTCCTGCGCCACTGCGGTCCGCGGACAGAAGAAACCGAAGAGAACGCAGAAGAGGCAGAACAGCAGTTTCTCGGCGTGCTTTGCGGTCTCCGCGGTTCTTTCCGATCGTCTCATGCGCGCAAGTGACGTGTAGCTGCCGAGTACTCCAGCATCTGGGACATCAAGTCGAGCGGATAGGAAATCGCGACGTCGACGATCTCCGACGCGGCGTTCCTGACGAGCGCCAACCGCGGCATAACGAATCCGGTGTACGAGGGCAACTGCAGCCGATCCACGCGCGCGACGACTTCGTCACGCAGGGCCGGATCGAAATGGACGCCGTACGCCGTGAGCAACGCGCGCGCCGCCTCGTAGTCGCCTTCGGCCTTGATGCGCTGCACCTCGGCGAGCAGCCGGCCGACGCCGTCGCGAAAGGCTGCTGGATCGGTCATCACATAGAAGGTCTTGCCATCGCGGCGCCGCACGTCGATGGCTGAGGTGTTCGCCATCAGCCAGTGCACGATCATCTGGCGATTGCGCATGTGATCTTCTTCGATGTCCGTCCCTTCCCGCACGCGTCGCAGTTGCACGAGCGCGTTACGGGTGTAGCTTTCGAACTCGGTGCGCACGATGTCGTCGTGCGCGTCAGCGGGCACCAGGCCGAACTCGACCAGTTTGGGATCGGGCAGGAAGTAGAGCGCCACGAGATCCGCGCGCGATTCTTCGATTGCCGAGAATTGCTCGCGCAGCGCCGATTGCGGGCTGCCGTTCAGCCGTTCGGCCACCTTGCCGGATCCGTGGCCGATCACTTCGTGCATGTTCGTGGTCAGCTCGCCGGCAAACGCGTTCCACCGCTTCGATCGCTCGGCTTCTTCGGCCGTCCACGAGAACTCGCTGCGGAACTCGGGCAGCGTCGAACGATCGTACGCCTCGTTGACGTTGGCGAGCGACACCGACTTGCTGCCGTACCGTTCGCGAATCGTCTGATCGTTGGGCAGGTTGATGCCGACCGGCGTGACGGGGCCCGAGTCTCCCGTCTCGACGACCACGTCGATGGCGTTGGCGGTGACGCCGCGGACACCTTCTTTGCGGTACTTCGGATCCCACGGCATGTGGTCTTCGAACCACTGCGCCTGCTCCGCGATCGTCTGGATCTGCGACGTCTTGGCCTGATTGACGTAGAAGACCAGCGCTTCCCAGGCGCCCTTGATGCTCCGCGCGTCGAGATACACCTCGACGAAGCCGTTGATCGTGTCGACGGGCGACGCTTTGTCCTGCACCCACGCGATGTCGTAGGCCTCGCGGTCGGCGTCCTCGCCGCTCGTGTAGAACGCGATGAGTGCGCGCAGCGCGTGCGCCATCGACTCGGTCGCGAACGGAATCGCCGCCTCGAGGTGCCGCACGATCTCGGCGATCTGCGCGCTGTAGCGCCCGCCGATGCGATAGACCTCTTCGACGAGGCGGCCGTCCTGCTTGACGACCCTCGAGTTGAGCGGGTGTTTTTCCTCGAAGCCCTCCAAGTCCTCCATCGTCAGGCCGACGTAGAGGTTGTTCGCGCTGGCGGTGATGATGTCCTTGCCGGCGGGAGGCGTCTTGCTGGTGACGGCGGGGTCGAGGTCGGCGTCGAAGAACATCGGCTGCAGGCGTTCGAGCAGCGCATCGAGCGTCTCGCCGTTGCGGAGCGGAAGCGCCGCGCCGTTCTCCGCGGCGGCGTGAACCGCGGCGGCGAACGCGACCGGCGTGCACGCGAGCACGAACTTGCGCGAGGTGAGGTTGTTGTACGGACCGGTGTTGATCCAGAACAGCTTCGTGTAGCGCGTGATCTCGTCGAGCGTCGATCGATCGATACCGGCGGGATGCGTGACGATCGCTTCGAGGATGTCGCGCATCTCGAGACTGTGCGCGTACCGCTGGTCGTAGTAGATGTCGCGACCGGCGATCGCGGCCTGGCCCAGATGCCAGATCAATATTTTCTCGCGCAGCGGAAGATCCTCGAACGCGTCGGCGTACACCTGCACGACGGCTGCTTCGCCAACGCGCTCGAGCAGATATTTCCGGTCGGTGGGGGCGGCCGGCATCGCCGGCGCTGGAATCGTCTCGTCCATACTCCTCAGCTAATCTACATCACGCTGTCAGCTCGACGTGCTCGAGGTGAGCGGCGATGTGCACGGGCCAGCCTTTCTCAGTGGTGATGCGCTGGGCGAGCGCGGTGAGAGCAGCCGGATCGCCATGGACGAGGTACGTCATGGCCGGAGGGTGCGTGAAGCCGGAGAGCCAGCGCAGGCTTTCGCTGTAGTCTGCGTGCGCCGACATCGAGTCGATGAGCTCGACGCGGGCGGCAACCGGGAAGGTCCGCCCGAGCAGCTTGATCTCGTGCGCGCCGTCCACGAGCAATCGTCCGCGCGTGCCCGCCGCCTGATATCCCACGAACAACACCGTGTTCTTCGGACTCGAGATCGTCGCGGCGAGATGCCGCAGCACGCGGCCGCCTGTCGCCATGCCGCTCGACGCGATGATGATGGAGGGTTGGCGGGACGCGATGAGGTCGGCTGACTGCTGCGGCGACGCGACCGTCGTCATGCGCGTCGTGGCGAAGACGGAGACGTGCCTGAGACCGTCCGGCTTGACCAGATCGCTGTCCAGCTCGTTCAGCCGCGCGGAGTAGAAGTGCAGCGCCGCGGCGGCCATCGGGCTGTCGAGGTAAACCGGCAGAATCGGGATCCGCTTTTCCTCTTCGAGGCGCTTCAGCCAGTACAGGACTTCCTCGACGCGGCCGATCGCGAACGACGGAATGATCAGCTTTCCGCCGCGCTTGACGGAGTCGTTGACAATAGTAGCGAGCTGGGCGCCGTTGTCGTCGGGCTTGTGCAGGCGGTCGCCGTAAGTCGACTCGAGCAGCAGGAAATCAGCTTCCGGCACTGGCGCAGGGTCGGGCAGCACCGGGCGTCCATATCGACCAAGATCACCACCAAACACGATCGTCTTTTCTGCGACCCTCACCCTTGCGTAGGCCGACCCCAGCAGGTGCCCCGCGTTGATGAACTCCACCGTCGCTGAGCTTGGGGTCTGACCCAGGTCTGACCCTGAGCTCGAATTCTCCTGGCTACGCGAGGGGTCAGGGTCAGACCCAGGTCTGACCTGGGTCTGACCCTGAAGATCGAGAATCGGGACGGGACGGTCGTAACCGACTGGCTGAAGCTGGGTTAGCGCGCGGGCGGCGTCGGCGGACGAGTAGAGTGGGAGCGCGGGCGCGTGCTTCGTGAACCCGTGCCGATTGGCCTCACGCGCGTCTTCTTCCTGAATGTGCGCGGAATCGGGTAGCACTAGCGAGCACAATTCCTTGGTCGCGGGTGTGCAGAAAATGCGACCGCGAAAGCCGGCGGACACCAGGCGCGGCAGATACCCACAGTGGTCCAGGTGCGCATGCGTGAGGATGACCGCATCGATGCTCGCCGGATCGACCGGCAGCGGCGCCCAGTTGCGAAGGCGCAGATCCTTCATCCCCTGAAACAGGCCGCAGTCGACGAGAATCCGTCGTCCATCGACCTCCAGTAAGTGCTTCGACCCGGTGACGGTGCCCGCGGCACCGAGAAATGTGAGGGCTACGCGTGGGTTGGACAAGGCCACAGGATAAGGGATGCCGGCGCTTCCCCGCCGCGCGCGGACATTTGCAGACAATCACGCGGCCTTCATGACGCCTGATTCGTCTCGAATCGCTTACATGATCCGACTCGAAACGGCGCACAGTGCGATCTCGCAAACAATGCGGACCTCGACCCAGGATCGGAGCGAAAGACCCGTTGAACCAAAACGCCTTAAGAGCTATCGTGTCCGCATTAAATCCCTCTCTCTCCGGTCGGTTCACGACCCGACGAGGTGATCCTGCAATGGACGATACGAAGATGTCGGAACAAACGTCAGAATCGGTGTCACGACGCGGCTTCATCAAGGGCGTCATCGCCGCGGGGGCGGTCGCTTCCTCCTCTGCGTATCTGTTCCGCACGACGCCGCTGCTCGGGCAGCCGTCCGCGCCCGGCGCGGTGGAACGGCTCATCACGCTGAACGTGAACGGTCAGGACCGCCGCGTCGACGTGATGAAACAGGAAACGCTGGCGATGACCCTGCGCTACAAGCTGGGACTCACTGGAACCAAGCTCGGATGCGACCGCGCCGAGTGCGGCGCGTGCACCGTCCTCATCGACGATGTACCGCACTACTCGTGCTCGGTGCTGACGCACACGACGCGCGGCAAGAAGGTGCAGACGATCGAGGGTCTCGCCGACCCGGCGACCGGCAAGCTGAGCGCCGTGCAGCAGGGCGTCATCGACGAACAGGGATTCCAGTGCGCGTTCTGCATGCCCGGCTTCGTCATGGCCGCCACCGGCTACCTGAAGACGAACTCGAACCCGACGCGCCAGGAACTGGCGCACGGCGTCTCGGGCAACCTGTGCCGCTGCCAGGACTACGACAAGATTCTGACGGCGCTGATGAAGGGCGCTGAGCACATGAGGAACGCTTAAATGGCTGACAACAAGCTGGTCGGCCAGAACTACACGACGCCTGACCTGGTCGCGAAGGTCACGGGCAAGGCGAAGTACGCCGAGGACTACCGCGTCGAAGGCATGTTGTTCGCGAAGCTGCTCGTCAGCACGCACCCGCACGCCAAAGTCACGTTCGATACCAGCGCCGCGCTGGCGATGCCCGGCGTCAAAGCGGTCCTCACCGCCGACGACATGCCCGGCGCCGCGGTCGGCGCGACGCTCGGCGAAGGCGTGCAGGCGAGCGCGCAGGCCGAGCGCGGACTGACGAACGAGCCGCTCTACCAGGGCGAGCCGATTCTCGCGGTCGCCGCGGTCGACGAGAAGACGGCGGCCGAAGCGATAGAAGCGATCGTTGTCCACTACGATCCGCTGCCCTTCGTCGTCGATCCGATTGAAAGCCTGCGACCCAACGGTCCCAACGCGCGCACGCAAGGCAACGTGTGGATGCGGCCGACGACACCTCCGGCGGCTCCAGGCGCGCGCGGTCCGGCCAACAGCGCGGCCGGCGCATCGGCAGCAACGGGGGCACAGACGCCAGCCAGCGCACCGGCAGGCGGTGGGGCTGCTGGCGCAGCAGGTGGCGGTCGCGCGGCGGCGGATGCGCCGGCAGGCGCGGCTCGCGCGGGCGCACAGGGCGCGGCACCAGCCGCGGCACCTGGTGCAGCAGCGCCGGCGGCAGGAGCAGCGGCCGGCGCCGCAGCGGCGCGCGGCGGACGCGGCGGACGCGGCGCAGGCGCCGGCGCGCCCGCACCGCCGCAGATCGCCGTCTGGAAATGGACCGACGAGGACTTCGCCAAGGCCGGCCCCGGCCAGATGCCAATGGGCAAGGCGACCGACGAATGGGTGTTCGGCGACGTCGAGGAAGGCTTCAAGAAGGCCGACCTCGTCATCGACGAAACCTTCATGACCCAGTCGACCGGACATCAACCGCTCGAAACGCGGACGGCGATGGCCTACTGGCAGAACGGCAAGCTGTTCCTCCACGGCTCGACGCAGAGCACCGTGCAGACGGTCGCGTCGGTCGCGCGCTGGACCGGCATCACGCCCGACAAGGTCGTGATGATCAGCGAGTACACCGGCGGCGGATTCGGCAGCAAGATTCCGGGCGCCATCTCGATGGCGATCCCGGCGCTGCTCTCGAAGAAGGCCAACGCGCCCGTGATGATGCGCATCACGCGCGAAGACGAACACTTCATCGGCCGCGCGCGTCCCGGTATCCTCGCGCGCGTGAAGCTCGGCATGCGCAAGGACGGCCGCATCACCGCGATCGACATGTACGCGATCTGCGACAACGGCCCGTACGACGCGCAGGGCGACGGCCGCTCCGCCGGCACGACGATCTCGCTCGCCTACCAGCCGGAGACGATGCGGTGGCGCGGTCTGACCGTGCTGACCAACACGCCGCCGAAGACATCGCAGCGCGCGCCGGGCGGCGCGCAGGGCATCGGCCTGTTCGAACCAATCCTCTCGAAGGCCGCCAAGAAACTCGGCCTCGATCAGGTGGCGGTCCGCCGGATCAACGCCCCGGCCGGCCACGCGCCGTTCGGGCCCGCGCTGCCCAATGGCAAGCAGGCCTACGTCACGAGCGCCTTCGTCAAAGAAGCGCTCGACAAGGGACACGAACTGTTCGAGTGGGACGCGAAGAAAGCGTCGGTCAGCGGTAAGAAGCAGGGTCGTCTGGCTCGCGGCATCGGCGTCGCTGTCAGTCCCTACTCGGGTGGCTCGATCGGCTTCGACGGCCTCTTCATCATCAAGCCGGACGGCCGCATCACCTTCCAGTCCGGCATCGGCAACCTCGGCACGCACTCGATGTTCGACGTGCATCGCCAGGCCGCTGAAATGCTCGGCCAGCCGTGGGAG
>Ga0070665_100006708_pt1 | contig 11704 bp, 6 predicted proteins | sample KBSS13metaG_FD_65862 | JGI IMG/M metagenome (GOLD analysis project Ga0070665, IMG submission 65862) | Switchgrass rhizosphere microbial communities from Kellogg Biological Station, Michigan, USA - KBS S1-3 metaG | ecosystem: Host-associated > Plants > Roots > Rhizosphere > Soil ...
AGCAGCGACACGACGTCGCGCCCGCGATCGGCGACCTGCTCGATCTGGGTCGAGGTGATCAGCGCCGATCGATCGGAGCTGAGCGTCTGGACGAGGCTGCCGGTGGACGTCGCCGTCACGGTCTCGGTCAGCGTGCCGACGTTCAGCTGCAGCGCGCCGACCGGCACCTGCTCGCTCGCCGGCACCACGATGTGCTGCAGCTCGAAGCTGGCGAAGCCGGTCAGCTCGACGCGCACCGTATAGGTGCCCGGTTGGACTGCGGAGAACACGAACGCGCCGGTCTCGTTCGAGGAGGTGGCGCGGACGTCGACGGTCTGCTCGTTGACCAGCGTCACCGTGGCACCTGGGACGAGCTGCCGTGTCTGATCGACGACCGTGCCGGTGATGCTGCCCGATACCAACTGCGCGGCGGCATCGGCGGGAACGCAGGTCACCAGCGCCACGAGAACGGCAACGACGACGCGACGCTTCAGAACCGCCATCGGACCTCCTGCGCTATTTCGCAGAAATTGCCCTTACTGTATCGCTAAAGTAAGAGCCCTCGATTGCGGGAGGGAGACTACAATTGCCGCGGCCCTGTTGGCAACCATTTACGTCGGGGCTCTCGATTGGTCAAGCCAATCGATCACGCGTCGACGAACGTCGGGGTCACGCGGTGCGCAGCAGACGCGCCGAATGCGACTCCATCTCGAACGAGAGGAGCCCCTGGCGGCGTCCCAGCGACTCGCCCGTCCAGTGGTCGGTGACGGTGACCGCCGATGGCAGCGTCACCGAAACCGTTCGAGCGACCTCGTCCCAGTTGAACAGGCAGATCACGTGCGCGTCCGGCAGCCGCACGCGGCCGACCCGCAGCGTTTCATCGTCGAACCGGGCGGCGACGCCGGTGGGCGGCAGCAGGCGGCGCAGCATCGCGGCGCGCGCCGGCGGCAACGTCGTGAGGTCGTCGCCGGACAGCACCATGCCGCCGCTCGCGTAGATCGCGGTCGCGTGAAACCGGCATTCCGGGTCGGTCAACTCGTCCGACAACACGACGGCGTCGGGATCGTTCCACCAGAGACGGCCGTTCTGCCAGTTGCGACTGAGGTTCTGGCGCGCCGTCGTCACCACCCGATCCCAGGTGCGCTTGATGTCGTTCGAGCTGCGCGAGCCGTGAATGAGGCCGAGCGACGGCCAGATCGGATGATTGCAGCCGAGCAGAAACCCGTCGCCGGCGCCGCGGCCGATCGCCTGCATGCCGCGCCGGTAGGCCTCGACGCGTGTGGCGCGCGCATCGTGGAAGACGCCCCCGTGCATCGCTCCCCAGAAATTGGCGTCGAGCTTGAAGTAGGTGCAGCCCCACTCCTGACGCATCGTCTTGAACACGTGCTCAAAGTGGTCCTGCACGGCAGGGTGCGTGCCATCGAGGACGTACCACGGCCCGCGCCGCCAGCCGCCGAACGTCACGCGATCGGATCGCAGCGGTACCCCCTCGGCGTCCTTGACGAACCAGTCGGCGTGCTCCTTGAACACCGAGGACTCGGTTTCGGCGATGAAGGGCGCGACCCAGATCGCCGGCTCGAAGCCGCGGCGGCGAATCTGATCGAGCACGGTCCGCACGTTGCCGCCAAAGGCGGCGCCGGTCGCCAGCCAATCGCCCATCGCGCTCTGGTAGCCGTCGTCGATTTGCACGTACCTCAAGGTGGGATAACTCGTAGCGATGGCGTCGAGGTTGTCGAGCACCTGCTGCGCGGTGACGCGCGGCCCGAAGCAGTACCACGAGCACCAGCCGGTCGGCGGCAGCTGATACCGTTCTCGAGCCGCGCGCGGCGCGATCAACCGCGGATGATGTCTGAGTAGCGCGTCGCCGAGCTCGTCGAGCAGCCGGCCGCGATCGGGATCGCTCCGGACCATCAGCTCTTCGAGCTCCCAGGTCTCGCCGGCGGAGAGCGGCAATCCCTCGGTGTCGATGACGGCGGTCAGCCGGTACGCCGCCTGCGCAGGCCCGCCGCCTTTGCGCCCGTCGGGCGCCGGCCCGCCCGGGCTGAGCCGGAACCGTCCGCTGAAGCGCGCGCACGAGGTGAACGCGCAGAGGGTGGTCCCCTGCCCGGGCGGCGTGAGCGTCATCAAGCCGTAAAACGATCGCGCCTGTTCCGCTTCGGCAATGCGGTAGTGCTTCGCGTCGGTGTACTGGCTGAAATCGGCCGGGGCACCCAGCGTGCCCCCGGTCTGCGAGAGCATCTGGAAGCCTTCCCCGTACAGCATGGTGTCCGGCGGCATCGCGAGCTCGGCGTCGAACAGCTCGACCTCCCTGATGCGGACCGCCCGGCCGGTGCGATTCGTGATTCGCGAGCGGCAATACGCATCCCGCCACTCCAGCTTCAGAGCGACACCTTCCACATCGGTGCCGTCGAGTCCAATCACGCGGCCGCGCAGGGAGCGGACGGGCTTCCGGTTCAGCGCCTGAGCAAGCGGCAACGCCGCCAGACCGAGGAACTCGCGACGCCTCATCGACCGGCGTCCGACGCAGCCCGCTCGGTGTAGTGGACCGCCGACACGGTCTGCAGCCTGATGGCGGCTTCCTCCGGCGTGAAATCACGCTGGGCCGACCCGAGCAGCTCGAAACCCACCATGAACTTGCGAACGGTTGCCGAGCGCAGCAGCGGTGGATAGAAGTGCGCGTGGAGATGGGCCATCCCGTCGGGCCGGCCGTTCACCGGCTGTTGATGAAAGCCCATCGAATACGGAAACGGGACCGCGAACAGGTTGTCGTACCGCGTCGTCAGCTCCTTGAGGATGGCGGCCAGCGCGTCGCGCTCTTGGTCGGCCAGCGCCGGCAGCGCGCCGATGTGACGCCTGGCAACGACCAGCAGTTCGAACGGCCATGCCGCCCAGAACGGCACGATGGCGACGAACGCGTCGTTCGCGCAGACGACACGCTGGCCCAGACGAAGCTCGAGCGCCGCGTAATCGCACAAGAGGCACGACCCGTGCTGGCGGCGGTACGCGTCCAGCCCGCGCTGTTCGATCGCCGCCTCGTGCGGGATGTGCTCGGTCGCCCATACCTGACTGTGTGGATGCGGATTGCTCGCCCCCATCATCGCGCCACGGTTTTCGAAGATCGTGACGTAGGCGATCGACGAGGCCTCGCCGAGCGCGACGTACTCCGCGACCCACGCGTCGACCACGGCGCGGATCGCCGGAGCATCCATCAGGGGCAGCGTCAGATCGTGCCGGGGCGAGAAGCAGACGACCCGGCAGATGCCGCGCTCCGACTGAGCGACGAGCAGACCCTGGTCTGCCGTCGCGTATGCCGGTGTCGACGGCAGGAGCGCGCCGAAGTCGTTGCCGAATGCGAAGGTCGATGTGTAGGCGGGATTGCGCTCGCCATTGGCTCGGACGTTGCCGGGACAGAGATAGCAGCCGGGATCGAATGCAGGGTGATGCTCGACCGGCGGCGGCTCGACCTGACCCTGCCAGGGCCGGTCGTTGCGCTGCGGAGAGACGATCACCCACTCACGGCGCAGCGGGTCAAAGCGGCGATGCGGGTGATTCGTCATCAGGACGGCACCATCTCTACCCCGTCGCCGGCGGCAGAGATCCAGACGTCGGGACAGATGCCGGCGATCGCCCGGTAACGCTGTTGAATGGTCGCGCGGAGGCGATCGTCGGCCGCGCTCGCCTCGACCAGCGCAATCGCGCACCCGCCGAAGCCGCCGCCGGTCATTCGAGCGCCAAACACGCCGTCGAGAGCGGACGCGATCCCGGCCATGGCGTCGAGCTCCGGACAGCTGACCTGGTAATCGTCGCGCAGGCTCGCGTGCGAGGCGGTCATCAGCGTGCCAAAGCCGGCGTAGTCGCGCCTGGTCAATGCCGCCGCGGCATGCACGACCCGATCGTTTTCCGTGATCACGTGGCGGCACCGGCGCCGGACGTGCGGCGCCAGGTCGCCGGCGATTGCGTCGAGGTGCTCCAGCGTCGCGTCTCGCAGCGCGCGGATCTCTGGGAATCTGGACGACAGCGCGCGCACGCCTGCCTCGCAGTCGGCCCGCCGCGCGTTGTACTCCGTGGACGCCAGCGCGTGCGTGACCATCGTGTTGCACACGACCACCCGCAAAGATGGCGGCAGCGGCAGGTACACCGCCTCGAGCGACCGGGTATCGAGCCGCAGCACGTGCCCCGCGCGTCCGCGGCAGGCGATCACCTGGTCCATGATCCCGCAGCGCATGCCGACAAACTCGTGCTCGGCGCGCTGGGCGATGCGCGCGAGGCGGTCGAGATCCGGCGCCGCGCCGGCGAGATCCGCGAGCGCGAATCCACCGGCGACCTCGAGCGCGGCGGACGAGCTCAGGCCGGCGCCGATCGGCACGTCGCTGGCGATCAGCATGTCGGCGCCGCGAAGGCAGGCCTCACCAGCTGTCGCGCCTTCGCGATGTGTGGTGTCTGCTGCAAGCTCGCCGCCGTCAAGGATCGACGCGACACCGCGCACGTAGTCCGTCCAGATCCCCGTCGGCCCGGCGTGCGGCTCGTCGAGGTCGAAGGTCACGGTCTCGTGATAGGCCTCCGAACGCACCACAATCTTGCGATCGTCGCGTGGCGCCGCAGCCACCCATGTCGATCGGTCGAGCGCCATCGGCATGACGAAGCCATCGTTGTAGTCGGTGTGCTCGCCGATGAGATTCACGCGTCCCGGCGCGCGGTAGAGACGCGGCACACGGCCGAAGGTATCCACAAAGGCGCGCGCTAGACCGTCCGGATCAACCACGGCCGTGATCGGGGAGAGGTGGTCGTATCATGGTGTGCGTCGCCCTCCCAGTCCCCAGTCCGCAGCCCCTACTCCTTGGTCGTCAGCCTGGCGATGAAACCGCCAGCGGCGCGCAACTCAATCGTCAGCGGCGTATCGGCGGCCACGCCCGTGTGCTCGACGCCAACGGCTGCCGCGTCGTCTTTCGTGTCGCGGACGACGAGCGCGTCGTAGCGGCCTTTACCGAGGAACCCCAGATCGATCCGCAGTGTACGGGCCGCCGGGCCGTTCAGGGCGGCGACGAACCAGGTCGTGTCGCGACGCCGCGCAACAGCCGCCAGTTCGCCGATCTCGCTCGACGGCAGCACGATCGTTTCGTCCCAGATGCTCGGCAGGCTCTTGATCATCTCGACCGCCGGATTGTCGAGCAGGCTCTGCGGATGGCCGCCGAAGACAAGCACCGGCGACGTGAACACGACGGCCGTGGCGATCTGGTGCGCCCACGACGTCTCTTTACGGCGCTCGCCGAACACGACCGGAGTGTAGTCCGCCGCGCCGGCGAGGAACCGGGTGAACGGCAGCGTCGTGTTGTGGCGCGCCCACTCCGCGGCCTGGCGATGCTCGAGACCGTAGACCGCCTCGCGGGTGAGCTCGTGCGGCCAGGTGCGCGCTTCGCCGGTTGGCTTGTTCGCACCGTGGAAGTTCACCATGATGTGCCGCTCCGCGGACACGCGCAGGATCGACTGATAACGATCCACCATCTCCTTGGCTTCGTGATCGAAGAAGTCGATCTTGGCGCCGACGACGCCGAGGGCGCGGCATTTGTCGAAGAACACCCGTTGCTCCTCCACGGTCGCCAGCGCGCGGCTGTCTTTCCACAGCCAGATGCCGACATGGCGTCGCGCCGCATCGTCCATGAAGTCGCGCATCTGCTCGTCGGTCCACCGCTGCCACAACCCTTCGACCACGTGGTACTCGAAGCCGAGTTCCTGGGCGAGTCGCGTGAACGCCTTTACTCCCTCGAACGTGTTGTCGCCGCCGTCCAGAAAACGCCAGACCGCCCGCCCTGGCTTGACCCATCCTTCGCGCGCTGCGCTTCGGCGCCCAAGGCCTTCGTCGGGAAACAGCGCGGGATCGGGTGGCGGCGCGAGGTTGTGCACGATGTCGGCGTTGACGAGGGCGTTGAGCGTCCGGCCGGTCATCACCACTCGCCAGGGCGACGTGATGGTGCCGGTGATCGCCGCAGGCACCGACAGCCGTGCGACCTCGTCTGGTTTGTAGCGGAGGCGGTATGGATAGGACACCGGCTCCTCGTGGCCCAGGCGCGCCGCGTAACCGCGCCGCCCATCGGCGCGCAGCGCCAGGCCGCCGTAGCCGACCAGCGCCGACTCGGTGATCGACGCGTAGCCGGCGTTGTGCGGCAGCTTGACCGTGAGCGGCGGCGCCGCCCACTCGCCCGCCGGCACGTCAGCCACATCGTGCCTGGCGTGCACGCCCTCGTAGTGACCTTCGAAGTCGTGCGACCAGACGATCGCGCCCTCCGGCCAGCGGAACGTCGTCGCCTCGTCCGGTGTCCGCGCCGCTCCGCCGGCACCCGGCACGATGTAGCGGAACGCAGCGCCGTCGTCGCAGGCGCGAGCGTCCAGCGTCCAGCTGCTCCTCGACGCTTTCTGCGTCAGCGTCACGCGCGATCCGCGGCACCGATTCACCGCGGTCGCGTGGACGCCGTACCACGGATAGCTTTCGTCGACGGCGTAGCCCTGTGCACGGCCGATCTCCACCCCTTCGCCAAGGTTGCGGCCATCGACGACAATCCCGAGCGCGGATGGCTCGACGACGGTGTCGGCGCCGAGGCGGACGGTGTAGATCAGCCCGCCTGACGGGTTGCGGTCCAGTTCGAAGGACACCACGCCGTTGGGGCTCGTCAGGCCAAGAGCGAGGACGGCCGCCACGACGTTCACCGGCCCGCTCCTGACGACTCTCGCACCGTGAGCCGCGGCGGGATGATGATGCGCTGCGGCGGATCGGTCTCGAGATCGAGGCCGTTCAACAGCAGCTCCGCGGCGTGGCGTCCCTGCTCGCGGCGCGACCAGCCGACCGTCGTCAGCGGCACGCGCAGCAGATCGCCGAGCGCGATGTCGCCGACGCCCACGATCGCGATGTCGTCGGGCACGCGCAGCCCGGCCTCCCAGATCGCCTTCATCGCGCCGATCGCGGCCGGATCGTTGGCCGCGAACACCGCGTCGATGCGCGGCCGCACCGTCAGCAGGCGCTTCATCGCGCGGTAGCCGTCGCTCTCCATGAAGCCGCCGCGCACGACCCACTCTTCCGGCGCTTTCAGGCCGCGCACCTTCAGCGCCTCGCGCCAGCCGCGCTCACGCCGCTTGGCGTGGACAATCGGCGGCCCGCCGATATGGGCGATGGCCCGCCGGCCGGTGTCCAGGAGATGCAGCGTCGCGAGCTCTCCGACCTGCTCGTCGTCGGTCAGCACGCGGTGGCACTTGACCGACGGGTGATCGTCGCGGTCGATCATGACCACGGTGGTGCCGTGCTTCACGAGGTGCTGCAGGATGTCGGTGTTGCCCGATCCGTGCGCCGAGGCGACGACGACGCCGTCGACCTGGCGACCGCGGAGCATCGCGAGCTCGGCCCGCTCCTTGTGCGGATCCTCGCCGGAGCTGCAGAGCAGCAGGCCGTAGCCGCGCACGCTCGCCACCGGCTCGATGCCGGCGATGATTTCCACGAAGAAGGAGTGCATCAGATCGGGGATCACGATGCCGAGGGTGTGGGTGCGGCGCAGGCTGAGGCTGCGGGCGACGGCGTTGCGCTGGTAGCCGAGCTCCTCCACCTTGGCGAGCACCCGGGTGCGGGTGGCCTCGCCGATGTCGTCGTGGTTGTTGAGCACCTTCGAGACCGTGGTGATCGAGACCCCGAGTTCCACGGCGATGCGCTTCATGGTGGTCGTGTGCATGGTGGTCCACGCTAAACACTTTACCGTTAAAGCTAATTGACTTTAGCGGTAAAGAATAGTATCACAGCGCCCATTCGCGGCCGCCTCCGGCCGCCCGAGCACTCACGAGGAGCAGCCATGAGCAGATCACGGCTTCGCGAGGTTCTCTGTGCCGTCCTTATTATCATCGCGGCGCTGCCTCGAGGCGCACGCGCCCAGGACACCGGCATCGTCACCGGCTCGGTGGTCGACGGCACCGGCCAGGTGCTGCCCGGCGCCACCGTCACCCTGACGAGCGAGGCGACCGCCGGCGGCCGGACGGTGACGACCAACGAGCGCGGCGAATTCACCTTCCGCGCGGTGCAGCCCGGCATCTATACCGTCACCGCGGAGCTCTCGGGCTTTCGTAAGTACGAACGGCGGAACAACGTGTTGAACGCCAGCAGCCAGCTGGCGCTCGGGATGTTGCCGCTCGACATCGGATCGCTCGCCGAGGTGGTGACGGTTGCGGCGCAGGGCACCACGGTCGAGACCCGGAACAGCGACTACTCCGGGCTGTTGACCTCGACCCAGATCTCGCAGATTCAGACCAAGGGGCGCGACGTCGTCAACCTGCTGCGGCTGCTGCCCGGGGTCCACTACGAGAACGACATCGACGCCATGGGGGACAGCTTCGGATCGCAGATCCCGAACATCGCCGGCCAGCGGCGAACCTGGAATCAGGTGACGGTCGACGGCCTCAACGGCAACGAGCTCTCGGGCACCAACCGCATGAACTCGTCGATCAACCTCGACGCGATCGCCGAGGTCAAGGTGCTGCTGAACACCTACAAGGCGGAGTTCGGACACAGCGCCGGCGCGAACATCGAGATCGTGAGCAAGAGCGGCAGCAACGCCTACCACGGCAGCGGCTATTGGTACGGGCGGCGCGACGCCTGGAACGCGACGCCCTGGGAAAACGAGCGCGCGGGCCTGCCGAAGCCGAAGCAGAAGATCGACACGCCCGGGTTCAACATCGGCGGGCCGGTGAAGATCCCGTGGCTGGACAAGGGCAACGACAAGAAGCTGTTCTTCTTCTACTCGATGGAAGCGCCGCAGGTGCAGAAGCCGGGGCAGGTGCGCCTCTACCGGATGCCGACGGCGCTCGAGCGCACCGGCAACTTCTCGCAGACCTTCGACGCCAACGGCCGGCTGATGTTCATCAAGGATCCGCTGTCGAGCGGCGCCTGCAGCGTGACCACCGGCGGCCCCGGCTGCTTCCCCGGCAACATCATCCCGGCCAACCGGCTCGATCCGAATGCGCTGGCGCTGCTCAACATGATGCCGCTGCCCAACGTCGCCTCCACCGGCCCCGGGTCGGGCGCGCTGTCCAACTTCACGCGGCAGGAGACGCCGGAGAACCCGCGCATGAACAATCTGCTGCGCATCGACGGCCGGCCCTCGGGCAACAACAGCTACTGGCTGTCCTACCGCCAGTTCAGCTCCAACCAGTTCGGATCGGAGATCACGGCCGGTCCGGCCAAGTGGGGCTTCTTCGACGGCAACTACGTGTCGGGCGACAGCGGCATCAACGGCGGCTGGAACCACGTGTCGTCGTCGAACCGGGTCAACGAGTTCGGCGCCGGCGTGCGCCGCGCGACGGAGGGTTTCGGGGTAAAGAACGACAGCGACTACGCGAAGTTCACGCGCAGCGCCGTCGGCTTCACCGCGGCCCAGTTCCACCCCGAACTGAACCCGCAGGGCCTGCTCCCCTTCGTGCGCTTCGGCCTCAACACCACCGGCATCGACACCCCCGACTTCACCTACGACAACCGCCTCGGATCGACGGCCTACGACTGGCTGGCCAGCGTCCACGACAACATGACGTGGACCAGGAACACCCATACCTTCAAGCTGGGCGCGCACTACGAGTACATGCAGAACAACGAAGCGCGCGGCGGGACGTGGCAGGGAGACATCACCTTCAGCAACAACACCAGCAATCCCCTGAACACGAACTTCGCGTTCTCCAACGCCGCGCTCGGCGTGTTTTCGCAGTACACGGAGACCGACAAGTACCGCGTGACCCAGAACCGCCAGTGGTGGAGCGAGTGGTATCTGCAGGACACGTGGCAGGCGAAGCCGCGCCTGACGCTGGATTACGGTGCGCGGTTCCTGTGGTACTCGCCATACACCCGGCCTGACGGCCAGGTCGCGAACTTCGATCCGTCGAAGTACGACCCGGCGCAGGCGCCGCGGCTGTACATGCCGGCCATTGTCAACGGCGCACGCGTCGCCTACGATCCGGTCACCGGGCAGTCGCTGAACCCGATCTACATCGGCGCGTTCGTACCTGGCACCGGCAACGAGGCCAACGGGATGGTCAAGGCCACTGACTCAGGCGTACCGGCCGGTTTCCGCGAGCGGATCAAGCCGCAGATCGAGCCGCGCCTCGGCCTGTCCTGGGATCTGACCGGGGCGTCGGCGACCGTGCTGCATGCGAGCGCCGGCTACTTCCACCAGGCGCGCCTCGGGGGCGGCGCTCTGGGCAACCTCGCCGGGAACCCGCCCTTCATCCACAACCCGATCGTCTACTACAACACGCTGAGCAGCCTGTTCGCGCCCGGGACCTCGCTCGCGAACCGGCCGGCGACGGTCGAGGCGCTCGAAACCACGGCCCCGACGCCGAACTCGGTGAACTGGTCGGTCGGCCTGCGCCGCGAGCTCGGTTGGGGCACGGCGGTCGACGCCACCTATACCGGCTACCACTCGTACAACATGGAGATGTACTACGACCTGAATGGCGTGCCCGATGGCGCGCGCTTCACGGACCTGATTCCAGCCAACCGCGATCCGACCGCCCCTGCGAATGCGACGCCGACGGCCGCGGCACTGCCGGCCGAGTTCCTCCGTCCCTACCGCGGCTACCAGAACATCCGGGTGCGCGGTAACTTCGCATCGGCCGACTACCAGGCGCTCCAGGTCCAGGTGAACCGGCGGTACATCCGCGGCGTGCAGTTCGGCGCGGCGTACAGTCTGCAGCGCGCGCGCGGGACCGCCGACGAAGATCCCGGCAACCTGGTGTACTCGTTCAACCGCCCCTTCGACTTCTTCTATTCCGAGCTGACGCAGAGCAATCGTCACAGCCTGATTGTGAACTACTCCTGGGATCTGCCGGGGCGCCACACCGGACCGATGCGCGTGCTGCTCGACGGCTGGCAGGTCTCGGGCGAGAGCGACTTCGTCTCCGGCGACTGGGCCAACGTCTCGATGACCACGACGGATGCGTTCGACTTCACCGGCGGCGAGGCCGGCAACGGCGCCTGCCTCGCGGGCACGGAATCGATCACCTCGCCGTGCCTCCATCTGGTGCGGCCGAACCTCATCGCCGATCCGATGGCCGGCGGCGGCGATCCGTTGACCGGGTTCTTCAACACCGCGGCTTTTGCGCGGCCGTCGCGCGGGACCTACGGGACGTCACCGCGCAACGTCGTGAAGAAACCCGGGCTGATCAACACCAACTTTGCGGTGTTCAAGAACGTCAGCTTCGGCGGCAGCAAGGCGGCGCAGTTCCGCGCCGAGATCTACAATCTCTTCAACCAGGTCGAGTTCCAGGACATCGATCGCACCGCGCGGTTCGACACGACCGGAGCGCAGATCAACCCGAACTTCGGCACGGCGATCGGCATCGCCAGCCCGACGCGACCGCCGCGCGTCATCCAGTTCTCCGTGCGGATGAATTTCTGAGGCAGCCATGAAAACAGCGTGTGCCGTGCTCGCCGCGTTGGTGTCGATCGTCAGCGCGCCCCGGGCGCAGGCTCCGCGGCCGGCGCCCGATCCGGCCAAGGAGAAACGGCTCGAGTGGTTCCGTGACGCCAAGTACGGGCTCTTCATTCATTGGGGCCTCTACGCAATTCCGGCGGGCGAATGGAACGGCAAGCGTTCGCCGGGACTGGGCGAATGGGTGATGCTCCGCTCGGCGGTGCCGGTGAAGGAGTACGAGACGCTCGCGTCCCGCTTCAACCCGGTGAAGTTCAACGCCGACCAATGGGTGA
>Ga0070665_100006709_pt1 | contig 11701 bp, 8 predicted proteins | sample KBSS13metaG_FD_65862 | JGI IMG/M metagenome (GOLD analysis project Ga0070665, IMG submission 65862) | Switchgrass rhizosphere microbial communities from Kellogg Biological Station, Michigan, USA - KBS S1-3 metaG | ecosystem: Host-associated > Plants > Roots > Rhizosphere > Soil ...
GCCCCGGGTGGCGAAGACGTGGACGCCACCATCGTCTACGGCGTGAACCACAACGTCCTGAAGAAGGACATGACGGTCATCTCGAACGCCTCGTGCACCACCAACTGCCTCGCGCCGGTCGCGAAGGTGCTGAACGACAAGATCGGCATCCAGTCAGGCGTGATGACCACGATCCACGCCTACACGAACGATCAGGTGCTGACCGACGTGTACCACTCCGACCTGCGTCGCGCCCGTTCGGCGACGATGTCGCAGATCCCGACGAAGACCGGTGCCGCCGCGGCGGTGGGTCTCGTGCTGCCGGAGCTGAAGGGCAAGCTCGATGGCTTCGCCGTGCGCGTGCCGACCATCAACGTGTCGCTGGTCGACCTGAGCTTCATCGCGAAGAAGGCGACCTCGGTGGACGAGATCAACAAGGCGCTGAAGGAAGCTTCGCAGGGCGCCCTGAAGAACATCCTCCAGTACAGCGACGGTCCGCTGGTGTCGGTCGACTTCAACCATGACCCGCACTCGGCCTCGTACGACGCCACGCTCACTAAGGTGATCGACGGCAACCTCGTGAAGGTCTGTGCCTGGTACGACAACGAGTGGGGCTTCTCGAACCGCATGCTCGACACGACGGTGGCCTGGTCGAAGGCATGAAAGTTCTGCGAATGACCGATACGGATCTGCGCGGCAAGCGCGTCCTGATCCGTGAAGACCTGAACGTCCCCGTGGCCAACGGGGTCGTCACGAGCGACGCGCGCATCCGCGCGTCGCTCCCGACCATTCGGTACGCGCTGGACCAGCACGCCAAAGTGTTCCTGATGTCGCACCTCGGGCGTCCGGAAGAGGGCGTGTACGCCGAAGAGTTCTCGCTCGCGCCCGTCGCGGCGAAGCTGTCGGAGCTGCTCGGCAAGCCCGTCGCGCTCCGCAAAGATTGGCTGGACGGCGTCGATACGCCGCCCGGCAGCGCCGTTCTCCTCGAGAACGTGCGCTTCAACAAGGGTGAAAAGAAGGACAAGGAAGAGCTGGCGAAGAAGATGGCCGCCCTCTGCGACGTCTACGTCATGGATGCCTTCGGCACGGCTCACCGCGCCGAAGCGAGCACCCATGGCGTCGCGAAGTTCGCGAAGGTGGCTGCCGCCGGCCCCCTGCTGGTGGGCGAGCTGGAGGCGCTCGAGCGCGCCCTGCATGCGCCGGCGCGTCCGCTGGTCGCCATCGTTGCCGGCTCGAAGGTGTCGACCAAGCTGACCGTGCTCGAATCGCTGCTCGCCAAGGTAGACAAGCTGATCGTCGGCGGCGGCATCGCCAACACGTTCCTCGCCGCCACCGGCGTGAACGTGGGCAAGTCGCTGCACGAGGCCGAGATGCTGGACGTGGCCCGCAAGCTCCTCGCCCAGGCCAAGGCCAAAGGCACGGAAATCCCGCTGCCGACGGACGTGGTCGTGGCCCGCGAGTTCGCCGCCACCGCCCACGCCGACGTGCGCACCGTCAGCAAGGTGAAGCCCGACGAGATGATCCTCGACATCGGCCCGGACAGCGCCGAAGCCCTCGGTAAGGTGATCGAAAGCGCCGGCACCATCGTGTGGAACGGCCCGGTCGGGGTGTTCGAGTTCGACCAGTTCGGCGAGGGCACCAAGGCCATCGCCACGGCCGTGGCCCGCAGCAAGGCATTTTCCCTGGCCGGCGGAGGCGATACCCTCGCGGCCATCGAGAAGTACGGGGTTGAGGACGGAATCTCCTATATCTCGACCGGTGGTGGGGCATTCCTTGAATTTGTCGAGGGAAAGACCCTGCCTGCGGTTGCGATACTCGAGGCTCGTGCGGCAGGCTGACGGCCCGCCGCGCCTCCCCGCGGCTGCCTAGGAAGTAAATGTTGAGACGAACCAAAATCGTGGCGACCATTGGTCCTGCCACCGACGATCCCGCCGTCCTGACGGAAATGGTGCACGAGGGCCTGGACGTGGCCCGTCTCAACGCCTCCCACGGCACCCGCGACGACCAGACCCGCCGTCTCAAGATGCTGCGCGAGATCGAGCAGAAGGTCGGCCAGAGCATCGGCACCCTGCTCGACCTGCGCGGTCCCAAGATCCGCATCGAGTCGTTCCAGGACGGCAAGGTCATGCTCGAAGAGGGCAAGAGCTTCGTGCTCGACACCAACCTCGAGAAGAAGGCCGGCACCGTCGACGTCGTAGGTATCGCCTACAAGAATCTGCCGCGCGACGTCGCCCCCGGCGACACGCTGCTGCTGAATGACGGCAACATCGTCCTCGGTGTCGAGTCGGTGAACCCGACGCGGGTCACCACGCGCGTGAAAGTGGGCGGCGAGCTGTCCGATCGCAAGGGCCTCAACCGCCAGGGCGGTGGGATCTCGGCGCCGGCGCTATCCGACCAGGATCGTGACGACATCAAGTTCGCGGCCGAGGCGGGCATCGACTACATCGCGGTGTCGTTCGCGCGTACCGCCAACGACATCGAACAGGCCCGCGCCATCGCGCGCAAGTGGGGCAGCAAGGCGCGCATCCTCGCCAAGATCGAGCGGCAGGAAGCGGTCACGAATCTCGCCGAGATCGCGGACGCCTCCGACGCGGTCATGGTGGCGCGCGGCGACCTCGGTGTCGAAATGGGCTACGCCGAGCTCACCGGTCTGCAGAAGACCATCATCAACGAGTCGCGCACGCGCAATCGCGTGGTGATCACCGCGACCCAGATGATGGAGTCGATGATCCACAACCCGATCCCCACGCGCGCGGAAGTCAGCGACGTGTCGAACGCCGTCATGGACGGCACCGACGCGGTGATGCTCTCCGCCGAGACGGCGACCGGGCGCTATCCGGTCAAGGCCGTGAAGGCGATGGCGCAGGTCATCGAAGGCGCGGAAAAGTACGTGCTCCGGCACGACCGCATGCGTCATCGCGTCGAAGGCCAGTTCAAGAGCCAGGAAGAAGCGATCGCGATGGCCGTGATGTACACGGCCAATCACCTGAAGGTGCGCGCGATCGTCGCGCTGACCGAGTCGGGCGCCACGCCGCTGTGGATGTCGCGTATCCGCTCGGACATTCCGATCTACGCGTTCACCCGCCACGAGTTCACGCGTCGTCGCGTCACGCTCTATCGCGGCGTCTATCCGGTCGTGTACGACGTGCCGGATGCGAAGACGACCGAGGAGCTGTACCGCACGATCTTCTCGCGGCTGCTCGAGCTGTCGCTCGTCGAGCGCGGTGACTTCGTCATTCTCACGAAGGGCGAGCTCACGGGCATCGAAGGCGGCACGAACTCCCTGCAGATCCTCAAGGTCGCACTCGATTAAGACGGCATAGCCATGGCACGCACACCTCCCGCGACTCAGCCTGGTGTGCGCCGCCCGCTCAAGCGCGCCACGATCCTCAAGATCGTGGCGTTGCTTTTGGGGGTGTTCGTTGTCGTTCCCTTTGTGTTTCTCTACGTCCTGCTGACCGGCTCCGAGCCGAAGCTGGATGGCACGATCAAGGCCGCGGGTCTCGGCGCGTCGGTCAGCATCGCCCGCGATTCGCTGGGCGTTCCGACGATCGTCGCGACCACCCGTGCCGATCTCGCGTACGGCCTCGGCTTCGCGCACGGGCAGGATCGTTTCTTCCAGATGGACCTGTCGCGCCGGCTCGCCGCGGGCGAGCTCTCCGAAATCTTCGGCGAGATCGCGCTTGCGCAGGATCGCCAGGCACGCCTGTTTCGCTTTCGTCATGTCGCGCAGGCGGTGCTCGCGGCGGCAACGCCCGAGCAGCGCGAGCAGATCGAAGCGTACGCGCGCGGCGTGAACGCCGGGCTCAAGAGCCTGCGCAGCCGGCCGTGGGAATACATCGCGCTCCAGGCCACACCGGCCCAGTGGAAAGCGGAAGACACTGTTCTCGTTCCCTATGCGATGTGGTGGGACCTTCAGGCCAATAGCCTGCGTCGCGAGAAGGTGCGGCGTGCGATCAACCTGAAGCTCGGTGGCGCGGAGTGCGAGGGCGGATGGAAGTGCGCGCTGTCGTTCTTCTATCCGCACGGCACGAGCTGGGACAGCCCGAACAGCGCGGGCGAAGCGAAGCCGGCCGAGCCCATTCATATGCTGACGCCGGAAGAGCTGGATCTGCGCGCCACGCGCACTCAGGCGCCCGACTCCGGCGCAAAGCGCGAGGCCATGGTGGGCAGCAATGGCTGGGCCATCGGCGGCGCCAACACCGATGGCGGCGGCTCGCTCGTCGCGAGTGATATGCACCTCGGCCTGCGCGTGCCGACCATCTGGTATCGCGCGCGCCTGCAGCTGCAGCCTATTGCCGGCACGACTCCAACTGTCGACCTGAACGGCGTGACGCTGCCTGGCGCGCATGTGCTTGTTGCCGGCTCGAATGGTCGCATCGCGTGGGGCTTCACGAACTCGTACGGCGACTGGGCGGATCTCACCTTTGTGCCGTGTATCGCGGCGGACGATAAGTCCGTGCGCACGGCGACCGAAACGATCGAGCTGACCACGGTGACGGAGAAGATCGCCGTCAAAGCCCACAAGCTCGACAACCTGCTGGCCGTCAGCACGGGGCCGGATGGCATCCTCGTCGAAGCGCAGCCGACGCTCGGCCGGTGCTGGTTTGCCCGATGGATCGCGACGGTGCCGGAAGCGACCAACTTCAACATCGGGGCGCTCGAAACCGCGACGAGCGTCGCTCAGGCCGTCGATCTCGCGCCGACGATCGGCATTCCGCATCAGAACATGATGATCGGCGATCGCGAAGGGCACATCGCGTGGACCATCGGCGGGCGCATTCCGGACACGACGGATGCGAAGCTGCGACTCACGGGCCAGGCGCCGTGGACCACCGCGGCGAATCATCCGCACCTGATCGATCCGCCCGCCGGGCGCGTCTGGACGGCGAACGCGCGGCCCATCGACGATCCGACGGCCGAAGCGCAGATCGGCGGCGACGAGGCGCGCTTCGGCTCCGAATACGATCTCGGCGCGCGGGCCAAGCAGATCCACGACGATCTGCTCGCGATTCCGCACGCGACGCCGCTCGAGATGCTGAAGGTGCAGACCGACGACAATGCGATCTTCCTCGCGCGCTGGCGCGATCTGCTGCTTCAGTTGCTCGATGAGCCGACGGTGAGCGGTCATCCGCGGCGCGCCGAGTTGAAGAAGCTCGTCAGTGAGTGGAACGCGCGCGCCACGCCCGATGCCGTCGGCTATCGGTTCGTGCGCACGTTCCGCGATCAGACCGAACGTGCGGTCTGGCGCATGCTGCTGACCGGGCTCGATGTCGACGCGCCCGATGCGCCGCCGCCTTCGCAGTTCGAAGGTGCGTTGTGGGAACTGGTGAACCAGCGCCCGGCGCATCTGCTCAGTGCGGGTCACGACAACTGGAAGACCTTCCTGCTCGAGCAGGTGGATCAGGTCGTGAGCGAGAGCGTGTGCCCCGAGCTCGATCGCTGCACGTGGGGCGCGCTGCGTCCGGTGCGCGTACGCCATCCGATGGCGGCCAGCATTCCCCTGATCGGATCGCTGCTCAACATGCCGGAAATCGAAGTGCCCGGCGATCACGACATGCCGCGCGTGCAGGACGGTGCGTTCGGCGCCTCCGAGCGCTTCGCTGTTTCGCCGGGACGTGAATCCGAAGGCTATCTGCACATCGCGGGCGGACAGAGCGGGCATCCGCTGTCGCCCTATTACAAGGCGGGTTACCGCGAATGGGCGGAAGGCAAGCCGCTGCCGTTCCTTCCCGGCGCCGCCGAACACACCCTGACGCTCGAACCGGTGCCCGCCGCGCCCTGATCTTCGTCCGCGTGGTGCACACCGCGCGCGCGTGAACTTCGAACCGCGTCTCCGTTTTCGAGACGGCCCGCCGCTAACCTTTCAGCTTCATTACAGGCCGAGGGTGGCGATTGGTTCAGGACGATGGGCATTGGGTCGAGCTGACCGACCGGTTTCATGCAGCGGCGATTGACGGCAAAGGCTGGTATCCGGCGCTCGAAGGGCTCGCGGACGCCACCGGCTCGAGCGGCGGCGAGCTGATCTGCCTCGGAAGCGATGCGGCCGTTCATCTGAACATCATGACGAATACGAGCCCGGAGCTGCTGGAGGCGTTCATCCAGGGCAATGGCGGTGATCCCAGCGTCAATCCGCGCGTCAAGGCGGGCATGGAGTCGCCAGTGCTCAAAGTGATGGCGGAATCGGACTTCATTACGCCCGACGATCACAAGCGCCATCCCCACTATCGGGAATTCGCTCGCCCCTTCGACATTCCCTACATCTGCCTCGCGACGTTAGACCGGCCGCAGGACGGGCTCATCGGTCTTGCCGTTACGCGGACTGAGAAGCAGGGCCACATCAATGCGGAACAGCGCCGCGTATTCGCCTCCATCGCGCCCCATGTGCGTGCAGCCGTGCGCACCCACATTGCGCTCGAAGGCCATGGCGATGCGCTGCTGTCCGGCGCGCTCGAAGCGATCTCGATTCCCGCGTTCATCTGCGACGGCGCAGGGCGCGTGCGCGAGCTCACGCCGGCAGCCGAAGCCGTCGTGAGTGGTGGCGGACGGGGCTTGCAGCTGCGCGGCGGCTGGCTACGAGCGTCATTGCCAGCGGACACGCAGGCGTTGAATGAGGCGATTGAGAACGCCGTCTCGAAACTGGGCCGCGGCTCGGTGGCTGCTCCGCGTAACAGCACCGTGATCGTGCGTCGATCCGCGCAGGACGCGGCACCTCTCGTGCTCGACGTCATCGCGCTTCCTCATCATCGATTTGGCTTCACGTTCGTGCCGCGCGTGCTCGTGCTTCTGCGCGGCGAGGGCGTGAATGCGGCGAACGAGCGTCGCACAGCCATTCTCCGCTCCGTGTACGGCATGACCGCGGCTGAAACCGAGATCGCACTGGATCTCCTGGCCGGCAAGTCACCGGAAGAAATCGCGACGGGCCGCACGGCATCGGTCGCCACGGTGCGTACGCAGATCAAGAGCGTGCTGACGAAGGCAGGCGCCCGCCGCCAGATCGAGCTGGTCGCGCGGCTCGGGCGCATCTGAGCGCCTTTTCACAGAACACGTAACTCGCCCCAGGCTTACACCACGTTGGGTATGCGAGCGGCACCCCGGTGCCCATACCTTGCGCGCAACGTTGTTTGCTCGCAGGAGTTACCCGATGAGATCCCGTGTTGGTGTGGTGGTTTCCTTGATATTGGCGACACAGCTCGCCGGCTGCGGAGGCGGTAGCGGTGACGGGAGCGCTCCGCCCGTGTCGAACACGCCGCCGCCCTCCAGCAACAACGATCCGCCGCAGCCGCCGCCGCAGCAGCCGCCGCCGGCGCCGCAGCCCGCGAAACTCAGCCTGAAGCTGAAAGGCGCGGTCACCGATGCGCCGATTCCGAACGCCGTCGTCACGGCGACGGTCGGCACGCAGACCTTCACGACGACGGCCGATCAGGACGGCGTCTACTCGCTCGACATCGAAGTCGAAGAGAGCCGCGTGGGCGACTTCGTGACGTTGAGCGGCAAGGGTGTCGGTGCGCAGTCGTATGTCGAGTTCCGCAGCATCGCGGGCTCGTTCCAGACGTTGGCCGCGGCCGCTGGCAGCGACAAGACGCTCTCCAGCGAAGAAAACCATTCGACGCAGATCACGAACGTGAGCACGGCTGAAGCCGTGCTGCTGCAGGAAGCGAACGGCGGGCAGCCGATCACGAGCGACTCGGCGCTGGCCGATCTGGGCGGCGTGCTGGACGGACAGCAGGTGCTCGATCTCGCGGCCACCATCAAGCTGCTGGTCGATCACGCTCAGGACTATCCGATGCCGACGGGGGAGACCTCGATCCTCGAGCTCGCGACCAAGACGGAGGCGCGTCAGAAGCTCATCGACGAAGTCGCGGCGAAAGATCCCGCGGTGTTCTCGCAGATGCAGACGGCGATTGCCGCCGATCCGAGTCTGTCGCGGCCGCTCGTTGCGGCGGACGTGCAGGACTTCACGTCGGCCATGCTGTCGGGCGAGCCGGGGTTCTCTTTCAACTACACGAATCGCGCGGCGAATTACGCGTTCAATGCCGATGGCACCGGCTCGGTGTCGACGGGCACGTCCGATGCGTCGATGAAGTGGAAGATCGAAGGCTCGAACATTCGCGTCACGTTCGATGAGCCGGTCGAGACGGTGAGCTTCGATACCGAAGACTGCGCGGGCGACGTGCGACAGGTCGAAGCGCATTACGAGACGAAGGAGCTGACGCTCGCATTCCTGAGCAAGCGCACCGTCGCAACGACGGAGTTCAGCCACGTGACCTACGCGGACTGCCCGTCGCTCGCGGCACGCGATGTGTCGCCGACGAGCGCTCGGACGATCCTGACCGAAGACGACGCCCAGCTCATCGAGCTGGCGGAGCTTCGCGACAGTACGCATTCGATCTATGTGTACAACAGCCCGACGCACACGGTCATGGCTGACATCGCAGACCTCGACGCGAACGGCACTGGCACGACGCGCCTGTTGAACCAGACGTTCACGTGGAAGCTCGATGACTCGGGCCGGGTCGTGGAAGCGACGTTCGACAACGGCACGACCGCCGAGTATCGCGTGCTGCGCGAGATCGATGCGGTGACCAGCGATCTGTTCTTCGAGCTGCGCACGGCCACTGGTTCCGTCTATACAGACATCGGCGCATCCGTGTACGCCGATCCGGACTACGCCGTCGATTTCAGCGCGCAGAGCGTGCCGGCCCGCTACTACCAGTTCGGCAAGGGCGACGAAACCGGCACGGATGACCGGCTGAAGGGTTTCGCGCTGCGGTTCGACACGGGTGGCGCGGGCTCACAGGAGGTCGATTACGTCGACGTGAATGGCAATGTCGCGCTGGACGATCAGACGACCGCGCCCAACCTTGCGTTCCACTGGACGCTCGAGAACGGCGAAGTCGTCGTCCGCCGCACGTGGGACCCGGTCGCACAGCAGGACGCCTGCGTGCCTGGCACAGCCAATTGCGAGGTGTACGACGAGCGGCGCATCGTTCCGATCGCCGCGGACGACAATCGCATCTACTGGCTGGAGAAGCGCCGCTCGGCGATGGGCGCGATCAATCAGAACACGCCGGCCACGCATCTCGTGCGCTTCTACGATCGCGAGCCGCTGACCGGGGCGCTGAGCATGGGCTCGTCCTCGTCGGGCGCCCTCGCGCCGCCGGCGCGGACGCGCTCACTGCCGCCCGGTACGCTGTCGCGCTAATGCCGGCAGCAAGTGCCCCGCCTCGCGTCGGGCGGGGCACTTCCCGGCTCGTTGGTTTCGCGACGCAGGATGCGGTGTTCGCCGCTCAGTTCGTCGCGATCGCTCTGCAGACCGGGAGCTGAATAATCCTTTCGATCCAACCGTTTGCTGACTTGCTTCGGAGAGCTTGATAAAACGCGTCGCGTTTCCGGCCCCGTTCGCGATGGTTTTTGCCGCGCATGTCGTGATCCGCGCGCCGTTCGTCACGGTCGTCACCGCGCTCGCTATCGACCGCACTGAACCCGTTGCAGTCGTACCCGCGCTTGCCACTGAGGGCGCTGCGTTGGTTGGTGTTTCCACCAAACTCGTGACCGTCGCCGCGTACTCCTCGCCACTGCAGCATGCGATTTCCCGATTCGTCTCGTCATCCGAAGTGAACTTCGCGCGATACCTGCATTCGAACCTCATGCCCTGAGGTGTATCGAGTTCGGTTCATAAACTTCTCAATTCATTGAAAGGAGGTGATAGCAAATGAACCCGCGCAAAGTGCTCGAAAGAATCGTCACGGTGACGACGGCATGGACGAATCTTCGTCCGGACAAGTCGTTCTCGGGACGCAGCCTCGAGCAGTTCAAGGCCAAAGTGCAGGCGAGCCACGACGTGCGCGCCGTGATTGCGAATCTCGAGTCTCAGCTCGAAGCCGCATACACACGGCTCGCGACGGTGGACCGGGCCTCGATGGACGAGATCCGCGTCGTCGTTCTCGGCGTGCGAGCGGATAGCGAAGAAGGCGAGGACGGCGAACTGTATTCGGCCCTGGGCTACGTGCGCCGCAGCCAGCGAAGCAGCGGACTGACCCGCCGCCGCGATGGCGAGGCACAGAGGCCGAAGACAGCGGAGTAATCGTTGTGCCAGGGACCCGGTGCAGTGTGGCAAGTGAAGGTAGATCGACGTGATGACGAAACTTAGACCGGGTACAGCAAGGACTCTCGGAAATTCCGAGGCTGTTGGGTGAATGCCCTGGTTGGTGCGGTCCACGCCAGCCGGGGCTGATGCGAACCGGTGAAGGACCAAGTGGGACCACGGAAAGCCTCAAGCCTTCACGTACAGAAAACGAATGACCGACCCGACGGCCGTGCAGGTGAGTCCATTACTTCGCTCGTGCAGCGGCGGGTGATCTGAGCGTGCGCTAGCGTGCACGCACATCATCATCATGTCTGCAAGATGAGCATGAGATCTGCACTAGCAGATACGTGTGCGCACCTGTCTACGCATTATTAGCTGCGACGATAAAAAACGCTGGCTTGGAAGGACTTTGGCAGCACGAACGTACGACGTGACAACCGTTCTGAACTCGATAGACTTCACCCCAACTTGGCCATTCGCGTGCTCACCGAGCCGCATGGATGACGTCATGCGCAGATCAGTTCAACTCGCAGAATCAGATTACGAAGGGGGTCCCATGGAAGGTCGTATCGCAAGACTGGAGTCGGACGTTGCGCACATGCAGAAAGACGTCGCCGAGATCAAAGTCGATCTGCGAAGTTTGGAAGGCAAGGTCGATGGTTTGCGCGACAGGGTCGAAGCGGGGTTCACCGATATTCGCCAATCGATCGCGCAGCTCAGTGTGGCAATGGAGAGGGCTTACGGAAAATCAAAGGTTGCCACAATTGGGACAAGAGTCTGGGCGCTAAGCACAACCGGCGGAATCCTGCTGCTCATGGCTCGGGTATTCAAATGGATTTGAAGGTTGAGCGGCTACTGTTTGGTGACTCGTACTACGGAGTGTGCGCGCCGGGCGCCAAGCCGAATGCTCCTTGATCCAGGACGCCTTGCTGTCACGTAGACGCTCATAGCGGCTGGCTCACCTTGAGACCGCAGTAACTCGGGGTAAACTGCAGCCCTTGCAGATACCCGACGGCGCTCCATGACGACCCGCTTCTCCGGCACCGACCGCTACATCGCCACCGACGACCTCATGATGGCGGTGAACGCCGCCGTCACGCTCGCGCGCCCGCTGCTCATCAAAGGTGAGCCGGGCACCGGCAAGACGCAGCTCGCGCAGGAAATCGCCCGCGCGCTCAATAAGCCGCTGCATGAGTGGCACATCAAATCCACGAGCAAAGCCCAGCAGGGGCTGTACGAATACGACGCGGTCTCGAGACTGCGTGACTCGCAGCTCGGCGACCAGCGCGTCCACGACATCGGCAACTACATCGTCAAAGGCAAGCTGTGGGAAGCGTTCGAATCCGACACGCAACCCGTGCTGCTCATCGACGAGATCGACAAGGCGGACATCGAATTCCCGAACGACCTGCTGCGCGAGCTCGATCGCATGGAGTTCTACGTTTACGAAACGCGGGAGCTGGTGAAGGCAAAACACCGGCCGATCATCGTCATCACGAGCAACAACGAGAAGGAGCTGCCGGACGCGTTCCTGCGCCGCTGCTTCTTCCACTACATCCGTTTCCCGGATGAGGAGACGATGACGCGCATCGTCGACGTGCACTATCCCGGGCTGCGGCGGGACTTGCTGGC
>Ga0070665_100006711_pt1 | contig 11700 bp, 3 predicted proteins | sample KBSS13metaG_FD_65862 | JGI IMG/M metagenome (GOLD analysis project Ga0070665, IMG submission 65862) | Switchgrass rhizosphere microbial communities from Kellogg Biological Station, Michigan, USA - KBS S1-3 metaG | ecosystem: Host-associated > Plants > Roots > Rhizosphere > Soil ...
GTCGGCTTCGATCTTGCTGCCCTCGTCATCGGCTTGCGCGGCCGCGGCGCTGCCCGGCAGGATCAGCAGGCACAATGCTGCCGACAACGCCAGTTGCCGCGCAATGGAGCGGGCATGGCCCGACGGATTTGGGAACACGGACATCAGTGACGCGGCAGGACGTAGGCGGGAACAGCCGGCCGGTAGGGAATGGCCGAACGACCGTAGTTGGAGCCATATTGCTGCCGGACGGCGGCCTCGTTCACGTTGCCAACGCGAACGTCGGGCGATCGCGCATCGATCGGCGGCAGGTTGATCGAGGGATTGACCTTGTCGACCTCGCGTCTGAGCTTCTGATTGAGACAGCCAAACGCGCCCTCGTTTCCGATCTGCACGTCGACACAGCGTTCGAATGCCGATGCCCGCGCCTGTCCGCCGATGATAGTCCCCTGGCGCTCCGCGGGCGGCGGAAGGATCGGACCGGGAGATTGGGCTGCGGCAGGCGCTGCGATCGCAAGCAGCCCAAGGGCTCCGCCCACATACCCGAACCAAGGCAAAGCGCGGCTCATGGCCTGTTCCCCTGCTCGCCGGCGCGCCCCGGCGACAAATCCGGAGCATACGTTAACATAATTCGATACGGCCGGACTCGATCCGGATGATGAGTAACATTTGCGAGCGGGCCGTCAAGCCGCGATGCGTCCGCCTCCATCGTCGCGGCAGCTCCCACGCTCACGGCCCGCTGGTGGTGATGGTGGTCGTCGCGGTCGTTGTTCCCGGGAAGCGGATATTGTTGACGAGGGTCGTGCCGCTCTGGGCGGTGACGAGTGTCGTGTTGATGAAGTTCAGCACTTTCGTGACATCGACCTGAGGCGCGTTGGAGGCGTAGAGCACGTCGAACGGGCGCATCGACATCTTGGTGGCGATGAAGTATCCGGCCGGATCCTGAAAACTGACGTTGAACACGATCGGCACGGAATCGCCGTCGAATTTCGAGCAGTCGACCCCGAGCCGCTGCGCCACGTCGCGCGGCTCGCGGCGGTAGAGGAAGACGGAGGCGGGATCGGCCTGGAGATCGAGCAGGCCTCGCGCCTTCGCCACGGCCTGCGTCAGATTGATACGCCAGGCGTCGAAGTTGAATTCGCCCTGCTGGCCGGTGGCGCCGAACGCGACGAATTTCATCGGATCGCGGTAAAGATAGATGCGATCGCCGGGCTGCACGAAGACGTTGCTGTTCGGAAAATAGACGAGGTTGCCGAACGGCACCGTCGCGCGCTTGCCGGCGCGCTCCAGCACGACCCAGGTCTCCCAGCCGGCGCCGCTGATGCCCCCTGCCCGCGTAATCGCATCGGTGATGCGGTCCTGCGCGCCGGCCGAGGGCATCGGGAAGCGCACCGGCGTGCGGACTTCGCCGAACACGCTGACGAGCGAGGAGCGCTGCTGGCTGGACGTGACCACGACCTGCGGATCGATCGCGCGCTTCTTGATCTGCGCGAGGATGTCGTCCTGGACCTGCACGTTGGTGCGGCCCGCGGCGCGGATCCGCCCCGCATAGGGCACCGTGATGTTGCCGTCATTGTCGACGGCCTGATCCGGCAGATTGACGAAATTGCCGGGACGCACGCCCGCCTCTATCGGCACGTAGAGTCCGCCGGCGGAGGCCTCGAAGATGGTGACGCTGATGATGTCACCGATGCCGAACTTGATGCTCGAGGGCGGACGCGTGTCGGTGAGGAATCCGGGCAAACCGTTGGGCTCGAACTTCTCGAGCATCTCGACCACTTCGGGATTGAGCTTGACGACCGCGAAAGGCAGCGTCGTGGTGTTCTCGTTCCTGATGTCGAGGCTCGCCGGTCCCGCCATCGGAATGAAGCCGCAGCCGCCCAGAAGCGCAGCCCCGATCAGACAACATGCGATCTTCAGAAGACTTCTCAACCGCATGACAGCTCGTTCGCACCGCGTTCAAACATGTCCCGGCGGGCAACGCGCGAGCGCGCCGGCCTCTCGCGCGACGGCGCGAGATGACATGCAATTCCTGCTGAATAGACGTCGCTCATGCGGCGACAGCGAAAACGCGGCTTGCGATGCGGCGAGAAGGTTCGATGGAGCCGGCCCGAACGGCGGCGGTCGGCCGCTCGCGGCACGTGATGCCGTCCGCGGCGCGAGTGCGCGCCGTTGTCGCGTCGATGGGCTCGGTTGAATTTTGCCGGCTTGCCCGCCGTCACGTCTCAAGCATGCAGGCCGCACGAGCGCCTGGAACGCTTGCGCAAGACGCCGCGACGATGGCGGGTCGTCAGTTCGAGGACAGCAGTTCGCGCAGGCGTACGATCTCGATCTGCGTTTCCGTCACCATGCGCATCAGGAGCGCATTCTCGTGTTCGAGGTCCCAGATACGGCGAAGCCGGCCGCTTTCGTCCTGCTTCAAGCCCAGATCGTACACGTTCACGTTCGCCTTTGGCAACGCGGTCTCAAGACATTCGAGCTCGGTTGAATTCGTCGCACGCATTTCCAATCCCCAAAAGCGCATTAAAAAAAACAGGCGACCTCCTGCCTTCGTACGACGTTGGCCCACCGCCAGTGATCGCTCTTGTAGGTTTGTTTCTTATCGTTGCTGTGACCGATCCTAAACAAAAAGTCAGAATTGCGGATCGATAGTGAAAATTAAATGGCCGGAGTGTGCCGATGAGCACGAGATTTTGGCCGAGATACTCGGCCGCGCCCATTTGCATGGGCTTATCGAGCGGGAAACCGCGACTTTGGCCGGCAATCTGAACGATGCACGAACGCACGGCCGCGCGCGTCCCCGCAGCGCGGCCTCATTCCGTCATGGCAAGCTGACATTTTGTCGCTCGCGCCGCGCGGGTCTTGCAGCAGGTGTCATTGCTTGCCATCGCCGGACGATTGCTTGTCGTCCGAAGACTCCCCCTTGTCATCGCCGCCATAGCCGATCACTTCGACGATGAAGATCGAGGCCGGCTTGGAGTTGCCTGATGCGGTGGGCGCATCGGCCGATTTGGCCGCTGCGCCTGCGGCGTTCGACCCGGCCGTCAGCGCGCCGATGCTCGGCACGGAAATCGTGGGAATTCCGACGGTGCCTCCCTGCGCCTGGATGTTGCCGGCATTGGCGATCACGGGCGCGATGACGACCACGACGCCTGACCCGCCGATGCCCGCCGTTCCGGCATCGATCGTGCCGCGGGGCGCAACGAGATAGATATTCGCCGCCTTCGCCACGCGCGATGCCCGCAAGGTCTGGATGCCCGAGCCGGTCACGAAGCCGCTGAGGTCGATCGACTGGTAGTCGTTCTGGTCGAACAGCACCTGCAGCGAAGGTGCCGACGAAATGGTCTTGGAGCCGCGACCTGCGTCGAGGTCACCATTCGAGCTCCACATCAGGATTTCGCCGCCCTGGCTGGTGAGCACGCGGCTCGCGTTCACCCGCACGCTTTCATCGGTGAAGCTGTTGATGGCCCCGCCGCCCAGCGTGAGAATGCCAAGATCAGGCAATTTCAGGTTGGTATTCGGCTCGGTGGCCAGCGAGCCGACGATGATGTTGCCGCCCGGGCCAAAGATCGAGACGTCGCCGCCGAGCTTGGTCTGGATCGTGCCGTGCAGCAGGTTGAGATCGCCGGTCTTGACGAGCTGGCTGGCGCCGCCCGGTCCGCCGTCCAGCGCGTTCTGGGTGTAGCCGAAGCTCGACGGGAACATGGTGTTCACCATCTGGTATCCGCGCTGCGATTTCGTCTCACCGCTCAGCTGGCCGACGCCGACGGATTTCAGCTCGGCAAAGAAGACCTGGTCGACGAAGACATGCTGCAAGTCGGCCGGCAGCTTCTGGAATGCCGCGAAGACGTCTTCAGGCTTGTCCGTGCTCACAGGCTTGTTGACCCGGGCCAGGAAGTCTTGCAGCTCGCTGACATAATTGTGGGCGACACTCGCCGCGTTCGCCGGATCGACATAGGCAGCGATAACCGCCTGGTAATCGATGCCGAACTTGGTGCCGAACATCGTGACGATGTCGGCGCCGCGATTGGTACCGGCCGCCTCCGTCAGCAACGCGTTGCGGCGCGGGTTGCTCTTGGGGCCGAGCAGGGCCTGATTGTAGATGCCGATCGAGCCGCCGCCGGTGCTGTTGTCGACATAGAAATTGCCGACCGCGGTCGGACTGGAATTTCCAACCGATATGATGCCTTCCTGTACCGGGGCTTCTTTAGCGTTGTTGTGGGCCGCGGGAAGGAACGGACCGATGTCGCCGCCGGCCTGCAACACCAGGAAGCCGGGTCCGGCAACCTGCAGACCGCCACCATTGCTGAAACCGGTGTAGGTGATGTTCCGGCCCGCGGCGATTGAACTCACATCGCTGGTGTGAATGTTCTGCGCGATGATGTTGAGATCGATGAGGTCGCGTCCGGCATAGACCTTGACCGGGCGATTGATTTCGATGCGCTGGTAGACGTCTTCGGTGGAGCTGGAGGTTCTCCTGCCGTAACTGCCTGTCGCCGTGATGTCGCCGGTTGCGGCGTAGATCCGGGCCGTCGTGTCGAGCCCTGCGGCCACGTCGTTCTCATGCGCGAGGATCGCGCGGCTGGAGGGCTCGTCGTTGCCGCTGTTCGGGCGGAACGGATCGAACGCAACATCGATCAATGACGGCCCGGCGGAAATGAACGGACGTGGCGTGCCTGAGAGCAGTGTCGTCGAGGTCGTCGGGTAGCCAAAGGTGAGGTCGATGCTGCCCTGCGCCAGCAGATTGAACGTCCCATGCACGGACGGGCTCAGCACGATGCCGGGCATCGGAACGTTTGAGCCGGTCAGTTTCGTCGACGGATCGTTCCTGATGATATTGGCAATGCCGGTCGTGATCAGATTGCCATCGAGCGCACGCGCATCGAAGCTCGCGGGATATTCCGATGACGCGGCGCCGAGCGACTTGCCGGAGCTGGGACCGGGACTGCCGTCGGAGATTGTCGGCGGCGCGACCGTGATGGTCAGGTCACCTGCCTGCGCAACCAGCGAAACCTTGCTGTCGGGGCCGTAAGCGTCCAAATAGAGCGGCGTCGCAGGTGGGCTCTGCGAGTCGAGGGGATTTGCCGTGCTCGGCTGCTGGGCATGCAGCGCGGCCGGGTTGACCACCCCGGCGATCGTGATCGCGCCGTTCGCAGTCATGGCGATTTTTCCGGTATCGACAGCGAGCACAGGAACGTCCGGCAACAGGAGCCCGCTCGACTTGAATCGCGAGACCGTTCCGTTCTGACCGACATCCCCACCTGCTGTGATGATGGCAGATCCAGACCCCTCATAGAACGAGCCGCCGTTGATGTCGCCACCGGCACGCACGACCATGTTGCCGCTGCCGTAGAGATGCGTCACGGGCGTGCTGCCCGCCGCCAGACCGCCGCTGACCCGGCCGGTGGTCGGCAGGGACACGGAGACATCAATGAGGTCGCGCCCGGCGATCACGCTCGCATTGCCGCCGGCGCTGAGGAAGCCCTGCTGGAAGCTGCCGTACTGGATCCACCACGCCGTTTGCGAGGCGATTTTCGTTCCCACAGGCGCGAAGATGCCGGCGCCCAGGGCCGTGATGTTGGCTGGCGTCACCTCGGCAAGTGACAGCAGCCAGGGCTGATAGTATTGCAGCACCTTGTTGCCGTCGGCGCTATGACCTTTGATATCCCGCTGCGCGTTGATGACGACATCGCCGCCCATTTCCGGGAATGCTGCCGCGGTCGGCGGACCATAATAGAGGCCTTCGTTGAGGAGAGTGCTGTTGGCGCTATAGCCCAGGACCCGAGGCTCGAAGAAGCCGTTCACCTTGTCGGCGTCAGGCACGACGCTTCCGTTGGCCAGGTGATAGTTCGGATCCGTCAGCCTGGCCGTGTTGACGCCGGCCGCGTAGATCACGCCGGGCGCGGTCGTATCTTTCAAGATGACGTCTTGCGCCGCCGAGACATTGATGTTGCCGGTGCCGGTCCGGACCATGGTCGGAAGGTTGACGGACGCCAAGGTCGCACTGCCGATCAACGATTGATCATAGCTCGCGTGCTTATCGACGATCACGTCCGCCGCCTTTGCCGGCACCACGGCCGAGGGGTTGGCGCTTGCGAGATCGGCGCCGGCGGTGAGGCGATAAGACCAGGACGACGGTGAGGTCACCAGCCTGATGGTCGGCGTTGACGTATTGCAGTCCGCGACGCAGACGCGCAAGGCATGCGGGAACAGATCCGCGTTGGCGAGATCCACCGTGGTCGGACTGATGCCGTTGGCTCCATCCTTGTAGGGTGCGATCGGGCCGCCGGTATAATCACTCAGATAATAAGTGTAGGCGGCGCCCGTGGCATCGATCGCGCGGGCGGTGGCGCCGAGTCTGCTGGTATACGACGAATCCTGATAGTCGCCGAACTGGAAGAAGCCGTCCGAAATCGAGGCGTTGACGTTGATGTTTCCTGCCGCGCGCAAGGTCAGCGCGCCCGAATCCAAGCCGCCCCAGGGGGTTGCCAGGCGATAGTTGAAACTGACGTAGCTGGAGTTCGGATCGTAATAGGATTTGCCGGTGGCAGGGTCGACGACGAGCCCGCCCGCCTTGCCTGCTGCCAGATTCCAGTTGCTGCTGACCGTGATGTCGCCCTTGGAATTCACGAGCTCAATGCCCGGCTGCACATGCACGACGTCCGCGCCGAGACTCCGGACCAGCGGGTTGAGGCGCGCGAACAGATTGGTGAAGCCGTAGCTCTGGCCGTTATTGGTCCACGTGCCCTGGGTGATCTGGGACACCGTGTCCCCGAAGAACGCATGGCCTGTGCCGGCACCGCCGGTGAAGCTCGCGACGCCAGTCTTGCCCTGGTTGGCCGGGTCGAATGCGAACACACCGCTCGAGGTCGCCGGAAGATAGTCCGTCGTATCAGGCACGAACGTGGGCGTGCCGTTGACCAGCTTCGTCGTTCCCGACAGGTTCGACAATTTCTGGAAATTCACGGTCGCGGTGCCGGCAGTCACCGAGACAAGCGAGTCACCGTCGAAGCCGGTGCCACCGGACGGAAGCGACATCTCGGCCGAAACGATCTTGAGGGTCGATCGCACAAAAATGCCGAACTGGACCGTAGGCGGCACACCGGTGATGCCGCCAATCGTTACACTCATCGCTCTTGTCGTGTAGCCGGTACCGGGATTGGTGATCGTGACCGAAACCGTCCCGTTCGCATCGACCGACGCGAAGCCCTGGGCCGCGACACCCCCCGGTGTCTGCGGCGTCGAAAAGATGACCGGAATGTTGGTCTGGCCGGGAGTGAACTGCGAAAACCCTGCAACTTGCTGCGGTACGAAAGTCTCGATCCCCATGACGAAATTGATCGTCGCAGCAATGGCGCCCGAAGCGTTGGTCACGAAAGCCGGGGCCGGGGCGCTAGCGAATCCTCCGGTGGCCCCGCCGATGCTCGAAATCTTCCACCCCGTGACATTGGTCCACGACCCCTCGGTCGCCGGGATGAGATTTCCGTTCTGGTCGACGCCCTTGTACCAGCCGGCGGTATCGATGGTTCCGAACCAGCCGAGGCTCGATCCGTCGATGCCGTGGCTGCCCGCCTGGGTATCGAATGCGACGTAGCCGTTCACGGCGACGGCGCGTGCCCCGACGATGCTGGTCCTGGACCGGTCGTTGACGTTGTTGGTCGCGTCGAGGACGGGAAGCTCGTCGTAGGTCTTGTCGCCGTCGGCGTAATAGTTGGCGCCGTGCGCGCCGTTGGCGTTCGCGGTGTTGCTGATGGCGACGATCTTGACGTCGTTGTTGCCGTCCAGCGGTGCGCGGAACGTCACCGTGCCGCCGCTGAGGCCGCCCCTGGTGCCGCCCGACACGTTGATCTGCGTGCCCTGCTGCAGGAAGATCTTCGACTTGGCGTCCCAGCTGATTCCGACCGTGACATCGCCGCCGCGTTCGTCGGCATGCGTGGTCGAGGCGTCGATCACGCCGCTGCTCGCGAGCAGGACCGCGTTGGCGCCATAGAGCGAAACCTGGCCGCCGGCCTGGCCATTGCCGTCGAGCGAATAGCCGGCATAGCCAGTGGCATCGATCCGGCCGCGAAGCTTGACCTGACCGAATTGCTTGCCGGGATCGCCGCTGTCCCAGGACGTATCGTCGGCCGTCAGCGTGATGGCGTGAGCCTTGAGCGTGTGGTTTTGCAGCAGCTCGAGATTTCCGGTCCGCGTGTGGATGTCGATCGCCCCGGTTACCCCGCCGTCGAGCAGCCGATCGGCCAGCGCGGTCAGATCGGCTTTCCCCCTGGTGTCGAGCTTGAACCTGCCGCCGAGACCCGGACCGCCGGCGCCGCGCAGGACGCCATCGAGCCTCGCATTGCCGCCGAACGTGGATGCGGGATCGCCGAGCGCGGTCACCTCGATCGTGCCGCCATAACCGAGCCCGCCATCCGGCTGCGCGACATCGATGACGCTCTTCGCATCGGTGTTGACGTTGCCCTTGTCGGATTTGAGCACGACCTTGCCGCCCGACAGATAGGTGTCGACGTCGACCAGGCTCTTCTTGTATCCGCCCGCAGCAAGATAGCCGCGGGGCGCCAGCGACACATCGCCCGCGGTCGCCTCGAGCGTGATGGTGCCGGCCTGGGCCTGGATCATGCTGCCGATCACGACCTGCGCCCCGGTGAGCGAGAGATTGCCGCCGGTCTCGGCACTGTCGGCCGGCCGCACGAGCGTCGGCTCGCGCTGGAGGATGTCCGACAGAACGATATGGCCGCGCGTCGTGACGGCGAACGAGCCGCTACCCTTCGCGGTCGCGCCTGCGACAAGGACATTCTGCGTGGCGAGGTTGAGATCGACGATGTCGTTGCCGGCGCCGAGGGTCAGGCTGCCGGAATTGGCGACGAAGACGCGATTGGCCGCGGTCATGAAGACCTCGCCATAGCCCAGCATCGTCTGTGCGCCGCCGCCAAGGACGATCTCGGTCGCATCGAAGCCGAGCTTGTATCCGCCAGTTGCCGGCGCGCCGGCCGAATTGCCCGCCGCGCCGCTATTGATCAGAATGATCGAGCTGTCGCTTCCGTTCACGGAAACTCTCGCGCTTCCGCCGTTGTCGGCCCGCACGATCTTGGCGGCGTCGAGAGTCAGCTTGGAGACCGCGCCCGGATTGAAGTCGCCATAAAGCGTGACGGTGCCCGAAAGCGCCTTCAGCGACAGCTCCTTCACGTCGGCAAATTGCTGGTTGTACAGCGCAACGCTCTTGTCGCCGATGAGCGTCGGTGAGCCGAGGCCGATGGTCCGCGCGGTCACGTTGAGCTGTTGCAGGTGAAGGTCGCTGCTGTTGCCCACGATCGCATTCGTCGACGCGGTCGCCTGCATGGTCGCAGACTTGGCGATGATGCTGGCGCCAGACTCGATCACCAGGCGGCCGGCATCGGCCGGCAGCAGCAGCGAGCCGTTCACGGCGCCCGGCACCTTCGGATCGGTGCTGGACGCGAACTGGATCGAGAGCGAGGGCGGCGCGACACCGCTCGGGCCGGAGACCTTCAGGCTCGAATCGTTGGTGGCGACGAACAGCGCGCCGAGTCCCCTGGTCTGATTGGCATAATCGCGCAAGAGATCGCCGATCGTGCCGGCGTTGCGATAGACGCTGCCGTCCGGATTGAGCACGAAGCTGCCGTCGGCATTCTTGACGAAATAGTTGAATTTCGAGACGTCCACCCCAGTGATGACAGTGCCGCTCGCATCGAGCGTCCCGCCCAGCGCTGCCGCGATTTGCTGGGCCGTGGTCGGCGTGCCGTTCGCAGGATCGGCGAAATAATAGTTGCGGCCGGCGCCGGCATGGACGGTGCCGGTGGTCTTGATGACGCTGCCGGCAGCGATCCTGACCGTGCCGCTGTCAGGCCCCGGTGCGTAGATCTGGTCTTCCACGACGACAGTCTGGCCGTTCACCGTCAATGTCTGGGGGATCGTCTGCAGTTGCGAGGATTTGGGGACCCCGGCAACGAGTAGGATTTCCGGCGCGCCGAGTGTCTCGCCGTTTGTATCGACCAGAACGGTGCTGGCGGTCTGCGTGATCAGCGTGCCTTTGGTCGTGTCGCTGCGGAGGCCACCGATCAGGATGCTCTCGAAGCCGTTGAGCTCGGAGACATCGAGACCGACGTAGCCGGCGGGTGTTTCATGGTTGAGATATCCGGCATGGCCAATGACGGCGATCCTGGGCGCGCTGATGTCGAGCTCGCCACCGCGTCCGAGATTGCCCTTGTCATCCCGGCCCGGCTGCGTCAGCGCAATGCCGTTGAGCAGGATCGTCTGCTGGGCGACGACGGCGAGCCGGCCGGCGTCCATCGGCAGCCGCGGCACCGGCAATCCGTTCTTCGCCGCAAGGCTGGTGAAATAGCTGTTGGCGCGATTGAAGCTGTACTGGCTATATTGCCGCCAGACCGAGTTGGTCTGCACCGCGAACATGCTCTGGCCCGACGATTGTTTTCCGGGCGCCGTCGACTGCGTGTAATGACCCGTGACCAGCACGGTGCCGTCAGGCAGGGTCGTCGTCGGCCGGTTCACGCCGGTATTGTCGCCATAATAGACCACGCGCATCGCGCCCGGCAGGGTCGCGTAATGCGCGGGATAGAGCGTATAGGTGCCGGCCGGAATGCCATTGCCGCCGTCGATCGTGATCTGGGTGCCCGCAAGCGGATAATTGTCGCCTGCGGTGACGGTCTTGCCGAGGTCGGCACTGGACGCCGTCGTCATGTGAATGTCGAACGCCGCAACTGAATCGCCTGACGGCAGCAGGGCGTAGACGGTCTGACCCAGCGGCGGCGTGGTCAGCGTATCGCGCGAACCTCCCTTGCCCTGGATCCATTCCATCGCCTGCAGGTCACCGCCGCCACGCAGATCGATGGTCGAGCCATCCTGCCGCTCCACATTCTTTCCGGCGAGGACGATGCCCTTCGACGGCGGCTGCGCCAGCGGATTGGTGGTGGAATTGTAGTACCAGCCGCTGCCGTCCTGCGTGGCGCCGTACGGCACAGTGGTATCGGCGAGCGTCACCGAGGTCAGACTGCCGGGCAGCAGGCTCACCGACTGGGTCACGATCGGCGAGACGGTGGTGTCGGTGTTGCCGAGGGTGATCTTACCGAGCGGCGCGAACAGATTGCCGCCCTGCTCGATGGTTGTTGCATAGACGTTGAGGCCGCCGCCGGCGGACAGCGGCGTGCGCGTGTTGCTTCCGGCCGGCGCCGCGAAGGTCACCTTGCCCGGCGTCTGGATGGTGAAATTGACGGCGGAGACCGGATAGATCCGCTGCGCGGACAACAGCAGATCGCCGGACGACGACATGGTGCCGGTGAATGTCGCGGGATCGATCGGTTGCGTTGTGCCGCCCGGGATGATGCCGTTCACGACCCTGGGGGTGCTGAGGCGGATGTCGCCGCTGCTGAGCAGGCTCACCTTGCTAAAGCCCGACAGGCTGGCGCCCTGGACGTCGATGGTCTGGCCGCCGACCGTCAGGGTGCTGGCGCCGGTTGTGGTTGGAAGACCACCGCCCGTCAGCAGCACATAGGCCGCCGAGATCCTGGCATCGACCGAATTCGGCGGGGCCACGATCGCGCCGGCTGCGATCTCCAGGCGGTTCGTGACGGTCCAGTCGAGCGGGCCGGTGATGCTCAACACATTGTAGGACACCGCTTTGTAGGGGTCGCCGTAGACCGTGCCCGGCACGTCGTTGAAAAACCGCGCCGCGCCGCCCAGTCCGGA
>Ga0070665_100006712_pt1 | contig 11696 bp, 10 predicted proteins | sample KBSS13metaG_FD_65862 | JGI IMG/M metagenome (GOLD analysis project Ga0070665, IMG submission 65862) | Switchgrass rhizosphere microbial communities from Kellogg Biological Station, Michigan, USA - KBS S1-3 metaG | ecosystem: Host-associated > Plants > Roots > Rhizosphere > Soil ...
CGACGTCGAAGCGGCCGCGAACATGCTCACGCGGCTCGTCACGGCGAAGGACGATCGGTTCAGCGCCGCCGACGCCTTGCAGCGCTCGCAGCTGTCGTATCGCCTCGGCAAGGCGCGCGCCGAGCGCGGCGACGTCCGCCAGGCGATTCCTGCGTACGAGCGCGCGATCGCGCTGGCGCCGGAGTCCGAGGGCGCGACCGATGCGCGGCGCGGCCTCGTCGAGCTCGCGAAGCAGAGCGAGGATCCCGATCGCAAGTCGATCGCCGGCCACCTCGGCGCGATCGTCGCGCAGACCGGCGCGCTACCCGATCTCGTGGCGTGGGCCGACGAGCTGCGCCGCCAGGGCCAGAGCCAGGTCGACGCCGCGCGCGCGACGCTCGAGCTCGCGGTCGCGTGCGGCCACACCGCCGACGTTCACCAGTCGGCGTTCCTGCACTCGCACAAGCCGTACGCGATTCGCGACGACGAGCAGTACAAGGCTACGGTCGAGGACCACGCGCTCGTCACCGGTCACGACGAGGTGCCGCTCGCCAGCGTCGCCTCGACGGTCGCCGAAGCCGCCGCGCTGATGTGGCCCGATCTCGATCACGCGCTCGCGCGCGCCGGAGTGCCCGGTGCGCGCCGCGTGCCCGCGACCTCGCACGCTGCCGCGGTGTCGATGTTCCCGCGGCTCACCACCGTGCTCGGCACCGGCGCGGTGATGCTGTACGAGCACGAGGCGTCGCCCGACGTCACGGTCGTCGCCGCCGCGACGCCGGTGATCGTGCTCGGCCCGCGGCTGTCGGGCGAAACCAGCGAGCTCGCGCCCGCCGCGATCCGCGCGATCCTCGCGCGCGCCGTCGAGCTCACGCGACCCGAGCATCTCGCGTTCGCCGGCCTGCCCACTCGCGATGCGACGCGCCTGCTCACGGCGATCGCGCGGCTGTTCGGCCCGCCGGCGCTGCGCGATGCCGTCTCCGCGCTCTTGTCCGAAGAAGACGAAGGCATCCAGCGCGCGCACGACGACAACGTCAAGGCCGCCATGCCGGTCAAGCTGCGCACGCGACTCGAAGCGTTGCTCGCGAACGTCGCGCCGACCGCGCTCGACAACGCGCGCTACCTCGCCGCGTGCCATCGCGACGCCGATCGCGCCGCGCTGCTCGTCGGCGGAGATCCGATCGTGATCGCGCAAGGCGCGAGAGCCCGCGGCGAGCGCCTCGACTACTTGATCCGCGCGATCGGTCAGCCCGGCTGGCTCGCGACGCGGGCCAAGCTCGGCATCGCCGTACGCTGACTGCGTTATGCTGCCGTCATGAGGTTGACGGTCGTGCTCGTGTGTGTGGCGTTTGGTTGCGGCAAGGGAAACGGCGGCGCGGCGGGCTCGGCGAGCGGCAGCGGCGCGGCGCAGCCAGCCGACGAAGCGGCGGCGCCCGTCAAGACGTGGAAGGTCGGCGACGTCGTTCAGGTCAGGCGCGACGGCAACCGGTGGTACGAGGCCGAAGTCGTCACGGCCGGTCCCGCGTACAAGGTGATGTACACGTTCGCGGACCAGGTCGAGGACAACGTCGACGCGACGCGAATGCGCGCGGAGAAATGGTCGAAGGGCTCGCACGTCGAAGCGCACGTCGACGGCGCATGGAAGCGCGCCGCGGTCACCGCACGCCATCCCGACGGCAGCTACGACGTCACGATCGACGAGGGCGGCGCGACCAAGACGCTCGCGGCGGCGGACGTCCGCGGCGAGCGCAAGCCCAAATCGGCGAACGTCGCGAACACCGGCGGTGGCGGCGCGCCCGTACGATGCACCGGCAACGCATTCGTGAGGCCGTGTGGCGGCCGCTGTATCGATACGTCCGTCGATGACAACAACTGCGGTCGCTGCGGAGATCGCTGCAATCCCGGTAAGCACTGCGACGGTCACGGCTTCTGCCGCGAGCCCAACGGCGACCTGTAGTCGTAGTCCCACATGCGCGCAGACCGCTCGCGTTACCGGGCATGGCCACTCCGCTTGCCGGTGAATCGCGCGAACTGCGCACGCGGTTCGTAGCTGACCTCACCGCTGGACGTGCTCGCGTCTACCGCGGTGATCGTACGCAGCGCGTCATCTCGCTGTCGACTGGTGGCATCGCCGCTGCAGAACGATTGCGACATGCCCACCACCGAGCACGAAGAGAGTCTTCCGACCATCTCCAGCGCCGAGCTCGCTTGCGTCGGCGGCGGTTATTCCGCCGAGCTGTTCAAGGCCATGCAGCATGCCGTCGGCATGGGCATGACGATCAACTCGACGACGACCGGCGGCCACGCGACGCACTCGTACCACTACCTCGGGCGCGCGTTCGACGCGATCGGCACCGAGCGCCAGATGTCGTCCTACTACAACTGGGCCGCGCACAACATCAAGTCGAGCGAGCTCATCCACCGCAACCACTTCCTCAAGAACGGCCGGCCGATTCACCCGATCGGCGGCCACAACGGCCACGTTCACACCGCAGTCTGATTCGCTTACGACAAGGACCAACGACCATGAAGACCATCAGCCTCTCTGCTCTCGATTCCGTCACCGGCGGCCGCTCGATCGTGGCCCAGAACGTCTGCAACCGCGATCAGTACAACTGGATGGTCGATCACATGGTGCCCGACGGCGTCATGAAGCCGGGCGTGCAGCGCCACGTGCTCGTGCGCGACGCGCACACCTGCGGCTTCCCGCAGCCGCCTGCTGCGAAGCGCTGAACGAACACGCCTCGGTTTAGTCCGTCCCTCGACGACTGAACGATTCCGGGCAGTTGATCGGCCTCAGGTTGAGCTAGTGGAGAGCGTCCCTAACACGTGGCGGATGCCGTCGAGCGTCACGGGTTTTACGAGGTGCGCGTCGAAGCCGGCGAGCTCGGAGCGCCGGCGATCGGATTCTTGTCCGTAGCCGGTGAGCGCGACGAGCCGTAGCCGATCGAGCCCGGGTTGTTCGCGCAGTCGAATCGCGAGCTCGTAACCGTCCATCACGGGCAACCCGATGTCGAGCAGCGCGACATCGGGCGAGAAGCTCGACACCACCCGCAGCGCCTCTGGTCCGTCGTGCGCGACGCGGGTGTCGTAGCCGAGCAGCTGGAGCGACGACGACAGCATCTCGGCTGCGTCGACGTTGTCGTCGACGAGCAAGATCCGGCCATCGCCGGGGTCGTCGCGAATCACGGCGTGCGGGGTCGTCGCACCGTGGATCGCGACGCGCACGTCGGCGGCCGGAAGAATGACCGTGAACTCCGAGCCGCGGTTGTGGCCGTCGCTCGCGACTTCGACGCGGCCGCCGTGGAGCGCGACGAGGCTGCGCACGATCGTGAGGCCGAGGCCGAGCCCGCCCGACGAGCGGTCGAGCGCCTGGCGCTCCTGCACGAACATGTCGAACACGTGCGGCAGCATCTCCGACGCGATGCCGATGCCGGTGTCGCGAACGGTCAGCACGATCTCGCTGTCGAGCTTGGACGCCTCGACGGTCACGCGCCCGCCCTGCTCGGTGTACTTCGCGGCGTTCGTGAGCAAGTTCGCGATCACCTGCGCGAGCCGTTCGAGATCGGCATGCACGGCCAGCCCGTGCGGTGCGACGTCGACCAGGAGCTGATGGCGGCGCTGCTCGAGCAGCGGGCTCGCGGTCTCGACCGCGCGCGTCACGACGTGCGCGAGCTCGAGGCGGCGGCGGTGAAGCTCGAGCTTGCCTTGCGTGATGCGGGAGACGTCGAGCAGATCGTCGACGAGCCGCACCAGGTGATGCGCCTGGCGCTCGACCACCGCGAGCTCGCGCGTCGAGCCGTGATCGCGCGTGCGCAAGATGTCGAGCGCGGTGAGGATCGGCGCGAGCGGGTTGCGCAGCTCGTGGCCGAGGATCGCGAGGAACTCGTCCTTCGCGCGGTTCGCGCGCTCGGCGTCGGCGCGGGCGCGGAGGACGTCGGTGACCTCGATGCCGGTGGCCATGAGGCCCGTCACGGCACCTTGCAGGTCGCGGATCGCGACGACGTTGACCTTGAACAGGTGCTCGGCAAGCGCGCCGCCTCGCGTGATCTTGACCGCGTAGTCGTTCGCCGCGAACGGCACGCCGGTCTGATAGACGACATCGAGCATCGCGAGCAGCGGCGCGTTCGCGAGCTCGGGCAGCGCCTCGGCGAGCGGCCGCCCCACGAGGTTGTCGCGCGCGAAGAGCTCGAGGCAGCTCTCGTTCGCGAGCTCGACCGTGTGCTCGGGCCCGCGGGTCAGCGCGATCGCGACCGGCGCCTGCACGAACAGATCGTGGAGCTGCGCCCAGCTGTCGGCTTCGACGCGGCGGAGTTGGGCGGCACCGAGCTGGGCCTGGACGCGCGCGATCAGCTCGCGCGCCGAGAATGGCTTGACGAGGTAGTCGTTCGCGCCGCGGTCGAGGCCTTCGATGCGCGACTCTTCGCCGGCGCGCGCCGACAGCACGATGACCGGCAGCGCGGCCGTGATCGGATCGGCGCGAAGCTCGCGGAGCAGGCCGAAGCCGTCGAGCCGCGGCATCATGATGTCGGCGAGCACGAGATCGGGCGCGTGTGCCCGCACGTGGGCGAGCGCGGCTTGCCCGTCGCCGACGGTCTCGACCGCGTAGCCTCGCGCGCGCAAGAGGCGCGCCACGTAGTCGCGCATGTCGGCGTTGTCGTCGGCGACCAGCACGCGCGCGCCGGTCGATTCGCCGGTCGCGGCAGGTGCGTCGTCGACCCAGCGCAGCGCTTCGGCGGCAAACGCGTGCGCGTTCGTCGTCGGTGCCGGGCTCGTCGCACCGCGGCCATCGACGACGTGCTCGGCCGGCAGGTGGGCGCACCCGATCGGCAGCGCGATCGCGACGGCCGTGCCCTTGCCGAGCTCGCTGGTCATATCGATCGTGCCGCCGTGCAGCGCGACCAGGTCGTGCACGAGCGCGAGGCCGATGCCGGAGCCCTCGTTCGTGCGCGAGCGCGCGCCTTCGACGCGATGGAAGCGCTCGAACACGCGCGGCAGCTCGCTCGCGGCGATGCCGGTGCCGGTGTCCTCGACGCGCAGCACGACGCGCTCGGCCTCGCGTCGCAGCGAGATCCGGATCGAACCGTCGAACGTGAACTTGAACGCGTTCGACAACAGATTCAGCACGATCTTTTCCCACATGTCGCGATCGACGTAGACGTCGCTGCCGACCGGTGGGCAATCGACGTCGTAGCGCACGTTGCCGCGCGCGATCGCGGCCTCGAACGTCGACGCCAGCGAGCGCGTGAGCTCGGCGAGCTCGGTCGGCTCGAACGACGCGCGCATGCGGCCGGCTTCGATCCGCGAGAAGTCGAGCAGCGCGTTGACGAGCTTGAGCAAGCGCAGCTCGTTGCGATGCACCGTCTCGAGGTTCTCGCCCGTCAGCGCGGCCGGCTCGGAGCCGAGCGCGTCCTCGGTGGGACCGAGCATCAGCGTCAGCGGCGTGCGGAACTCGTGGCTGATGTTCGAGAAGAACGCGGTCTTCGCGCGATCGAGCTCGGCGAGCTGCTCGGCGCGGTGCTGCTCCTCGGCGTACGCGCGCGCGTTGCGGATCGCAGCCGTGATCTGCGAGGCGACGAGCTCGAAGAACGCTCGATACGGCTCGTCGAGCTGGCGGTGCGGGCTCGCGCCGCACACCAGCACGCCGTACGACGCGAGCGGCAGTGCGATCGCGCCGGTCGGCAGATCCGACCACGGGCTTTTCGGCAGCGCCAGCGGGCTGCAATGCGACAGATCGTCGATCGCGATCGCGCGATGCTCGCGCGCGGCTTGCGCCACGCCCCACGGATCGTCGCCCGCGAGGTCGAGCACGTCGGGAACCGCTTCGGGCGCGCAGCCGGCGTTCGCCGCGAGGCGCGCGTGCGTGCCTGATTCGTCGACGAGATAGAACAGCGAGAACGGCACGTCCCACGCGTCGCCAGCGAGCGTGGCCGCGGCGAGCTCGCATGCCTGCTCCGCCGTGCGCGCCTCGCCGGACTTCGCCGCGAGCTCGCGCAGCGTGCGCAGCTGGCGCTCGCCGTAGACCTGCTCGGTGATCTCGAGCACCGTCGCGAGCACGCCACCGATGCCGGTGCCGGGCACGGTCGGATCGGGAACCGGGCTGTACGCGAGCCGGAAGTGCGATTCCTCGTGCGGCACGCGCCGCTCGATCGACAGCGCGATGTCGTCGTGCACGGCGGCCGGCCCGCCGTGATAGACGCCCTCGGCCATCGGCCCGAGGATGTGAAACACCTCGGACCAGCAATCGCGAAATCGCTGCCCCATCGCGCGCGGGTGCTTGTCGCCGAGCACCGAGACGTACGCGTCGTTGTAGATCTGGACGAGCTCGGGGCCCCACCACAGCAGCATGCCGAAGTGCTGGTTGATCACGAGCGCCGCCGTCGAGCGCAGCGCTTGCGACCACGTATCGGGAGCGCCGAGTGGCGTCTTCGCCCAATCGAGCGAGCGCACGAGCGCGCCCGCTTCGCCGCCGCCCGCGAGGAATGCTGTGCTCTGCACCGGCGTCACGCTCCGCGATCTATAGCAGGCTCGCGCGCCGAGTCAGCGCGCAAGCGCGACAACACAGCTGAGCGCTGGTGACACACTCACGCGCGTAGCGGCGACGGCAGCGTCGGCGCTTTGCTCGGCAGGAAATGCCGCAAATGCCACGCGTGAACGAGCAACTGATGCTGCGCCGAGCGGCCGAGTCGATACAATCGCGCCGCGTAGACGCCGGCGACGCCGAGCATCGCGACGACCGACGACACGAGCAGGCCGAGCGTCGGCCGGCCGTGCAGCGACAGCGCGCCGGCGTGGCTCACCAGCTCGTTGCCGCGCACCTCGAACGTGCCGGGCAGCGCATGGACGAGCTCGAGCACGACCGGGATCAAGTAACCGAGCGCGACCAGCGCGACGAGCAACACGGGCCGCGCGAGAAACTGCGGATATGCCATCGACGACATCACGATGATGATCGCGACGCCTGGCACGAACACGAACGGGCCGGCCATCCGCGTCATCGCCGCGATCAGCGCGAGGTTGCCCGTGCAGTACGCGAGCATGAATGCGAGCGAGCGATCGGGCTTTCGCGAGATCCGAAACGCCGCGGTCGCCATCGCGAGCGCGACGCCGAACACGCACAGCACGATGTCCCAGCGCCGCACGCCGTTCCACATCGCGAACGGCAGGAACGACGCGAGCGCCAGATACGCCGCGATCGCGGTGCGCGCGTGCGAGCGCACTGCGGCGACGTCGTGATCGTGTAGCTCCGCCTGGACCTCGGGGCCGATCTCGTCGGGCGGCGTCAACATCAGGCCGGTGACGAGCTCCGCCGCTTCGCTCGATTCGGGATCGAGCGCGAGCGCGCGACCGGAGGCGTGCATCGCGTCGGCGCGCCGGCCTTCGCCCAGTGCGGCGCGCGCGTTCCACACCAGATCGACCGCCATCGTCCGGCGGCGCGCGACGTCGCGATCGCCATCGAGATACGCCTCCACACGCTCGGCCGCTCGCCGCGCGGTCGGTCGCTCACCGGGCTCGAGCGCGAGCATCGCGGTGCACAGCGCGTCGAGCTCCGGCGGGATCGCACGCTCGGGACGGCGCTTGCCCGGTGCGGTGACCACGTCGCCGGTGACGGTGGTCTGCAGCGCGTTCGGACCGCGCGCGTGCACGGGCTCGCCGGCGAGGATCTCGAACAGGATCGCGCCGAGCGAGTACACGTCGGCGGGCCGGCCCGCTTCGGCGGCCTTGTGCAGCTGCTCGGGCGCGATGTAGCCGGGCGTGCCGAGCAAGAGGCTCGGCTCGGCCTCGATGTCTGCGATGTCGCCGGTCACCAGCTCGGCGACCGCTTCGCCGACGACGCGCGCGAGGCCCCAGTCGAGCACGTAGACGTCGCCGAAGTCGCCGAGCATGACGTTCGACGGTTTGAGATCGCGATGCACGACGCCGCGCGAGTGCGCGAGCTCGATCGCGAGACATACGTCGGCGAACGCGCGGAGCAGGCGCTGGCGATTCGCCGACGGCTGCTGGAGCAGCTCCGACAGCGTGACGCCGGCGAGCCGCTTCATCGTGAAATACGGCCGGCCCTGATCGTCGACGCCGACCTCGTGAACTGGCGGGATCGCCGGGTGCTCGAGCCGCGCCTGGATCCGCGCCTCGCGCAAGAACCGCGACGCCTGCTCCTCGCTGGGATGCGCCGCGCGCAGCCGCTTGATCGCGACGTCGCGGCCGACGCGCAGGTCGTGCGCGAGCACGACTTCGCCGACGCCGCCGCGCCCGATGACCTCGCCCATCGCGTAGCCAGTCAGCATGCGCGTCTGGGTGTCGCTGCCGTGGACCCGAGCCTCGGCGTCTCCAACGAGGGTGTCGGGCTCGGATGAATCCGCCGGCGTCATGTGTCCCATCGTACTCTGGGCCGGCTATAGTCCGCGCCGATGTATCTGGGCATCGTCAAAGGCACCGTGGTCGCCGAGCGCAAAGCGTCGGGGCTCGAAGGTGCGAAGATCTTGCTCGTGCAGCCCGTCGACGAGCGCAAGCAGCCGACCGGCGATCTCCAGGCCGCGGTCGACACCGTGCAGGCCGGCCCCGGTGATCTCGTGTACCTCGTCGGCTCGCGTGAAGCCGCGCTCGCGCTCAATCCGTGGTTCGTCCCGGTCGATGCCGCGATCGTCGGCATCGTCGACGGAGTCGGCGCGTGAGGTGCTGTCGCGTCGTCGGCCCGTTGTGGGCCTCGGTCAAGCATCCGGCGTTCGCGCGCCACACGCTGCTCGTCGTGCAGCCGCTCGACGAGCACGGCAAGGATGCCGGCCCGAGCTTCGTCGCGATCGATCGCGCGCAAGCCGGCGTCGGCGACAAGGTCATCGTGCTGACCGAAGGCAACGGCGTTCGCCAGATCACCCAGCAAGGCGATCTGACGCCGATCCGCAGCGCCATCGTCGGCATCGTCGATGCCGTGGACGTCGCGCCGTGAAGCAGCTGCGCGACGCGGTCGCGAAGACCTCGCGCCACCTTCACGCAGCCGGCTGGGTCGCCAACCACGACGGCAACGTGACCGCCAGAGACGGCGCGCGGTTCATCGCCACGCCGACCGCGACGTCGAAGCGCCTGATCGAAGAGCGCGAGCTGATCGAGGTCGATGCCAAGGGCGCCGTGATCGGCTCGGGCCGCGTGTTCGGCGAGATCGGGCTGCACCTCGTGGTCTACGAGCGGCGCCCCGACATCGGCGCGGTCGTCCACGCCCATCCGCCGTACGCGACCGCGATCGCGAGCTCGCGCCAAAATCCGATCGAGGTGCCGTTCATTGCCGAGGCACTGGTCTCGCTCGGCCCGAAGATCCCGAAGCTCGCGTACGCGCAGCCCGGCGAGCCCGCGAAGGCCGCGCTCGCGCCGTGGTGCGAGCTCGTCGACGTCGTGCTGCTCGGCAACCACGGCGTGATCGCGTGGGGCAAAGACTGCGAGACCGCGCTGATCCGGCTCGAGCTCGTCGAGCACCTCGCGAAGATCGCCATCGGCGCCGCGGCGCTCGGCGGCGTCGAGCCACTGCCGGCGAGCGCGATCCAGCCGCTGCTCGCGGCGCGCGCCAAGGCCAACATCGGCCGCGCCGCCGATCGCGCGCTCGACACCGCGGCGCAGCTGCTCGGCACGCAGCCGCAGACGCAAGCGCCGGTCGTCGCGTGCGCGCCCGCGCCGCACTCGCCGGTGCCGACGATCTCGCCCGGCGGCGCGAAGCTCTCCGACGTCGTGCGCGAAGAGATCGTGCGCGCGCTGCGCGGCTCGTCGTCGTGACGCCCGAGCCGACCGCGCGGCTGCGGTTTCGCGCCTGGCGCGACGGCGACATGCCGCTGGCGCGCACGCTGTTCGGCGATCCGAAGGTCACCGCGCTGGTAGGCGGTCCGTTCGACGACGCGCAGATCGCGGCGCGACTCGCGCTCGAGCTCGCGACGCAGCGCGATCACGGGTTCTCGTACTGGCCGATCGCGACGCATGCGGGCGAAGACATCGGCTGCTGCGGCCTCAAGCCGCGCCCCGCCCCGGGCGAGCTCGAGCTCGGCTACTACTTGGCGCCCGCGTACTGGGGCGGTGGCTACGCGGCCGAAGCGGCGCGCAGCGTGGTCGCGCACGCGTTCGACGCGCTCGGCATCTCGGCGCTGTTCGCGCTGCATCACCCCGACAACCACGGCTCCGGCCGCGTGCTCGAGAAGGTCGGCTTCGCGTACAGCCATCACGAGCTGTACCCGCCGACCGGGCTCATGCATCGCGGCTACGTGCTGCGCAAGCCTTCGCTGTAGTCGCTACGGCCGCGGCACCGTCATCGAGCTAGCCGTGTCGCGCACGCAGTCGAGCACGCGATCGAGCGTGGCTTGCCCGCGGATCTTCGGCTCGGCGCGCGTGATCGATAGCTCCATCGGCGCGCCCTCGAGCCCGACGTGGCGGTGCTCGCGGCGCAAGCGCTCGCGTAGCTCGTCGAATGCCGGCACATGCGCGGCGTCGATCTCGACGTGATGGTCGCGCGGCCACGGCAACGCGTTCGGCCACGGGATCGGCCACTGATCGGAGTCGATCGGATCGAGCCAGATGTCGAACGCGGCTGGCACCGGCACGGTCGCCTCGGGTTCGAGCTCGACCAGCAGCTTCGCGGCTTCACCAAAGTCGTCGAGCTGGAGCGCCGCCGGATCGGCGAGCAGCTGGTTCAGCGCGACGTTGTCGACCGTGACCACGTGCCAGCTCGCACCATCGCGCACGACGACCGTGATCTCGCCGACCTTGTCGCTCTCGACCGCCATCGCCGGCGGTAGGCCGCGGACGAGCTCGACGATGCGGCGCTGGATGCCGAGCGCGCGTGCCGGCGTTACCGAGCCTCGATGGTCCGACGTGACGACCGAGCCGTCGGGCCAGAGCCCGACCGCGACGTGCTTGTGGTCGACCCACAGGATCGCGCCGGGTGCATCGCGCTCGGCGACCACCCCGTCGACGCGATCCCCGGAGACGCGGCACGGTGCGGCGCCTGCCGTGCTGGTCATCACGACGGTCGAGATGAGCCCGAGCAGGCGCACGACGATCCAACGCTCGCTCGATCTCGGCTATTTCCGTAACCCGGCCGCCGGGCGATCGTAGTCAGGTCATGCGAGCTCTGCTGCTCACTTTTTTGGCAGCCTGCGGGTCGGCGTCGGCCGACCGGCCGGGCGGTAACGGCGCACCGGTCGTGGTCGAGCTGTTCACGTCGCAAGGCTGTAGCTCGTGCCCGCCGGCCGACGCGCTCCTGTCGAGCTTCGCGCGCACGGGCTCGGTCCGCGGTCGCGCGGTCGTGCCGCTCGCGTTTCACGTCGACTACTGGAACCAGCTCGGCTGGGCCGACCCGTACTCGTCGCCGGCGTGGACCGCGCGCCAGCAGAGCTACTCGCACTGGCTCGGCGATCGCTCGGTCTACACGCCCGAGCTGGTCGTCGCGGGCGGCGCCGGCATGGTCGGCTCGGAAGCCGGGCGCATCGCCGACGCGATCGCCGCGGCGCCCGTCCAGCGCGAGCTCGCGGCGACCGCGACGTGGTCGCCGCGATCCCTGGTGGTCGATGCCACCGCACCGGCCGACGCCGAGCTGTGGGTCGCCGTCTGGGAAGACGCGCCGGCGACCGCGGTGCTGCGCGGCGAAAACGCCGGCGCCACTCTGGTCACCGATCGCGTGGTCCGCGCGCTCGCGAAGGTCGCCGCGCCGGGCCAGGCGGGCCGCGCGGTCGTCGCGCTCGATCTCG
>Ga0070665_100006715_pt1 | contig 11693 bp, 12 predicted proteins | sample KBSS13metaG_FD_65862 | JGI IMG/M metagenome (GOLD analysis project Ga0070665, IMG submission 65862) | Switchgrass rhizosphere microbial communities from Kellogg Biological Station, Michigan, USA - KBS S1-3 metaG | ecosystem: Host-associated > Plants > Roots > Rhizosphere > Soil ...
GGAGGGAGCGCCCCCGAAGCGCTCGAGGTTGACAGCATTCTCCAGCAGCGGATCGAAAGTGGAGGAAACGAACAAATCGAAGTCGGTGATGGAGGCGAGCCGCCGCAAGGCAGGCGACGGCTCGGGGTTCGCATCGCGCAGAATCCCCCTGAGCCGCACATACGCTTCCTCACGCCGGCCGCGCGCCGCCAGAAACAGGCACACCACATCGTTCAGGGTGTAGGGCTTCGGCAGCTCGGAAGTGTCGATGTTGAGCTTGACCGCCAGCCGTTCGGCCAGCCAGTCATACAGAAGCTGCGGACCGGAGGGGGTTGCGACCTGGAGCAACTCGGGACCCACAATCGGGATCACGCGCCGCTCTTCAATGAAGCTCAGAAGATCGTCCCAGGCGTCCTCGTCGAGGGTATCGGACCGCAGCACCTTGAGGAAACTCGTCATGCGGCATGCACGCGGTCGACATTATTGGTTAGGCTTCAGCCTCAGTATGACGGATCGACCCAACGGCAGCAACCGCCGCCGCATCCGGCCCTCATGCATCAGGTTGCATCAATTCGCAGGATGGTTTGCAGCAGCACATTCGCGCCGTCCGCGCACGCTTCCCAGCTCGTCAACTCCTTGGGCGAATGGCTGATGCCGCCGATACTCGGCACGAAAATCATTCCCATCGGTGCAATCTGCGCGATGTTCTGCGCATCGTGTCCGGCGCCACTGGGCAGATGCATTGTCTTCAGGCCCAGGCCCGCCGCAGCCGACTCGATCTGCTTCTGAATGGCCGGCGTCGCCAGTGCCGGCCGCAGGTGCTCGATCTGGGTGAAAGTGATCTGCGTGCCCGTCTCCGCCGCGATGGCCTGAGCGCGTGACTTGGCCGCCTCTGCCAATCGCACCAAAGTCTCTTCGGACAGGTCGCGGAATTCGATGGTGTGTTTGACCAAACCCGGCACAACATTCGGCGCGTTGGGAAACACGGTCAGTTGTCCCACAGTGCCCACCTGGCGACCGGGGATTTTGGTCACTTCGTCCTGCACCGCCTCGATCAGCTTCGCCGCGGCGAGCAGTGCGTTGCGCCGCTCGGGCATCGGTGTTGTACCTGCGTGGTTCGCGAACCCCCTTATTTCAACAGCGTACTGGTCGATACTGACGATCCCATCCACGACACCGATCGGGATGTTGGCTTTCGCGAGAGTGCCGCCCTGCTCAATGTGCAACTCGAGATAGCAGTGCATCGACTGCGCCGCCCGCCGCGCGTCGGCCAGTCGGGTGGGATCGCCACCGATGCGGATCAAGCCGGGGCGCATCGCAATCCCATTGAACTCCCGATCGACGGTGGCCGGGTCCAGGTCGCCGGCCGCACTGTGACTGCCCACAGTCCCGCCTTCCTCGTTCGACCAGATGCAGACCTCGAGCGGGTGCCGCGTTCGCACCGCACCCTCCTGCAATGTTTGGATCACTTCGATGGCCGACAGCGAGCCCACATCCCCGTCGAAGTTGCCGCCGTTGGGGACCGAGTCGATGTGCGATCCAAACACAATGGGTTTGAGGGCGGGGCGTGATCCCGCACGGGTGGCGTGGATGTTTCCGGCGGTGTCGATCCGCGGATCGAGACCGGCGTTGCGCATCAGATCCATGATGTACTTGCGACCGGCAACGTCCGCTTCGGAGTACGCGATGCGACTGACACCATCGGCAAAGGATCCGCCGGCCGGGCGGCCGAAGACGCTCAGGTCCTCGAGCGTTTGTTGCAGCCGCTTTGCGTTCACACGCAAGGACGCGGAGGCCGGAGCAGCAGACAATGAGCTCGCGGCCCCGATAGCGCCGAGGCCCGCAAGGAAGGTTCTACGGCTGGTGGTCATCTCGCGCGAATCCCCCGCAACTAGTTATTTTCTCGGGCGGTAATGTAGCTCGGCCTCGGCGCGAGACGCCAATGTGCGTGACATTTTTGCGCGGCGAGCCAGGGGGGACAGTCCCGCGCATCCACCACGAGATCGTTGCTTTTCAACGGACCATACAGAATCGGCTCCGAGGTCCGAAACAATCCCACGGTGGGGACGGAAGTGGCGCTGGCGAGGTGCATCGGGCCGGTATCCGCCGAAATGAACATGCGGGCGGTGGCCATCGCCGCCGCCAAATCCCGCACCGACGGCAGATGCAACGCGGCAAAGCGCTCGTCAATGGGAGCCGTCGATGGATTGGGAAGAAATTCAACCGGCACCGCTGCCGGCTCCAATTCGAGGAACGCTTTCCAGAAAGCCGCCCACCAGGTGCGCTCGAGGGGTTTGGAGCCCGTGCCATGTGCAAAGAAGCCGAACGTACCGGCTTCGCCCGGGCGAACGTTCTTGCGCTGCAGGGCTTTCGTGACCGCTGCACGACCCGCATCCAGCTCCGCCGGCTGCAGGTTGAGTGAGAGCCTGACATCCTGTTGGTGCCAGGGAATGCCGAAGACACTGCAGAACAGGTACACCGGCAGCACTGCCTGGTGCATCCGCTCGGGAAATTCCGGCACCGCATGAGTCAGTGGCGCCCACTGCGAGTCGTTTGCGAAGCCGATGCGGTAACGGGCGCGGCATAGTGTCAACACAATGCGGCCGCCGGTCGACTCCGGTGTGGGATCGATCACCATGTCATAGTGAGTGGCCCGCATGCGCCGCACAGCGGCCAGATAGCGCCACACCAGGTCCACACCCTTGTGCGGGAAAGCGATGACGTGGCGCACACCGGGCTTGTGTTTCAACAAGGGCTGCGCCTGCGGAAAGCTCATGGCGAGATCGATGGCCGCGCCTGGAAACCGCTCGTGGATCCGATCCAGGAGCGGAGTGAGAAACACGGTATTGCCCAACCGGCCGTTGATGCGGCAGACCAACACACTGGCGATGCGGGCAGTGCTCAGTGTCGATGCAAAGTCGCGCGGGCCCACCAGCCGTGCGAGCGCGCGCCCGAACCACAGCCGTGAATTGCGTCGCAGGCTCTTGACCCGCCCGCGGATGTCCAACAATGCTCCCATGGCCCCACTGGTACGGCGCTGATTACATGAATATGCATAACCGCGCCGGGGCCCGAAAGCAAGCCGGCATTCCCGAAGTGATGTAACTAATTGTAGGGAACGCCCGAAAATCCCAGGCGGAGGCGTACCTTCCGCCTGGAGCGCTACCGTATTCAGTGCTCGGAGTACATTTTCATGGCGTCGCTGCGCAGCGCAGCCTGGCTCGCCCCACGACTGTAGAACATGTGGCCGCCCGCGTACTCGCGCACGCGTACCCGGCTCTGCTTACCCATGACAGGCATCTGATCGGCAATCAGCACGGAAGCCATGAACGGGCACGACAGATCGCTCCAGCCGTGCACAATCAGGACATTCAACTTCGGATCGACTGCCACCGCTTCGCGCAGCTCCTTCACCGAGCCATGCAGGATGCCCAGGCCGTCCTCACCCTTTTCATGCTCGTCACCGTCGTTCCACAACGCGCCCACATCGTAGCTGAGCGCGCTGTAGCGCCCGATGTACTTCCAACCCACGGTGTGAGTGATGAAATCAACCACCGCCGTCGTGGTCGGGGCCACGATGCTGTCCAGGATTGGATCGTTGTTGAGTTGAGTTGGAGCGAACGGAAACGGATCGTAACTGGTGACATTCGAGTCATAGCGGCTGCCCAGCTTGCCCTCGGCCCGATACACTTCGCGCAAATACGCCTGGGTCTCCAGGCGGCCGCCGGAACGCCGGACAAATGTCGGATCCAGACCCGACAGCTCCGTGACCCGCTTGACGATCCGCTCCAGCGACTGGGGATCGGAATGGCCTTTGAGCAGGTCGGCAACGTATTCACTGCGCGTGTACTCGATGACTTCCGCCATCTTCGCGTCAGTCAGTTTTCCCTGCCGCTCGAGGTTCGCCGCCACAATGGTCGGCAGTGTCAGCATCCAGGGCAGCGGCGAGAGCTCGCGATCCAACGAAGCAGCCGGATCGAGATAAGGTGAGACGAGCACGACACCATTCATGGCTACGCCGAGGCGGGTCTGCAGGTACGAGGTGATACGCGGGCCGCGGAACCCGCCGTAGCTTTCCCCCACCAGGTACTTGCGCGACTGCAGGCGCTCGTTCTTGTTCAGCCAGTCGAAAATGATCCGCGACAGGTATTCGATGTCGGCCTTCGCGTTGTAGAAGCGCTTTTTGGCTTCCTCGTCCTTGACGCGCGAGTGACTGAAGCCGGTGCCCACGGGATCAATGAATACGAGGTCGGTAAAATCGAGCCAGGTACCCGGATTGTCCCTGAGGGTCGTGGGATCCGAGGGGCTGTCCCCTTCAGCACCGAACTGCACGCGCTTGGGGCCGATGGCACCGAGGTTCAGATACACGGACGACGCGCCGGGACCGCCGTTCAAGGCAAAGGTCACCGGCCGATTAGCGCCCGGCACCGTGTAGGCAATGAACATGACATCGGCGACGGTCTTGCCCTTTTCGTCGAGCACGGGCAGGGAGCCCACCGTTGCGTCGTAATTGACGGTCCGGCCGCCCACCTGGACGCTCTGGCGAGTCGTCTTGTCCTGCGGGAACGGCGGTAACTTGAAGTCATCATCCGCGGGCGGGCGCTCTTCCTTCGGCGGCCCTTTGCCGTCTTCTTTCGCCGCGGGCGCGTCACTTTTATCTTTTGCCGGCACCTGCGGCGCGGTCATCAATCCAAACACCAGCAGCAGGGCTGCCGGCCAGGACAGGAGGCTCAATCGCATGACGGTTCCTCAACGGATAAACAGGCTGCGGATTAAGCCTTACGTTTATCGTCCGTTCAACAGCTTCAGGATATCTTCGGTTGAGCCGGACTCGCCCAGGCGCGGGAAGACTTTCCCAATGCTGTGGCGATGATTCTCCTCGGACAGATCCGCCATGGCATCCACCGCGAATGCCACGTTGTAACCCAGGTCATAGGCGCTTCGCGCCGTAGACTCGACTCCGATACTCGTGGCGATTCCGCCAAGGACGATCTGCGTCACCCCGCGCTTGCGCAGATAGTCATCCAGATCGGTCTGCAGAAAGGCCCCGAAGCGGTGCTTCAGGATGATGTGATCGCCCGGCTGGCGCTCCAACTCCGCGACCAGCTCGGTGAAGTCGGCCGGGAAGGAGGCAAAATCGCGCCGTGGCACATCGGTCCGCCCCGGAGCCGCGCCACCCACGTGGACGAGGACGACAGGCAGCTTCCTTTCACGGAAAGCGCGTGCCAGGCGCGCTGCGCGCGTGATCACTTCCTTGCCCGCCTGCGCGGCTGCCATCGCGACAATGCCCTTCTGCAGGTCGATGAGCACGAGGGCCGATACTTCGTCGAGTTGAGTGAGGGCCATGATTCCTCCGTTGCGGTGGGCGCCGATCAGTGGGGCATCGCGACTTCAACGCGGGCTATGGCGGGGCGGATATCGCGCTGATACTGCCAGGGCACGCTCGCGAGGTGTTGCAACAGGGCCCGCACAAATCGGTCCTGCCGGCGCCGGGCTTCCGGCACCGGCACGCCGTGATTCAGTATCGCGAAGTACACAGTGCCCTGGTTGGTCGTTGGAATCGCGCCAACGAGGGCGCTCGCTCCATAGTCACCGTACGTGCCGGTTTTTCCAACGACCCGGCCCACTTCGTCCGGTCCATCGAGACGGCGATGCAATGTGCCATCGTCGATTCCCGCGACCGGCAGGATATCAAACAGCGCATGCCCCGACTTCCTCAACTCATCCTCCAACGCGCGCAACAGCTTCACCGCGGCGCGGGGACTGAGGCGATTGCGCGGGTCGGTACCGGCGCCGTCGCCCAAAGTGATCTCGGATCGCATCGCCGGCGGCACCGCGCTACGCGCCAGCGCCTGGACGGCGGAGGCGCCACCGGCCGCGTCAGCCAGTGGTTTGAAAATGTTGTTGGAGTAGTCGTTCAGCGACTTCGCCAGCGGCAAAAGTGGCTGCGAGCGATGAATGAGCAGCGGTCGCGCCCCTCCGGCCGGCGTGGACGGCGCAGTGCCGAGGAATCGCAGTCCGGTCGGCAACAGCTTGTCGGGCGCAGGTCCCGACGGACTACCCAGCTCAAACGCACGGACTGCCGCGAGCGCGGCGGGTGAAACAGTCCCTGTGAGCGCACGCCGCAATCGGACGCCGTCCTCATCGGCTTGCCAATCAAAGGTCATGGCGCCACGCAGGCGCAGATCGCCCGTCACCTGGGTGATTCCCGACTCCCGCAGGCGATCCGCTACCAACAGTGCATTCTCATCCACGAAAGCAGGATCGCCGTTGCTTTCAACCAGCAGATCCCCCTGCAGCGTGCCATCGGCAACGGGCGCCTGCGTCGAAAAGGTTGTGACAAAACGGTAGTCCGGTCCCAACTTGCGCAACAGCGCGAGTGTCGTCGGAACCTTCGAGACCGACGCCGGATGCACCGGTTTCCGTGCCTCTTGCGCAAGAAGCGACTGGCCGCCGCTGTTTTCAACGTAGACACCCTGGCCGGTACCCAGGATCAGCCTGGCCTCCGCGGCCAGCGTGAGTGGCTCCGCACAACTCGCTGTCTGCCACGCGAGCGAGGCGGCAATCATGAACGCAAAAAGACGCACTGAGAATTTTCCGCGGGAGGCCAATGAGGCCGCCATCATGCCATCAGCGCGTGCCGGAGGGCACCACCGGCCAGCTCGCACGCACGAGTGCACCGCCGAGGGCGGATTCGCCAATACTCACCTCGCCGCCGTGCCATTCAATGGCGCGCTTGACGATCGCCAGTCCCAGGCCATAGCCGACTTTGCGGCCCGCCGCCGGATTGACTTGCACAAAGGATTGGAACACCCGGCTGCGCTCGGCCACGGGAATGCCGGGCCCGTCATCCTCCACACTCAACTCGTTCAAACCGGACCGGCTGGCAAAGGACACCTGGATCCGGCTCGCCGCAAAGCGCCCGGCGTTATACAGCAGGTTTCTGAGCACCGACTCGAACAGGTGTATGTCGCAGGTAACGCGCGTCGCATCGTTCTGCACCGTCGCTGTAATGCTGACACCGGCGCGAACATCGCTTTGCACTGACTCGACCATCGCCGGAATCAATGTGGTGAAGTTGTGCTCGGAAAAATTGAGGGCCAGGTCCGCCCGCTCCAGGATGGAGTAACCGAGCGTCGCCCTGACGAGGCCGTCGATGGCTTCGATGTCCGTCTTGATGTTGGCCAGCGAGCCTCTCAGCTCGGCGATGCTGGTGGCATTGTGCGCCAGCTCGATCTCAAACTGCATGCGCGACAGCGGGGTTTTGATTTCGTGGGACACGGCATTCGACATGTCCTGGTGGGAGGCAATGAGTCCGTCAATCCGCGCCGCCATCTTGCGGAAGGTCTGTGCCAGCGGATAGATCTGCGAGTGTTGTTTGATCGGCGCGGCAAACTTCCAGTTGCGATTGCCGTACTGGGCCGCGGCCTTCTCGAGAGTGCGCAGGTCCCGGGTCAGCGGCCAGATCCAGAACATGAGCACGAGGGCAATCAGCGCATAGAACAGGAATGTGAGAGCCCAGTCCACGGCCCCGCGCTTCGGTTGCGGGTCGCGCGAGCGCAGCGCCAGCACGTGCCCGGCATCGATGCGCTTCAATACCCAGAAATCGCCCTGGGATGAGCGCATGTAGGCGTTTTCCCCGCGGCCGAGCTTCTCCAGGGTGTCCTCACCCGCGATCTCCTGCGTGGCGAATACTTCAACATCGACTCCCGTCCGGGATGCCACGCCGGCAATCAGGCTGCGCCAACTGTCCGGCGGCGCGGTGTGCAGGCGATCCGTGAGAAGAGCCATCATGGCGGCAACGGGCCGTACTTCGGTGGGATCGGGCTTGCTGTAGAGCTGCAGGAGCCGGTCCTGGCCCCAGCTCACCACGCCGAGGGTTACTACAATCAACAGGTACAGGCCCAGGAAGTGCCGCGCCACGGCTCACCAGGCGTCCGGTACAAACAGATATCCCTGGCCCCAGATTGTCTTGATGCGCTGCGGATTCTCGGCGTCGTCGTCGAGTTTGCGGCGCAGCCGCGAGATGCGGATGTCCAACATCCGATCCAGTCCGTCGTAGTCGCGGTTGTAGAGGCTCTTGAACAGCCGCTCGCGCGATTGGATCTCGCCTGGATGACTGGCGAGAAACACCAACAGGTCGAACTCGTTGCGCGACAGGGAGACGTCGCGGCCGTCCCATTTGACAGCGCGCGACACGACATTGATTGACAGCCGCCCGAAAGCCAGCAGCTTGCCCGTCCCGCCCGGCGTCGCCGCCCGGTTCCGCCGCAGCAACACGCCGATTCTCGCCAACAACACCCGCGGCTCCACCGGCTTGATGACATAGTCGTCGGCCCCCAGCTCCAGGCCCAACACGTGGTCGATGTCGTTATCGCGCGCAGTCAGAATCAGGATCGGGTTCGCGAAACCGGGCCGCAGGCGCCGGCAGATGGAGAAGCCGTCCTCGCCCGGCAGCCCCAGGTCCAGGATCACCAGGTCCGGATTGTCGCGCTCGACGCGCTCCACCACCTCGTCACCACGGCTGACGATCGTCATGTTGAAGCCGTGATTGCTCAGGTAGCGGCTCACGAGGTCGGCGAGACGCAGGTCATCCTCAACCAGCAGTATCGAATGTTGGATTTCGGTGCTCATGCGCGAGCGGCGGTCAGTCGAAAATGTTCCAGGGCTGGCGGCGCTTGTGGCGGAATTGCAGCGCTTCGCGAATGACGCGCAGCGCCTCGGAGGCGAGCACGCGATCCAGGGAGACATCGCGAAGCTGAAAGACCAGGTCCTCGGTGAATACGAGGTCCATGGTGTAACTGCCGGCCGAATAGTGCTCCCAACAATGGCGGACTTCGGGTCGCTGGAGCACAATGAGGCAGAGAGACTCGTCGTGCGCGGAGCGCCATTGCGCACGCACGGGCGTTGCGCACTCCTTATCATTCCCCGTGAGAGTGCAAATACGAGGACTGATCTGCAGGCGGATGCCGTCATCCGCCGGGTTTCTCGCTGGAAATGCCACGGACGCGAATAACAGGCCGACAGCCGCGACCATGAGCCGCATTGCCCGGATCCTGATGTGACTGACCGTCCACGGGTGCATGTACACAGCTTACTTGTGAAACACGTAGGTGGCGCCGATGAATGCGGTTGTCACGTAATGCCTGTCGACGATCGGACTGTCCGCGATGGCGTTGCCCAGCCGCTCACAGTGCACGAAGGCGTCGAATCTCCATTTGCTGCTCAGGGGCCTGGAATACCCCAATTTCACGAATGGATTCAAGGCCGAGCCGGGTTTATACAGCCCCGGGTAGCCATAATAGTAATTGACGGTCGCGGCCCTCTTCCAAGTGAGTCCCGCACGGGCATTGATCGAGCCGCCCAGGACCGAGCCGAGCGGCACACCCAAGGCCGCGCGGATCTCATCGCCGTGAGTGCGTCCCGTGATCTCATGGAGATAGTCGAGCTGGCCCGACAGCTTCCCGTGTTTGAACGTCCACTCCGGGCCTGCGAGATAGGTCACTCTACGGGCGGGCTGCGACAGCTCGCGGAACGCGTCGGGAGTCTGGGCCTGCACCGACGGCGACGGCTTGGTGACGTAGCTGGTTTTGCCTCCCGAGAACGACGTCGGGGAGAACGCAAAAATGTTCTGCAGATCGCTCCGGTAGAAGAAAACGCGGTCGTAGCCGGGGCTCGCGACGAGACTCAGAGTATTCGACTCGCCGTCGAACAAGGTGACACCCGGGTCGAGGTTGTCTATGAAGAAGCGCTTGCCGTAATAGCTGAACTGCGGGACCACAACGATGGGAATGTCCTTGCCGCCCACCACCGGATTGGTGCGGACACCGGCGCCGAGCGCCACGCTCAGACTCCAGGTTCCGGTCGCGACGCAGTCATCGGAAGTCGCGGTACATTCCGAGCCCGCCGCCCGCGCAGTTGTCCAGAGCAGACAGCAGGCTATGGCCGCAGCGGCACTACCGACTTTGCTCCTGGCCACGGACCTGCGTCTCCCGATTCGTCACGACAGTTACTCTTGCCGATGGTCGCAGAACCCTTCGTGACGCGCCATTTGCATCTGTAGCTGTTTGTAGTGATCTGTATCGGTGCGCGGCTCGGTTTGCGCAGGTTTACAGGATTTGCCGCGCTTCATGATCCAGGCAACGATGCCCCCTGCCGCTGTGGTGCCGCCCGACGCCAGCCACGCCGCAGTGCCGATGCACAAAGGACACATCAGTGACACCCTTTCGGGCAGGAACGCTGCTCGCCGGCTGATTTGTCAGAATATCGCAGCTTGGGCATCCACCCGGCCGGCCCGTCGGGCAGCAGGTCAAACATGTGCCAGATGGTGCAGAAGTCATCGCCCGGGCTCCAGGCCACGTCGGACACGCGCAGAATCTTCCCCTGCGCACGCTTGAACACCGACATGCCCGGAAGCCAGCGGGTCGGGGAGCGATAGCCCATGTCCTGCGCGAATGTGCTTCCCATATGACTCACCATGGGAAAGACCCAGCCGCGGCTCTCCGCGAACTTCTGCTGCACCTCGGGCGGATCGGGGCTGGACACCACGAACGCAGCGCGGCTCGTAACATGTTGGTGTATGCCGTTGTAACCATCGGCCCACAGCGTGCAGCCCGGACAGGAGGTCCCCATGTTGTGCACCAACATGAGGTCCTCATGGTCGCCGAACAACTCCGACAAGGTGACGACACCATCGAGCACGCGGAACTCATAGTCCGCCACTTCCTGCGGCTCGACGGAGGCCTGCACCTTGCGCATTTCCTTGCGGATGTCGGCAATCTGCTGCCGGAAAGCGCCCAGCTTCTGCGTTGCGACTGTGTATTTCACGCGTATTGATCCCGCAGCCGTACCCAGGACATCGGATGCGCCAACCCGGCCTCATCGCGGCCTTTGGGTACCAGATCCAGAAGCTGAAAAGTGACGTTCATGGGATCAATGCCGCGGGCGTACGTAGAATATGTATGGAAGATGCTTCCTTTTTCGTCCTTGTAGAACACGCTGAAGCCCGGCTTGTCGGACATGCGATCGCGCATGCGCTCGTAGTTGTAGACGGCAGATTCACGTGCCAGATCCTCGTCGCGGAAGGACGCCTGATAGTCATAGTTGAAGTCGGCAGCGGCGCCGGATACCCACTTGAAGCTCCAGCCCATGCGCGCCGCGAATGCCTGCAATTTGCTCATTGGCGCGCGGGAGATCGCCACGAATGAGACATCACGCTGTTCCAGGTGCGGAATGATGCCGTTGTAGTTGTCAGCCCAGAACGAGCAGCCGCGACATCCCACATCGGAGTCCGGCGCGAACATGAAGTGATAGACCACCAACTGGCTTTTGCCGGCAAACAGGTCGGAGAGTGTTACTTTCCCCGTCGGACCTTCAAACACATAGTGTTTGTCAACACGCTCCCACGGCAGCTCGCGGCGCAGGCGGCTGAGCTCGTCGCGCTGGCGGGTGAACTCTTTTTCCTTGGCCAGGAACTGGCGCCGGGCTTCGACCCATTGCTCGCGGGATACGACTTCGTGATCGGTCATGGCGGAGACTCCTTTCGGTCAGGTTGCGTGTGGGTAGGTTGCGTGGACGTTGGCGTTTGGTTACTTGCGGCGCTTGGAGCGCGCGCGCTGGTTAGTGCGCTGATCGATTTGCCGGGGCGCTTGCTGTTGGGGGCGGCGCTGCGGTTGGCGATCGTGGGCGGGAACTTCCGCGGCGCGGCGCTCGTC
>Ga0070665_100006717_pt1 | contig 11692 bp, 9 predicted proteins | sample KBSS13metaG_FD_65862 | JGI IMG/M metagenome (GOLD analysis project Ga0070665, IMG submission 65862) | Switchgrass rhizosphere microbial communities from Kellogg Biological Station, Michigan, USA - KBS S1-3 metaG | ecosystem: Host-associated > Plants > Roots > Rhizosphere > Soil ...
CCCATGTTATCTTCTCATTAGGTACAGCACCGCTGTACGAGCCATAAGAAGTTGTGCTATCGCTTATCTGGCAGAAGTAACTCCAGAACGGCACATCATGCCATTCCAGGTCCTGGTACATCATAGGCACCACGCATATCGGGAAATCGCCCGCTATACCACCACCTATCTGGAAGAAGCCTACACCTTTACCTGCAGAGTTATTACGATACCAGTCCGTAAGCCACATCATGTATTCTATGCCGCTCTTCATAGTGCTCGGTTTCAGCTCGCCTTTTATGCAGTAAGAAGCAAAGATGTTACCCATCGTACTATCTTCCCAACCCGGTACTATTATCGGTAAGCTCTTTTCTGCTGCAGCTATCATCCAGCTATGCTTAGGGTCTATTTCGTAGTCTGCCTTCATCACTTCACTCAGCAACAGCTTATACATATACTCATGCGGAAAATAACGTTCACCTTTATCTTCTGCATCTTTCCATATTTTAAAGATGTGGCGCTGTATCCTGCGGAAAGCCTCTTCTTCAGGTATACAAGTATCCGTCACACGATTATATCCCTGTTCCAGTAGTTCCCATTCCTCTTTCGGGCTCAGATCACGATAGTGTGGTACACGCTTATAGTGCGTATGGGCTACCAGGTTCATTATATCTTCTTCCAGGTTTGCACCTGTACAGCTTATGATCTGTATTTTATCCTGGCGTATCATTTCAGCAAGCGATATGCCAAGCTCTGCAGTGCTCATCGCGCCTGCCAGCGATACCAGCATCTTGCCGTTCTCCAGCAGGTGTGTTTCATATCCTTTAGCAGCATCAACCAATGCAGCAGCATTAAAGTGGCGATAATGATGTTGTATAAATTGTGAAATAGGACCTTTACTCATTGTATGTGTTTGTGTGGTTATTTGTTTGATGTATAATACAAAAGGCAAGCAGTTTTCGCTGCCTGCCTTTCAGTTTTCAATATGTTTTATTAGGCAACCTTTTCACCTTTAGCTACGAATTTCTTCACCCATTCAGTTGTAATGGATTTAGGACGTTCCAATGGGAAACCCAGTGCACGGTCCCAGCAAAGGCTGGCAAGTACACCCAATGCGCGGCTCACGCCAAACAGTACTGTATAAAATTCTTTTTCTACCAGGCCATAGTGGTTCAGCAGCGCACCTGAGTGTGCATCTACATTAGGCCATGGGTTCTTTATTTTGCCGGTACTTTCCAGTATTGGCGGTGCCACTTCATACACATTCCATACAGTTTGGACCATAGGATCATCCGGACAATGACGTTTAGCAAATTCCATTTGTGCAAGGAAGCGTGGATCTGTTTTGCGCAACACTGCATGTCCGTAGCCAGGCACTACTTTACCTTCGCTTAATGTCTTCTTTATGTATTCAGCTATTTGTTCTTTGCTTGGGTTGTTTGTATTCAACTCAGTGTTCATTTCTTCTATCCAGCCCATCACTTCCTGGTTAGCAAGACCATGCAGCGGCCCTGCAAGACCTGTCATGCCTGCTACGAATGACAAGTAAGGATCGCTCAATGCAGAACCCACAAGGTGTGTAGCATGTGCTGACACATTACCGCCTTCATGGTCAGCATGAATAGTAAGGTATAAACGCATCAGTTCTTTAAAGCCTTCATTGTCATAGCCCAGCATATGAGCAAAGTTTCCTGCCCAGTCCAGCATGCCATCAGGCTGTATGTGTTCGCCATTTTTATATTTACGGCGATAGATATATGCAGCTACACGCGGCAGGCGTGCTATCAGCGTCATTGCATCTTCATATACATAAGACCAATGTTCTTTCTTGCTGATACCTTCAGCGTATGCCTTCGCAAATTTCGATTCAGTTTGTAAAGCTAAAATCGCAGCGCAAAACTGCGTCATTGGGTGCGTAGCTATTGGCAATGCTTCAATCACATCAAACACATGGTTAGGCACATGAGAGCGGCGGGCCCATGTAGTAGATATATGATCTACATCTTCATGGCTCGGTATCTCACCAATCAGCATCAGGTAAAATAAACCTTCAGGCAGTGGTTCATTACCGCCTTCCACTTTATCCAGCTTTTCTCTCAATTCAGGAATAGAAAAGCCGCGAAAACGAATACCCTCATTAGAATCAAGCAGAGAAGTTTCAGTAACAAGCCCCGGAATGCCACGCATGCCCTGGTATGCCTGGGCAATAGTTACTTCATCAAGCTTCATGTTACCGTGTTGTTCTAACAGACTTTTAATTTCTTTTGATTGTGCATCAGCTTTTTCCTTAAAGCTGTCTTTTACGTAGCCCATATTATTTTATGCGTTAAATGCGGTGTTTAGCTATTGAATCGTTTTTAACGTACACAAAGGTAAGACGACTGGCTTAATAAATAAAGGAATTGAAAATTAAAGATATTTTAACCTTCCATCAACAACTCTTATTGCTGGACATAGCTTTGGCCTTACAACAAATGAATAATAATAAAAATAATGCGTATCTATTTTTGTAACGTAAATTTTGTGAAAAACACAGCATTATCAGCCTTTAAACGAATAACATATACGCCTTTCGCTATGTTATCCAGCCTCACCGTTTCCTGGAAACTGCCACTTGAGACGGGTAAAACATTCGAATAAACCACCGCTCCCAGCATATTCATAATTTCTATTGCAACGTGTTCACATGTGTTTGGTACCGTTCCCTTCACAATGAAATCACCCGCATTAGGATTAGGATAAACGGCCACATTATTCCCGCTTAGATTAATATCATTTGTAGCTAATGGCCATGTACTGGCTATTGCACTGTCTGGCATTGCGCACCTCAGGTTGCTATGCACCACTACACTTATTACATCCCGTTCCTTTATGTCACTTGTAATGAGCATGCTGCTGGTAGCCCCCAAAATATTTACTCCATTTTTTCGCCATTGGTAGCTTGGCTTGCTGCCGGCATTACTCACTATAGCCCTGAAGGTCATGTTAAACCCGGGAATTACCGTATCAGGGTTACTTGCCACACTCACTATAGGCGGTCCCGCAGAATCAACCTCCACATTCAATCTCGCGGTATCTGATGTACAACCATTTAGTACTACATAAGATTTATAAACACCTGCCACAGCAAAAGGTATCACAGGGTTTGGAACAATGTATAATACAGTTGTATCAGGTGTCCGCCAATAATAGCTCACACTGCTCGTAGTATCCGTTGCATGCAGTAACAATGACTCATGCGCGCAGATAGGACTGTTACTGCTAACAATAGGCTTTGCCGGCTTTGGTTTCACTATTACTGTTATACTATCGGGATAAGAAGCACAGCCATTCGAAGAATCATATGCTTTATAAACACCGGAGCTTGCCGGGAATATTTTCGGATTTTTTATACCTGACCTATACCCTCCCGGCCCTGTCCATCGTCTCGCTATTACAGTTGCCGTATCAGTAAGCGATAGGCGCAATGTGTCATCACTGCAGATGGGAGCATTACTACCGGCTATGGGTGTCGCTGGCCGGTTGCGGACAACTACCGTAAATGTGTCCCGATTTGTACAAATATGATTGTCCGGTGTATAGAGCGTATAGGTCGTAGTAATATTTGGAACAGCTGCAGGATTAGGACAGGTCGTGCAACTCAGGCTTGCTATAGAAGCACCACCCGGAAGAACACCCCAAATGTATGTTCCTAGGCTATCTCCATAGCCGGTTATGTGCATCGTATCTCCTGTACAGATAAATGATTTGTCCTGAGCCCCATCAGCACTTTGCTTCACTTTTATAGGTACGCGCCACAAGTAATTCTCTGTAAAACCGTCAGAGCATGCAGTATCAGGCAGGGAAAAATAAAATTCAAAGGAACTTGGATGGAAACCCGACAAAGGAAATGTCAGACACCCAACTGCAGAATCAGTCGTATAGTGGGTTAAATAAAGTTTGGGCATAGTATCTAGGTAAAAGCCATTAATTGTAGCGTTTACGTAATTACTTTTAGTTCGCATTTTAATGCAAAAATGCAGAACTGCATCACTGCATACGTTTATAGCCCCGTCTGCAAAGAAGCCTCCGGTAATACTATTTGTATCTAACACAAGAGTGTTTACCTGGCTCGGACGTGTAAGCACAATAATTTGTTCATCCATTGTCGCAGAGCCAACTTTTACTCTGCTGGTAACGCCTGATTTGGTAATTCTTTTATAGTCGCTTAATCTGTATGCTAAAACATATTTTCCGGGATTATTAGGATTTAAATACATTAACATATCTAACAAATCGTATGCAAATGCATCGCTTGGAGAAACAGGATGGGTAAGTGAATATCCGGGATTGTAATTATCATTTATAGGAGATGTAGCTGTACCAGACATAGGATTTATAACCTCAAAACCCACAGAATCTCCATTAGGGTCAAAACCATATATGTAATCAAATGTTGAAACTGAGTCCCAGAACACAAAAGGCGTATAATTCGCAAAATATGGCGCTGTATTTCCTTGATAATCTAGATTATTTAATGTTGCTTCCACATACGCATTTGGCGATGTACTGCTGATGTTTAGTATAGATGAATCTCTTAGCCCTTCTGATACTGAAAACGTCCAGTGATCACATCGTTGGTATAACGTTACATTCCCCACATACGCATATTGCTTATATCCCGGTAAGCTACCTGTCGTGCAGCTTGTTGCATGTCCGGCACAGGTATAGCTTATTTCTCTGGGTGGCGCAATTGTCACCATATGTAAATGAATAACACTATCCCCAAAGCCACAGCTATTTTTAATATTTGCAGGAATGCTATCCGGCAACGAAGCCCCCGATGAACAATCAGCAAAATACCAATAGTAAATCTGGTAAGTTGAATCTTTAATCCAGGTATATGAAATGCTTGAAATAGCTGGCCCATAAGCCTTTGCATAGTTCGTCACCCCATTAAAAACCAGCAAAAAAATAAACACTCGATAAGCAAGCCTTTTAACGGCTAGTACAGTAGATATCATAAAAGGGTTAATTTGCATATCAATAGACATACAATTTACTGTAAAGGTTGGCAGCGTCTTATAGCGAAATAAACCCAATGTCCGCGTGCAACCCAAAGGCCATCTGTATTCGCTCTGCATGTGTATCGGTCAGCAACACCTGTCCAAAGCCCGGCCCTTTTATTATACGCAGCAAGGCTTCCATTCGGCTCTGGTCCAACTTTTCGAATATATCATCCAGCAGCAGTATTGGCAAGTGTCCCATCTCTATGCTCAGGTAGGCATACTGCGCCAGCTTCAGCGCAAAAAGAAAACTCTTCTTCTGCCCCTGCGAGCCAAAGTTTTTCAGGTCTATATCATTTAGTATAAAATCCCAGTCATCTTTATGTATGCCCCTTAGCGTACGTTGCATACGCAGGTCTTGTTGTAGGCTTTCTTCCAGTAGTGCTAGTAATGGCTTCTTCACCAGGTCTGTCTCATATACTACAGCTATTCGCTCTCGCCCACCCGATAGCTGCTCATAGAAGTTTTCCAGCAGCGGTATAAAGCGCGCAATGAATATGCTCCGCTGTTTGTAGATATAAGTCCCATCTACATCCAGTGCCGCATTATAGTATTCCAGTTCCGTTCGGTCGCTGGAAGGGTTAATGGCCTGCATTTTCAGCCATGCATTACGCTGTTGCAGCACACGCTGGTAGTGCATCAGCTTTTCAAAATATTCTCTATCTGTCTGGCTTAGTATACTGTCTATCCATTTTCTGCGCAGCTCGCTTCCTTCATTTATCAGCTCCATATCGTCCGGCGCTATCATCACAGCTGCATATTTACCTATATGGTCAGTCACTTTTTCATACTCCACCCCATTGGCAAATATTTCTTTCTTGCCCTGTTTCCATTTACAGCTTATGGTCTCGTCCCTGTCTGCGTTATTAAATACCCCCTCCACCCTGAAGCCATCCAGGCCCTTTTGCACACTATTTTGCTGGTAAGCGCTAAAATAGCTTTTGGTATAGCATAAATAATATATAGCATCCAGCAGGTTGGTTTTGCCACTGCCATTAGGCCCTGTAATACACGTTATGGGTGATAAAAACTGAAACTTCGCAGTAGAATAGTTGCGAAATTGTAATAATGTTATATTTTTTATAGTGTTCAAGCAGGAAATGGGAACGAAAGTTTTTATATTTTCGCACAAATTTAGATAAACGTGTCAACTCCTTTCGGTAAAGAAACATATTTATATTGGTACGAGATCATGTTGTTGTTGCGCCGCTTCGAAGAAAAAGCGGGTCAGCTCTACGGCATGCAGAAAATACGTGGTTTTTGCCATCTCTATATAGGCCAGGAAGCTATTGCTGCCGGTATGATGACTGCTATACGCGACGATGATAATGTTATTACCGCCTATCGCGACCACGCTATGGCTATTGCCAAAGGTATATCTGCCGATGCTTGTATGGCCGAGCTTTATGGCAAAGCTACAGGTTGCACCAAGGGCAAGGGCGGTAGCATGCACTTCTTTTCTAAAGAAAAACGTTTCTTCGGCGGCCATGGTATCGTTGGTGGCCAGATAGGACTGGGTGCAGGCATTGCATTTGCTGAGCAGTATCAGAATACGGATCGCGCCACCCTTTGCTTCTTTGGTGATGGTGCTGCCCGCCAGGGTATGTTGCACGAAGCATTCAATATGGCTGTACTATGGCAGTTGCCGGTGGTTTTCATTTGCGAAAACAACCATTATGCTATGGGCACCTCTGTTGAGCGTACTTCTAAGGTATTAGATATTTACCGTCTTGCAGATGCTTATGATATGCCGGGCGATTCTGTTGATGGTATGAGCTGCGAAGAAGTACACAAAGGCATCGACCGCGCTGTACGCCGCGCACGCGAAGGCGGTGGCCCTACTTTTCTCGAGATCAAGACGTATCGTTATCGCGGCCACTCTATGAGCGATCCTGCTAAATACAGAACTAAGGAAGAACTCGAAGAATATAAAGAAAAAGACCCCATCAACCAGGTGCTTAAAACCATCATGGATAACAAATGGGCTACTGAAGAGCAGATTGAGCAGATCAATGAAAAAGTAAAGCAGGAAGTAGAGCAATCTGTGAAGTTTGCAGAAGAAAGCCCTTGGCCTGATGACAGCGAATTATACAAGGATATATACGCGGAATCTGATTATCCGTATATTACAGACTAATTTTTTATAAATTCTACAAAATAATTATAGATTTTTACCCCTTTTTATGGCAAATAGAGTAAGAAACAATCCGGCGGAGCCGAGAATCACATCAACTGAAACTAACCCTCTGGATAATGTTCAGGTAGTTTATGAAAAGAACAAAAAAGCTATTAACACTACTGTTACAGTAGTGCTGCTGGTAGTTGTTGCCTTCTTTGCATATACTAAATTGTACAAAGCCCCGCGCGAAGACAAAGCGGCTACTGCTATATCATACCCGCAGCGTTATTTTCAGGCCGACTCTATGAGGCTTGCATTACAGGGCGATGGCCAGCATCTAGGCTTCCTTAAGATAGAAAAGAAATACGACGGTACTAAAGCCGCAAATCTTGCTCATTACTATGCCGGTATTTGCTACCTGCACATGGGCGATTTCAATAATGCTATCAAGCAGTTAAAGGATTTCGATGGTAAAGGCACTATGGTGCAGTATGCTGCATGGGGTGCTCTTGGCGATGCTTACATGGAAAACAATAAAGTAAAAGACGGTATTGATGCTTACGAAAAGGCTGCCGGCAATAAAGAAGATGAAATCCTTACACCTTTATACTTATTGCGCGAAGGCATTGCTTACGAAATGAACAATCAGCCTGAGAATGCAAAGAAAGCATACCTGCGCATTCGCGATGAATATCCGCAAAGCCTTCAGGCCCGCGATATGGATAAATATCTGGCGCGTCTTGGTGTTATAGATTAATACTTCTTAATTATAAAATTATCCGCTCCCCTTTTTACCTTTACGGCGAAAAGGGGATTTTTCTTTTATGGCACAGGCACAGCACAGCGACTCACTTTTAGACACACATCATCTTGCAGAAATGAAGTATGCAAGAGTAGCTATAGTACACACCGAGTGGAACGATAAGATAGTTCGCGAGCTGAAGAATGGCTGCGAAAGCATGGTACACAAGTTTGGTGGCGACATTATCGATCAACTTATAGTTCCTGGTTGTTTCGAGATTCCCTTCGGTTGTCGCCAGCTCTGGAAGCAATATGAAAACAACCCCGAATGCCCTGAAGCTATTATAGCATTCGGCGCAGTTATACGCGGCGGCACTCCTCACTTCGAATATGTTTCCAAAGCAGTTACCGATGGTATTGTGCAGTTAAACCTTACCCTTCCCATACCCGTTATCTTTGGCGTGCTTACGCTCGATAACGAAGAGCAGGCATGGGAGCGCCTCGGAGGCACACACGGCCATAAAGGAGAAGAAGCCGGAATTACCGCATTAAAAATGATTTATAACAGTCGGTTGCGCAATAAGTAATTGCAGCTCTAAATTTACTCCAACCCTACACATATTAAAAACCTCCAATCACAATACAAACATTCTTAATAAGGAATGGTATTTTTTTTGAGGCCATGATTAATTTGAAGATTTGAACCATACTTTTGGGTTATAAAGGATGGATTTGAAAATTTCGTTTAATAAAAAATTGCTAACTGGTTTTTTAACAGCTATTGCAATAATAACGATTATTAATCTGGTGGGCTTAAGTACAGTTAACAGTATGAAGGCTGCCAACGCATGGGTATCGCATACTCATGAAGTTATTGAGCAAACTCAGAATATCATTTCATTACTTACAGAAGCCGAAGATTATAAGAATCAATACAGGCTATCCGGCGATACACAACTAATAAAAAGGCACAGGGATATAATTGCTACGGTGCCGCCGGCGCTAAGTCATTTGCGTGCAGCCGTGTCAGACAACCCAACCCAGGTTCGCAATGTGGATTCAATGACTAAATATGTCCGGGTAAAACTGGAACAAATGAAGGTCGATGATAATGGTCTCCCTAATTCAGCTTCAGATAAACTCGCTTTGGTGTTCCGAAGAGACCAGGCCATGGATCACTGCAGGAAATTTGCTTCCCTTATCACCAACAATGAAAACGAACTTCTATCCCTGCGCGAAGAAGCCAGCAATAGAAAGATATATATTACTAATTGGATTGTGCTTTCCAGCGCCGTTATTGTTGTGCTCATATTATTAAGTCTGTTTTTCTTTATTAGGAAAACGTTTATTGCAAATCAGCGATTAAAAGATCAGCTACAGCTTTCTGAAAGTATTTTCTCAGGTGTATTTAATGATTCAGGCATCGGAATGGCTATAGTATCCTTGAATGGCCGGTGGATAGATATTAATCCGTACCTGCTTCAGTTATTCGGTTATACCCGGGGCGAATTATTGCAAAAGACTTTCCAGGACATCACACATCCCGATGATCTGGAAGCCGACCTATCCCTTCTGGAACAAGTACTTGCTGGTTCCATTGATACCTACAAGCTGGAGAAAAGATATTTTCATAAAGAAGGTCATATCATTTGGACAATGCTTACTGTCTCTATTGTACGCCGAAAAAATGGTGACCCGCGCTTTTTTGTATCACAGGTAGAAGACATAACAGCAACCAAAGAATTGATACAGGAACAAGAGCTGAAAAACATGGTGCTTTCACAAACCTCCCTTGAGTTGGAGAACAAAGTGAAGCAACTGGAGGATTTTAATGGCATTGTTGCTCATAACCTGCGTGGGCCCGCTGGTGGAATAGAAAGTATGCTCGAAATGGTGATGGAAGAAAATGACGAAGCCGAGAAAGCAAAAATGATAGACCTCGTTTACAATTCCAGTAAATCTATGAACGCCACTTTAAAGGATCTCATGGAAATACTGGAAATCAGGTTGAATCATGGCATAGAATATAGCGATTGTAATCTTAAAGAGATTATGGAAACAACTGTTGATATGTTGCAAGGCGAGATTTTGAGGTCAAAGGCAAAAATTATCACTGATTTTTCTGTTGCTGCAGTTAGGTTTCCGAAAGTTTACCTCGAAAGCGTTTTTTATAATATGGTTAGCAATAGCCTCAAGTATAAAAAATCCGACGAGTCTGTTATCATAAATGTTTCATCCGCGCTGGAGAACGACAAAGTAATACTCACATTCAAAGACAATGGCTTGGGCATTGATCTGGCACAATACGGCGAACACATGTTTAAATTAAACAAGGTTTTCCATAGTGGTTACGATAGTAAAGGCGTAGGCTTGTTTATCACTAAAAATCAATTAGAAGCCCACGGTGGTAGTATAACAGTCAACAGCAAGCCTGGAGAAGGAACAGAATTTAAGATTTACCTCGAACCCGGACAATAAATACTCACTTGGCAATGCTTTTGCCTAAGGCACCTTTCAAGCTTATTAATTGTGGATATGTTTTTTTGGAAACCGCTATTTGCCTATTGTATCTTGCAATTATGCGCGTTATGCAAGTAGCGTTCATCAGCTTAAAAGCAAATCTCACCATTTGCTTTTAACCAGGTTCTTTGAAATACTGTAAACCTTCTGCGCTCTTTGTGTCTTTTACTAACTACTTTTTACTTTACACTTTTCCAAATGCGACATTTTTGCGACATTTTGCCCATAAGTGTTACTTTTTATAAAAATAGCATAAGACAGTAAAATCAGGCTATCCGGGCAATTTCACCCCACAAAATGTCCCAAAACTTTTTTTCGGGAAAATGTCACATTTTATATCGCAACTATCTTTGCTTAGCTTTAATGCCAAATTTCCCATTAGCTTTTTAATATCAGTATAATGCACCAGGTACAACTTTTTATCCCTTGCTTCGTAAACCAGCTTTATCCGCAAACAGGCATGAATATGGTCAAGGTGTTGGAAAAGTTGGGCTGCAGCGTAAGCTACAATACGAAGCAAACTTGTTGCGGCCAGCCGGCTTTCAATGCCGGCTACTGGGACGAGGCTAAATCTGTAGCAACAAAGTTCCTCCACGATTTTGATGGAGAAGGCTATATAATTGCCCCGAGTGGTTCATGCACAGGCTACGCACGCAATTATTATGAGCGGTTGTTCGACAATAGCGCTGAACACAATCTTAGCTTAAAGGTGAGGTCGAAAATGTACGAGTTCACGGAATTTCTTACAGATGTCCTGAAGGTTGAAGACCTCAACGCTACCTTAAATGGCAAGGCCACTTATCACGATGCCTGTGGCGCCCTTCGCGAGTGTGGTATAAAGCAAGGCCCTCGCAAATTACTGCAAAACGTAAAGGGACTTGAATTGGTGGAAATGAAAGAATGCGAAACCTGCTGCGGCTTTGGCGGCACCTTTGCCGTAAAATACGAACCCATATCCATAGGCATGGCCCAAACCAAAGTTCAAAGTGCTTTAGACACGGGCGCCCAATACATGATATCCACCGACGTTTCATGCATGATGCACATCCAGGGCTACATCGACAAGAACAATCTCCCAATGCAAACAATGCACATTGCAGATGTATTAGCCAGCGGTTGGTAATTTGATTCCTATGAAGTCTAAACTTGCTATAATCCTATTCACGGTCATTTCTCTAACTATTGTAATTGGCAAGAAAAGCCAATGGCAAAAGGCACATGTGCTCACATGGGATAAGTCAGGCTACTACATTTACTTACCCGCAACATTCATATATCAGGATTTGCA
>Ga0070665_100006718_pt1 | contig 11690 bp, 11 predicted proteins | sample KBSS13metaG_FD_65862 | JGI IMG/M metagenome (GOLD analysis project Ga0070665, IMG submission 65862) | Switchgrass rhizosphere microbial communities from Kellogg Biological Station, Michigan, USA - KBS S1-3 metaG | ecosystem: Host-associated > Plants > Roots > Rhizosphere > Soil ...
GCACGACTTTGTTCGGACGGCGGTGGCGACGATGCCGGCTGACCTGGGGCACCGCGATCGTGGCGAGGTGTGGACGAGCACGAAAGTGCTGCGGCGCCTGGCCTGGCACGAGCGTGGCGAGCTGGCGGCGATGCGCGATCTAGCGGAGCGCTACCCGGCTCGGTCTATCGCGGGTCCGGCCGATCCAGGTTCCAGTGGTGGGACACCGCGGTGATCCAGTTGCCGTCCCGCGACTCGATCACCGAAAACCTGGTGATCGTCCGCTGACCGCCTTCGCCGTCGCCGTAGAGCACGTCGATGGAGAACACGCTGGCGGCGACGATGGCGTCCCGGGCCAAGGCGAAGTCCGGCTCCGTCGGATCCCGGAACGCGCCCTGCCAGAAGCCCCGGTCGCCGGCCGGGATGTAGAGGTCCCGGTTCAGCCGGCGAAACAGGTCCGGATCCGGAGCCGGTGCCGGCCCGGACAACCGCTCCGGATGGAACCTCCATCCATTCAGGACCGCCAGGCCGGTGCCCACGTTGCGGACCGCCATGCCCAGGTAGATGACGGTGTCGGTGATCTCGGCGATCGCCATTCCGCCGGGCACCCGGAGCCAGTGGTCGTCCTGGAAACCGACCTTCTCCGGTGGATCCTCCAGGCGGCTGGGCAGCAGCAGCGGCCGCAGCCCGGCCAGGAGGGCGCGCTCGGCCAGCCGGGCCGACCGATTCGACGATCGCACCGCGGCGAAGGTCGCGACCGCCAGCACCAGGGTGCCGGCGGCGGTGCCGAGTTCGGAGACTGTCGCCCAGTCCGTCACCACCTCACGATGCCAGGTGTTCGGCTAGGCGATGGCCATGTCGCCGGTAGTGCCGGTGACCTTCCAGCCGGTGCCACCGAATCGCACGACGTAGGTCAGCCAGGTCGCGCCTTCGCAGGCCACGAAGCCGTTGATGCCGACCTTCACCTCGGCACCGAGCGGTTTGATGGTTCCCAGCGTGATCAGGATGCCGTCGTCGCGAACCCGCGGGCAGCCGTCCCGGAGGATGACGTCGTCGGCGTCGTCGACCCAGATCAGTTCCTCGGATCGGACCAGCTCGGAGATCTGCCGCTGGACCGCCTCCGGGATCGGGACCGCGCCCCGGCCGTGATCCATCGGTGACGACGCCTCCGGGTGTGCCTGCGCCAGCACGAACACCTTGGTGATGGAGCCGGGCTGGAACGACGATTCGCCCGGCGAGCCCAGATAGCGGTCGAGCATGGCGGCGTAGATCGCCGCGGTCCGGGTCGGCGCGGACGGGGCTGCCGGGCCGGCGACGGACGTCGTGCGTGGTTCCGGCGCCGTCGGCCGCGATCCACACGCCGCGACGCTCAATGCGGCGGTCACGACAAGACCGCAGATCGTCAAATGTGTACGCACATCCGATTGGACCGTGGCGATCGGCTCTGGGTTCCCTTCACTCGACCCGAATCTGCGGCGTGATCCAGTGCGTCACGGCGGGCTCGGCACCGGAGACTGTGTAGTCACGAAGTGCGGAGATCCGCCGCTCGTCACGAGTCGTCAGCCGCTCATGCTGGCGCTGGTGTTCGTCCCAGGACGCCACCACAAACTCCTCGAGCACCCGGTTCGGGTCGCTGCCGTCCTGCCAGACCCGCCAGGACGTGGCTCCGGTCCGACGTCGGCCGTAGCGCAGCCGGCGCAAAGCCCGGACCAGGTCCGGCACGCAACCCGACCGCGCCTGGTAGGCGACGGTGACCAGCACCGGTCCGTCCGGGTCCAGGTCGTCGAAGAGGTGCGGAGCCGGCCAGTCACCGGCGGGCCGGAGGTCCTCCGGAGCCACCGTGACGAACCGGAACCGCAGCGCGGCGAGGATGCCGAGGACCAGCCCCGCGGCGGCGATGGCAAGCGTGGTGGCGACGCCGACCTGGTTTGCGATGACGCCTAGCACGGCGCTGCCGACCGCGTTCCCACCCTGATAGACCATCAAGTAGAAGGCCATGCCACGGGCCTTGACCCAGCGCGGCAATGACAGTTGGTAGACCGAGTTCAGTGTGGACAGTGCCAGGATCCAGGCGGACCCGGCCACCACCAATACGACTCCGACCAGGATCGGCACCGGGACGTAGGCGAGGCAGAGCGCGACGCCGGCCAGCACCACCGAGGCCAGGCTCAGCAGCGCGCCCGGACCGAACCGGACGCGCAGTCGAGGCAGGACGAACGCGCCCGCTACCGCACCCGCGCCGACGCATCCGAGCAGCAGGCCGTAGCCGCCCGACCCGAGGTGCAGCCGGGAGTGGGCGACCAGCGGCAGCAGCGCCCACAGTGAGCTCGCGAAGAAGACGAAGATGGCCGCGCGGACCAGGATCGCGATCAGCGACGGGCTGGCCATTACGTATCGGCCGCCGGCCCGGATCGCGGCACCGACGTGCTCCCGCGGCAGCCGGGCCGGCGGACGGGTGCTGTGCCACATCGCGATCACGACGATCACCGCGGCAAAGCTGGCCGCATTGCATAGGAACAGCACACCGGCGCTGGTCGCGGCGAGCAGTGCGCCGCCGATCGCCGGACCGACCGCCCGAGCCAGGTTCTGGTTCACCGAGCCGAGCGAGATCGCCTGCGTGCGCTCGCCCTCCGCGACCAGTTCGGGCTGCAGCGTCTGCCAGGTCGGCGCCGTCAACGCCTGGCCGGTGCCGACGACGAACAGCAGCGCCAGCAGGGACCACGGAGCCAACGCACCGGCAATCGCCAGCACACCGAGCGCCGCGGCGGCGAGCAGCATCATGGACTGCGCGGCGATCAGGAACCGGCGCCGGTCGACCAGGTCGCCGATGGTGCCGGCGAGGATCGCGAACAGCACGATCGGCAGGCTCGCGGCGGTCTGAACCAGGGATATGTAGAGGGCCGAGGTAGTGAAGCTCAGCATCAGCCACTGCGCGCCGACGGTCTCCATCCAGTTGCCGATGTTGCTGACGAACTGAGCACTCCACATGGCGGCGAAAATCCGGTGCCGGAATGGTGCCCAGGCCCGCACTGGTCCGGCCGCTGTGGTCACTCGCTCACGATACGTGGCAGCCGGTCGGTCAACCCGCCACCGCAGCGGGCCGGAGACCGGGTGCGCCGGCATCGGCGTGTCAACCACGCCGGGCCGGGCGCGGCATGGGCCGGCCGCGGCGTGGGCCGGGTGCGGCGTGGGCCTGGGGTTGCCGGCCGCGGCATGGGCCGGCCGCGGCGTCGGCCCGGCGCAGCGTTGCCAGGAACTGCAAATCAGCGCACCGCGAACGCGAAATCGTCGCGGGCGCGGCGCCGAGCGGGTAGAGATGAATCATGGCCACGATCCTGATCACCGGCGCGACCGACGGCCTGGGCCGCGCGCTGGCCCAGCACCTCGCCGGGCGGCCGGACGCCGGTCCGGCACCCACCTTCCTGCTGCACGGCCGAGACCAGACCAAGCTGGATGCGGTGACGGCGTCGCTGCCCGGCGTTGACGTCCGCACCTTCCGCGCCGACTTCGCCGATCTGACCGAAGTGCGCGGGTTCGCCGCGGCCGTCAACGACCAGGTGGACCGGTTGGACGTGCTGATCAACAATGCCGGGATCGGTAGCGGTGAGCCGGATGGACGGGACCGCCGGATCTCCCGGAACGGCTACGAGTTGCGGTTCGCGGTCAACTACCTGGCCGGCTTCCTGCTGACCGCCGAACTGTTGCCGCTGCTGCGCGCCACCGGCGCCGCCCGGATCGTCAACGTCGCCTCGATCGGTCAGCATCCACTGGACTTCGACGACCTGATGATCGAACGCCGATACAACGGTGGGCGGGCCTATGGCCAGAGCAAGCTGGCGCAGATCATGTTCGGTTTCGAGTTGGCCGACCGGGTCGATCCGGCCGAGGCGACGGTGAACAGCCTGCATCCGTCGACCTACATGCCGACGAAGATGGTGCTGGCCGAGATCGGGCACGCGGTGGACAAGCTCTCCGACGGCGTCAACGCCACCGCGTTCCTGGCGACCAGCCCGACCCTGGACCGGGTGACCGGTCAATTCTTCGACCGCACCCGGCCGGCGCGGGCCAACGAGCAGGCTTACGACGAGAAGGCCCGCGCCGAGTTGTGGCGCCGCAGCATCGAATTGACCGGCGTCCCGGACGATTTCGCATAATCATGGTTGGCCTGGCATAGCAATGACTGAACCAATTCCGACGCTATTCGAATGGGCCGGCGGACGCCCGGCGATACGGCGGCTGATGGACACCTTCTACGACCTGGTCGAGCAGGATGATCTGATCAGCCCGTTCTTCCCGGGCGGTGTCAGCGAGGCGCATCGAGACCACGTGACGACCTGGTGGTGTGAGGTGCTCGGCGGCCCGAGCGACTACACCGAGCAGCTCGGCGGCTACGAAGCGATGCTGGCACACCATCGCGATCTCGGCATAACCCCCGAAATCCGCCGCCGATTCGCGAATCTGATGAGCCTCGCCGCCGATGACGCACGGCTGCCCGACGACCCGGAATTCCGGGCCGCGCTGATCGGATATCTGGAGTGGGGCACACGGCTGGCGATGCACAATTCGCAACCCGGCGCGAGCGTTGCCGAGCATGCTCCAGTACCCCGTTGGGGGTGGGGCGTCGCCCCGCCGTACCGCCCCTGACCTGCGGAAGTGTTCCGCGACGGCTGCTCGTCGAAGGCCCGCAGCTACATCGCGCCACGGATCGATGGGAACTTCACCGGCACCACCGCGGAGATCCTGCGCTGGACCGCGTGCAAGTGGGGCATCGACGAGCATCGTCTTCGCTCAGACAGTGATGGAGACCTGGTGGCGGCAGACCGCGCTGGGCGACTGGCACGCCGACGCCGGCGCCTGCCCGCCGGGACACGGTCTGGGCGCCGACGGCAAAGCCGGCCGGTGCCCGCAGAGCTACGGCCTGCTGGGGTCAAGAAGATCGAGTCCGAAAGGTGCGGACCCGGAAGGACTTCCAGGAGCCCTGAGGCCGGGCGGCGACAATGGTCGTGTGCCGGAACCCCTGCTGACGCTGACCGCGGTCCCGTTCGTGCCGGAGATCCGCCTGTGGCTCGCCGACGAGACCACGGGCTTGTGGGACGCCACCGGCGGCGGCTACCGCACCGATCAGCCGCCGCCGTTCTGGGCGTTCGCGTGGGCCGGCGGAGTCGGTCTGGCGCGGTTCGTGCTGGATCACCCCACGGCGGTACGCGGACTCCGCGTGCTCGACCTGGGCGCCGGCTCCGGAATCGTGGCGATCGCGGCGGCTCGGGCCGGAGCCGCGGCCGTGGTCGCGGCCGACACCGATCCGGACGCGGAGCCGGCGATCCACCGGAACGCAGTGGCCAACGATGTTCCGGTCGCGGTCCGAGTGGGTGACCCGCTGCTGGATGACGCGGTCGACACCGACGTGATCCTGATCGGCGACATGTTCTACAGCCCGCCGATCGTCAACCGGCTGATGCGTTACCTGCGCCGGGCTCAGGCCGCCAATCCGTCGATCCGGATTCTGGCCAGTGACCCCAATCGCGGTTACCTGACGCCGGACCGGTTCGAGGAGCTGGCGGCCTACCAGGTGCCGGTGCGGCCGGCGCTGGAAGAGACCTCATCCATGACGGCGACCGTCTGGCAGCTCCGGCCCCGCCCACACTGACCCTTTCCGGCACCCGTTCGGGCCGCCCGTGGGACTCACGTACGCCGGTGTCGCTGGGTAAGGTCCAGGTCATGACACCACGAGTGGATCATCTGCTTTCGGCTAATTTGTTCCTGGCCCCACAGCTGGCCGAGGGACGAATCTATTTCATCTCGGACCTGTCCGGCCGGCTCAGCCTCTGGGCCATTGACGAGGCCGGCAGCGTGCCGGAGCGCCTGCTCCCGTCGGATGTGTCGTTGCTGACTCCGGAGCTGGTCAACGGCGAGTCATTCGTCGCGCTGCCCAGGTTCGGGACGATCGTCGTGATGGTCGACAACAACGGCGACGAGAACCAGCAGCCGTGCGTCCTGTCACTGACCGGCGGGGATCCGCAGCCGCTGTTCGGCGATCGGTTCCGCGGCCAGCAGGTGATGCTCATCGACCTGGAGCAGGACGGCCGAGGCATCCTGGTGGTCGACGACCGGACCAGTCCGGACTTGGAAGCGTTCGAGTTCGATCTGACCCGGCCGGACAACGGCCTGGCCTCGCTCGGCACGTCCAAATACGGAAACTTCCCGGTGGCCACCGACGAATCCCGGGACCGGTATGTGATCGTCGACGAATACCTGCCCCGGGACTCGACGCTGTGGCTGTGGGAACGGTCCACCGGGGAGCGCCGGTTGCTGCGCGGCATCCCGATCGAGGACCGCGCCGAAGGCCAGGAGCCACCCCGGGAAGGCTTCGGTCGGGGCTTCTTCACCAGCGACAACGGCCTCGTGATCGAGAGCTTCGCATTCGACGACCTGGGCGGCTTGGCATACCTGTCGATGACCGACCCGGACGGCATGGTCGCGGTCGAGATCGCCGGGCTTGCACACACCGGCACCGGCGAATTCGCCGACTTCCGTGAGCTATCGGCGAATTCCTACCTGCTGACCTACAACGTCGACGGGGTTTCCTGGCTCTACACGGCCGCGTTCGACGAGCCCAGCCGGACCATGACCATTACCGGTGTGCTGGCCGGCACCGGCGAGCTGAGCAACGGTGTGGTCGAGCACGCGGGATATGACAAGGCGACCGACCGGTTCGCCGTGTCGTTCTCATCGGCGGCAATGCCGTCCCAGCTCGTGATCGCGGGCCCGGCAACCGGCTCCGGCAGCCGGGACATCCGATTCGTCACCCGCAACCGGGTGGTCGGCCTGGACCCGGCACTGCTCTGCGCCGGCGAGGACGCGTCGTTCGTCAGCCACGACGGGCTGCGCGTCTCGGCCCGCCTCTACCTGCCCTCCGAGCAACTCGGGTTCACCGGCCCGCGGCCGGTGGTCTATTACATCCACGGCGGCCCGCAGGGCCAGGAACGGCCCGACTTCACCTGGTTCTCGATGCCGCTGATTCAGTATCTGACCCTGCGCGGCTTCGCCGTCTTCGTGCCGAACGTCCGTGGTTCCACCGGCTACGGCCAGGACTACATGCAGCGGGTCGACCGTGACTGGGGCGGCCAGGACCGGCTCGACCACGTGGCCGGAGTGGCGCATCTGCGCAGCGACTCCCGTGTGGACGCCGGACGGATCGGCGTCATGGGCCGGTCCTACGGCGGCTATATGACGCTGACGCTGGCCGGACGCCATCCAGACCTGTGGTCGGCGGCGATCGACATGTTCGGCCCCTACGACCTGCCGGTCTGGGTCACCCGCCTGCCGGAGACCTGGCAGACCTATTTCCACATGGCGCTCGGGCACCCGGACAAGGACCTCGACTTCCTGGTCGAGCGGTCGCCCAAGACCTACCTCGGCGACCTGGCCTGCCCGATGCTGGTGATCCAGGGCGCGAACGACCCGCGGGTCACCAAGGCTGACTCCGACGGCGTCGTGGACGAGCTGCGAGCCAACGGGAAGCAGATCGAATACCTGGTCTTCGAGGACGAAGGGCACGACGTCACGAAGGCGGCGAACAAGGTCCGGTGCTACACCGCGATCGCCGACTTCATGGCCGAGCACCTGAAGCCCTAGCCGGCAGCGCGGTCGGGCGGGTCCGATGTAGGCTCGCCCGGCCGTGTTCGGGGTATAGCGGGCGGCGTCGGCCGGCCCCGATTTTGGGGCCGTGATTTGGCGCCCGCGTTTAGCCGGACGACTTTGGCGGGAACCGTGCTCCGATGGATGACCTGACCTACCCGCATGCCGGTGCCACCCGCACCGGCGATCTGCCACCCGGCTATCGGCATCTGCACCGGCGCGTACGCCTCGGTGCCGCGGACGTGTTCGACGCGGCAGCCGAGGGACTGATGACGTTCGGCATGAACCGCGGTGCCGGGCTCCGGCCGATCGTCAGCGCCGCCCGAGCCGCACCCGGTGTAACCGTGACCAACCGGCTCGTCCTGGGGCCGCTCGCGATCACAGCACCGTGCCGGGTGGTGTGGACGGAGACGGAGCCGGACCGGGTCGGATGGGCCTACGGCACGCTCCCCGGTCATCCGGAGTCCGGCGAGGAGGCCTTCGTGGTGGAACGCGACGCGGACGGAGTCTGGTTCGTGATGACCGTCTTCAGCCGGCCCGCCGCCTGGTACGCGCGCATCGCCGGACCGCTCGCGCACCTCGTGCAGGACTACATCACCCGCCGGTACATAACCGCGATGCGGAGACTCGCTGCTGGCAACGCACGGCCTTGAGTGGGCGGTGATCGCCACCGCCACCTCCCAAGGCCCGGCGCCATACGGCGGTCTTAGCAGCGGTGCACTTACCAGCGGCGCAGCCAGTGCATGTGGTCGTTCAGCCAGTTGTGCACGACGGCGATCTCGTCGGTCTTGCTGGACAGCCAGGACATCTGGCCGTTGATCGCCAGCAGGCTCAGGACGATCGCGACGACACCGAACGCCAGCCCGGTCAGCACCACACCGTGTCCGGTGACATGTGGACGGCCGACGCTCGCAACCGAGATCAGCCCGAGGATCACGGCCACCACGCCGGCTGCGAAGCCGAGCGGGGCCAGCAGGCCAGTCAGCGTCGCGGCGATCGCCAGAGTGCCAGCGACCAGGCTCAACGTGGCGGTGAAGCTGACATGTGCCCAGCGGGCCGGCGCTTCCACGTCGTCGGTGGTCTCGTTGTCGATGACCGGCCTGGTCTCGTCCTTGGGGCCGTCGACCTCGTCGACTCGGCGCGTGTCCATCGAGTTCGGACGTGCGGCCACTCGTTCGGTGTCGCCGTCCGTGTCATCGCTGATAACGCCGGTGCGGTCGTCCACCTCGGCGCCGTTGACCGGTCGTTCGTCGACACTGGTCGTGGAATGTCTGCCGAACATGATGCTCTCCCAATGAGTCGGTTATCGGAGAGCTACCCAGATCAGGAGGGTGCCGAAACCCGCGGCCCGGTCGGGATCACCGACCGGCCCTGGTTGCGGTCACCGTCAGGCTCCGCTCGGGATCACCGCCGGGCCAGCGTACGCAGGTTGGCGACGCCGATGGCGACGGCCGCGACGAGTGCCGTGACGCCGAGTGCCACCCGCAGATGGGTGATCAGCAACCAGATCAGCACAGCGGTTCCGCCGACGATGACGACACCGAACAGGAATGACAGCACGTGGCGGCGCAGCACCGCTTCGATGCCCATCACGATGAGCACCGCGGCGATCGTGGTCCACACCAGCGGGCCGACCTCAAACAACAACGACAGGCCGAGCAGGATCAGCAGGATCGACAGCGACGCGCCGGCCCAGAATCGCAACACCAGGCCGGCCGGCGTGGTGGTGTCCGGGACCGCGCGATGACGCAGGTGGGCGTGCGGTTCCGGGTGCACCGACGCGGCCGGGACCTGGCGCAGCTGGTCACGCTCGTTGACCGCCTCGCGCCGCCGCATTCTGATGGCGGCCACCTCGGACTCGTCGGCGGCGAGCCGGGCGGACACACCTTCGCGCTTGACACTGGTGACCGTCGGCGGCAGGACTTCGAGACCGGTCGAGGCTCGGCGCAGGCGGTCCTGGCCCGCGGCTATCTGTGCGTCGTATCCGGCGATCAGTTCGTCGAGCTCGGCGATCCGACCGGCCTCGGCGATTCGCGTCGACGTCTCGGTGGGCGGCACCTTGTCGAGCCCGGCCCAGCCGACCGGATCGGCCCAGGACTCCCGGATGGCGCCGCTGCGCTCGTAGCGCGGCCCGGCCGGAGCCCGCTCGCCACCGAACGGATCCGCCGTGTCCAGGCCCCACAGCCCGCGGAAGTCGCGTACCCAGGGGGTGTTCGAGTCGATGAAGATCGGCGTCCACGGCCGCGCGGTGCCGGGGCCGATGGTGACGCCGTCGCCGCGGCGATAGTCCACATATGGGATGCCGAGGCCGAGCTGTGGCCGGCCCCGGGTCCACGGCAGCAGCATCGACCGGATCGCGGTCACCGCCGAGAAGACTTTGGCGATCGCCGGCGGCTGTACGCGTACCAGATAGTCGCCGGGCAGGTAGGCGCCCGAGTGCGAGCCGGCGCCGGCGTTGACCACCGGATGCGTCCCGATCCAGGTGATGTCCGGATCGTCAGGACGTCGCCGCAGCTCGTCGCCGGTCTCGTCGTGAGAGGAGAATGCGATCCATGCCGGCGCCAGATTGCCGGTCGCGTCCGGGGCCAGATAGATGGTGACCTGCTCCCAGTCCGCCTCGTGGTCGTTGACGCCGCTGAAGCTGGACCGCCAGTCGTTCATCGCGTAGAGGAACCAGTACTGGATGACGACGTAACCGCCGTCCGAGCTGACGTGGGCGTGGTAGGCGTCGCGCGGCGGCGAAATCCTGGCGTACTGCTGCTGGGACGCCGCCGTCAGACCGCCCGGCACCTTCCCACGGACGGTGAGCGACAGCCGCATCAGGGTGTCGATGAAACGGCCCAGCAGGCCCACCGCCGCCAGCCGGGACACGCCGTGGAAGTTTGGCCGGTCCGGCCGCTTGCGCCAGGCGCGGAGGGCGTCGCGCGACAGCGATGCGGGCGCGAACCGCAGGAACAACGCCGCATCGGGGCGTTCCCGCGCCGCCTCGGCCAGCCGGTCCGCGTCGAGCTTGCCCTGATCGAGCACCAGGACAGGCTTCGCCTGAGGGACGGTCATCCACAGCGACGCGTGCGCCAGATAGTCGTGCACGGGCATCGGAAAGAACAGCTCGCCGGCCGTGTAGCGGAGCACCGGCTCGTAGCGCCGCACCAGGTCGAGCGGGCTATGAGGATCGGTCATACTTGCAGTTTGCCGCCTAAATCAGGCATGCGGGTCAGAAATCGATGGACTGGCCGACATTGATCCGGCCTGAGGCCCGCGGAGGCGGACCTGCCGGTCAGCCGTGCCGGTGGTCAGCCGATCGGCTCGTCGTCGAGGTGTGCGGCATACTCGGCGACCCGCACCTCGGTCATCGTCTCGTAGCGCGCGATCCGGTCCGACCACTCGTGGTCGACGCCGAACGCGGTCGCGGCGAAGTTCACTCCGCGAATCGCGGCTCCGAGCCGGTCCGGATCGGCCGACGACAGGATCTTGGCCGGGCTGCCGATCGCCACCGACATCGGCGCCACGAACGTCTCCGGATCGAGAACCGTGCCGGCGTGTGCCAGTGCGCCGACCGCGATCACCGATCCAGCGCCGAGGTGCGCACCCTGCAAAACGGTCGCCTGCGCGGCGAGGTAACAGCACCGCTCGATGTGGCAGCCGAGCAGTGTGGTGTCTGGACCGACGAAGACGTGGTCGCCGAGCACGACCGGGTGCGGCTCGGCGGCTACCGCGGTCGCGCGCAGCACCGCATTCTCCGATATGACGGTGGCCTCGCCGACCTCGACGTAGGACGCCTCCGAGTCCAGCACCGCCCCAAACATGACCCGGACCCGGGGGCCGATGCGGACGTCGCCGACGAGGGTCGCGGTCGGCGCGATGTAGGCGGTCGGATCGACAGTCGGCTCGATGCCGCGATGACGGATCAACATGTCGCCATTATCGCGAGATGGAAGATCGGAGCGCTGACGGTTCGCCACCGAGAGATCTTGTGAAGTTGGCGCGCCGATAGCCACGCCAACGTCGCAAGATCCAGGGAGCTAGCCGGGAGCTAGCAGCGCGAGCTAGCGGCGCGAGCCGCGAGCCGCGAG
>Ga0070665_100006719_pt1 | contig 11689 bp, 8 predicted proteins | sample KBSS13metaG_FD_65862 | JGI IMG/M metagenome (GOLD analysis project Ga0070665, IMG submission 65862) | Switchgrass rhizosphere microbial communities from Kellogg Biological Station, Michigan, USA - KBS S1-3 metaG | ecosystem: Host-associated > Plants > Roots > Rhizosphere > Soil ...
TACGTGAGCGGCGTCAGCACGAAGGTCGGGATCCAGTTCACCTGGTCGAAGTTCTTCGCGAACAGCGCGTTGATGAATCCGCCGAGCGCGAAGATCACCGAGGTGAGTATCACGGCGCCGAGGATGACCACCGCGTGGTGCACGTGCAGCCTGGTGAAGGTCAGCGAGACGATGGTGACCGCGCCGCCCACGAGCAGCCCGCGCACCAGCCCGCCGCCCACGTAGCCGAGCACGATGACCCAGTTGGGCAACGGCGCCACCAGCATCTCCTCGACGTGTTTGCCGAACTTCGCGCCGAAGAACGACGACACCACGTTGCCGTAGGAGTTGGTGATCACCGCCATCATGATCAGGCCCGGCGCGATGTACTGCATGTACGGCACGCCGTCCATGAGACCGACACGGCGGCCAATCAAACTACCGAAGATCACGAAGTACAGCGCCGAGGTGACCGCCGAGGGCACGATGGTCTGCGCCCAGATGCGGATGATGCGGCCGTATTCGCGGATGACGATGGTCTTGAGGCCGGTCCAGCGTGCGCGCTCCAGGCCCTTGGGCGAATCGGCGTCGCGGGCCGCGTCGGAGACGTCGGTACTCATTTGCGCTCGACCAGTTTCATGAACAGCTCTTCGAGCCGGTTCACCTTGTTACGCATCGACAACACGCCGATACCCTGCGCGGTGAGATTCGCGAACACTTCGTTGAGACTTTGTTCCTTGGACACTTCCACTTCGAGCGTGTGGTCGTCGATCAGCTCGAACTCGTACCCCGGCACCTGCGGCACGCTCGACACGGCCTCGCGCAGGTTGAGCACGAAGGTCTCGACCTGCAGTGTGCGCAGCAGGCTGGACATGCGATCGCGCTCGGCGATCAGGCCGCCGTTGATGATGGCGATGTTGCGGCAGAGAGTTTCCGCCTCTTCCAGGTAGTGGGTCGTGAGGATGATGGTGGTGCCCTGCGCGTTGATCTCGCGCAGGAAGTCCCACATCGAGCGGCGGATCTCGATGTCGACGCCGGCGGTGGGTTCATCGAGGATCAGCAGGCGCGGCCGGTGCACCAGCGCGCGGGCGATCATCAGCCGGCGCTTCATGCCGCCCGAGAGGCCGCGCGCCATCTTGTTTCGCTTGTCCGAAAGCTGCAGCAGCGAGAGATACTGGTCGGCGCGCTGACGCGCCAGGCGGCGCTCGATGCCGTAGAAACCCGCCTGGTTCACCAGGATGGTCTCCGGCGTTTCGAACTGGTTGAAATTGATCTCCTGGGGAACGATGCCGATGCAGGCCTTGGCGGCCTCGAGCTCTCGGTCCAGGTCGTGGCCGAAGACGCTCACGCTGCCGGCGGACTTGTTCACCAGCGAGGTGAGGATGCCGATCAGCGTGGTCTTGCCCGCGCCGTTCGGGCCCAGCAACGCGAAGAAATCGCCCTGCTCCACGTCGAGATCCACGCCCTTGAGGGCCTGGACCCCGTTCTTGTAGGTCTTGGTCAGTCCGCGAATCGACAGTGCATGCATGGTGAGAGGATGAAGGCTCCCGCCGCGAATACCATCCTCCGAAAGAGAGGATGCGGCGCGGAAAGGCTTACTTGGGCACGGCCTCGTCCATGACGCTCTTGAAGATGCCGTCCCAGAAGGGCGCGGTCGGGTTGTCCTTGCAACGGTCGGCCGCCTCGCGCAAGGCCTTCGGCGACGCTTTCCAGACCTTGGTGTCCACATAATCGCCGGCCTCGCTGCGCATCGAGGCGTACATGGTGGTGGCGATGCGGGGCATGAACTCGGTGGCGGCGGCGTCATCCGCCTCCTCGCGGATCAGGTCCCATTCCCAGACGAAGTCCGAGCAGCGCATCTTCTTGATGCGGGCCTTTTCCTTGTCCGTGAGCTGCGGATCCGGCTTCGCCGCCACGGGCTTGGGCTCGGCTCCGGTAGATTGGCGCAGCTCGACCTTCATCTCGATGTTGGCCTCGACCGGGCGTCCCGAGGCGTCGATGGCCGGACGGAACCTGGCGCTGTGCAGGACCTTGACCAGCTGGGGCTCGAGCCCTTCGGTGGTGTTCTCGGTGACCAGCACGTCGCGAACCTTGCCGTCTTCACCCACGCGCACCGTCGCCGCGACCAGGCCGCCGAGCTTCTTGCCGCTGATGTTGACCTTGGCGGTGGAAGCAGCCGCGATGACCTGGGGATCACTCGGACCGGTTTGAGCGCCGGCGACCGCGGAAAAGAGGGTCAGGACGAAGTATGAAACTACTGCACGTGCAGTCAGGGGCATGTGTCGGCTGGCTCCTTGCTGTCGCAATCTGCCCGGGGCATCTCGTCAGGCGTACCGGCACCCGCCATGGGCGGGTGCCGGTGTACAGCCTGTCTTGTTAGAAGCCGCGGGTTGCACGCAGCGCTCGCTGCGCGTCCACGAATCCGAATCCAGTGTCGAAATCGAACCCGTTGGCATTATCGACGCGTTGCGGGCCGATGTCGCCTCCGAAATTACGTAGTTTCATGTCGTCGGCGGTCAACCTTAGGGCCCAGTAGATGGCGTCAGGTGACAGATTCCTGGGTCCGATGAACCGTTTGCGGGCAGCGATATCCCTCGCGCGCTGATCGAGTATCAGGGCCGCGACCGCCGCCACGTGGGGCGCCGACGCCGAGGTCCCGAAGAAGTTCGGATAACCGTCGGGCTCGGTGGTGCCGGGTATCTCGAAGTCCAGGTCGAAGTAGAAAAACGAAGTGTTGCCGCCATCCGGGCCCGTGACTCCGGGCTTGAGGCGAACCTCCGGGAGCGGCAGGCGCTTGCCGTTCTTGCCGAACAGGATGGGCACGCCGCCGGCCGACGAGAACGAATTGAGGCAGGCCGGAATGCACTGCGGGCGCAGCGGGCTGCCCCACTCCTGGGTCTGGTACCAGGCGGACGCACCGACCGCTTCCGCGCCGGCGGCATTGGCATGGCCGTATACCGTGCCGCTCTGCGTGTCGTACTCGTTCGGGAAGAACACGCCCGCGTCGAGGTCGAACCACACGTACTTGAGGTAGTTAGGTGAGGGCCCGTCGTACAGCTCCACGCCGAGCTGCACTTCGACGTCTTCGCCCGTGGTGTTCACGAGGATGGCCGACTCGATGGCATCGGCATCGATGTTGGATGCGATGCCCGGGAACTGGCAGACGGCGTTGTCGGGCAGGTCGGCGGTGTCGGGACAGAAGTCGACCAGCTGTCCATCGGGAGTCCAGAACCACACGTCCACGTCGCTCTGCGAGCCGCGCTTGCCATTGGCCGAAAGCGAGGGCTGATCCCACTGCAGCGTGAGCCAGGTGACGCTGCCCGCGGTGGCCGTGACGCTTTGCAGGGTATCCACCTTGCGCCCCGCGTCGAAGTCATGGAGCTTGCCGAACACGCCATCGACATTCGACGCGCGGAACTTCGCTTCGTACGAAGCGCGCGCATCGTTGCCGGCGGAGGAGAAATACGCGACCCCGTCCTTGTAAACGTCGTCCACGGCCTGCGCGATGATGCCGTCTTCGAACATCGGTTCTTCGAAGTAGATGATGTCGTCGACGATCACCTTCGAACCCGCGTCGGCCAGCGCCCGGATGCCGTCGGCAAAGTCTTCCGGGCTCACGAACGCCGTGTAGAACGCCTGCGATGCGCCCGGCGCGACGTCGTGGATGATCTGCATCATCGCGCGACCTTCATCCGAGCAATCGGAGCTCGGCGTGTCCGAAAGATCCTTGAGCAGCAACACGTCGCGCGGCAGGTCGTTGCGCGCGATGTCCTGCGCGGCGCGGGTGAACGGCGCGCCCGGGGCAAAAGCGCCCTCCGCGCAGTCGTAGCTGTCGGACAGCACGCCGACGCGAATGCCGCGGCCGTTGACGCCGCTCTGGGCACGCGCCAGCTGCGCGCGCATCGAGCGGTCGCCCTGCGTGGTGACCACGCCTGCGCGGGTCATGGCCGCGACCGGACGTACGAACCGCAGGCCAGTGGTCGTCGACATGTCGCTCAGCGCACTCACCGGTGCCCGACCGGACACGGCGGTGGCGTGGAGCTTGGCGTCCTTGAGGCCCTTGGCCACGAGTTGGGCGCGCAGGCTCGCCAGGTCGTCGCCATAGGCGCTGATGGAGACGTAACCGTCACCGACCCGGAGTCCGGGCAACTTGCGCGGGGCCGCGCGTCTGAGATCGGCTTGGGGCTGGTGCCGGGCGGCTGCGCGCTGCATGGTGGCCAGCAATGGATCGAGGCGCGCGGCGGCGCCGGTGCGCGCCGCGGACTTGGTGGCCATGGCTTCCTGGCGGGTGGCGCCGCTGGCGCCCATGGAAAACAACACCGCCATGGCGGCGGCTGCCGCGATGGCTGACTTCCTGCTGATCATCGTGCTCCCCGAGTTATGTTTGATTTGGCGGACGTGTCCGCACCGTCATCGGTGTTACACGTCCCTTCATCCATGAAGTGCTTATCTCTCGGCAGCATGCGCCGCGAGGGTGTCCGCGGCAAGACGCTGGATACCCCCGAGCAGCAGCTCGTGCAGCCTCCTGTCGGCTCCAGCTGACGCGGCTTCGAGCAACTCGCGCCAGAAGCCGACCTGGGTCGCCCAGCGTGGTCGCAAGGTGTCCGCGTTGCGTTCGGCCGCGGCCTCGAGCGCGGCCAGCGAACAGGCCGCCAGTGATTCGACGGCCGCGATGGTGGCGCCAAACACCAGGCAGGCGGCGCGCGGACGACTGCGCGCCAGGTGCCAGCCATACACCAGCATGCGGCGCGTGATGGAGCGCGCGGCAATGGGCTCGAAGAAGGCAGGCGCGGAACGATGCGAGGCATCGTGCACACCGCAGGATCTGAGCTCCAGCCAGCGGGGCGCGAGCGCGAAGCCGGCGTCGAACAGGCTGAAAGGCGCCGCCGCCAGCCGGCGCACCGCGTGGGCCGGTATGTCGGCCCACTGGCTACGCAAGTCCTCGAGCAGCGGCGGCAAAGCCACGCTGCACTCGCCTTCCGCGGCGCGCATGGCCAGCAGCCCCAGGCACTCGGCATTGAGCTCGGCGAGCGGCGCCGGATCCACTCCCTGTGATGGCAGCCAGTGGCGCGATTCTTCGCGCCCCTGGGAAACCCCGCGACTAACCATGTCATTCCTCCCTGTACGCGCCAGATATCTTGCGCCGCCACCCCTTGAAAGTCATTTCCAAATTTGGGAAATTTTTCCCAAATTTCAGGGATCGCAGAATCCACTCCAGGGCAGGAAAAATCATGAGAATCTCCGACGACCGTTACAGCCGTGACCGGCTGCGCCTCGACCTCGCGCTGCGTTTCATCCACCACGAGGCGCGCACGCACACAATCCGTGCATGGACCGGCCTCACCGACGACCGCATCCGCAAGCTGTACCGCACCTATCTATACGAGGCCGGCGGGACGGGCGTGGCCCGCCACCGCGGCAAGTCGCCCCGGCAGGCCGCGTTTTTCACGCGCAGCCTGCGAATGCGGCGCGAAGCGGCGGTATTCGCCAGCGTCAGCAGCCTGTTCGGCCTCATCACGCGCGACAGCATCACCGTGGAACGCGCCGCCGAGCCGGCCCCCACGGTCGCGCGCGGCGCCCTGCTGTGCGAGGCCTTCGAGACCTACCGGGCCCTGGTGGGCGAGCCGCAGATCTCGTTCGAGCACGCGGTGTTCCTGCTCGGCGCGCTGCACGTGGGCGACGAATTGCGGGTTGCGCATTGCCGTGACTGCGCGGGCGTGCTGGTCACGGACCGGCTGGCGTTGCGCACCCCGGTCTGCAACGACTGCGCCGGCGTCCGGGGCGCCGCCGGCGGGACCGATGCCGACACCTGACCGGCGAGCCGTCGCCATGGCCGGGTGATAGATTCGGGCGGGTGAACCGCCCGACGTTGTTTTCCGGACCATTCCTCGATAGGCGCGCGGAACTGCGCGACGATCCCGGCTGGATCAGCGCCGCGCGTTCCGACCCGAACACCCGCTACGTGCTCGCCGAGGGCGCGCGCCAGCTGGTGAGCATGGGTACGGCGCTCGACGTGGCCCTGCTGCGCAATGGCGATCCGCTGCTGTCCCGGGCCGAGGACGCCTCCTTCACCTTGTTAGGATGGTTCCGCGGCGAACGAACCGTGCTGGTTGAGGTCGGGCCGGAGGCGCTCGCCCAGGCGTCGGGCCTGCCCGAGGCCACCGAACTCAAGGAGCTGCGCCCGCTCGCCCCGATGCTGCCGGCCGACTCGGCTTCCCTGCTGGCCTACGCGCGCGCGCTGACGTTGTGGCGCGGGCGGCACCGGTATTGCGGCGTCTGCGGCGCGCCGAACCAGCCGGCGCGCGCCGGCCACGTCATGCGTTGCAGCCGCTGCGATAACGAGACCTTCCCGCGCCTCGATCCGGCCATCATCGTGCTGGTCACGGACGCCAGCGGCGATCGCGCCTTGTTAGGTCGCCAGTCCGCCTGGCCCGCCGGCCGTTATTCGACCATCGCCGGGTTCGTCGAGCCCGGCGAGAGCCTGGAAGATGCGGTCGAACGCGAGGTGCTGGAGGAAACCGGGGTGCAGGTCGGCGACGTCGAATACCACTCCTCGCAGCCCTGGCCGTTCCCATCGTCGCTGATGCTGGGCTTCCACGCCGTGGCGCGCACCGAGGCGATCACGCTGCGCGACGGCGAGCTCGAGGACGCGCGCTGGTTCACGCGCGCGGACGTCGAAGCCGGGCACCCGGCGCTGCCACCACCCGGCGCCATCTCCGCGCGGCTGATCGACGCATGGTTCAACCAGCCCGGCGGCCCGCCGACGCGCTGGTAGCCACCGCTTGGAACCCGATCGATGTGCTTGTTAGTCCTCGCGTGGCGTAGCCATGCGCGTTACCGGCTGGTGGTAGCCGCGAATCGCGACGAGTTCCACGCACGGGCCGCCACCCCGCTCGGACCCTGGGCCAACCCGGCCGGCATCATCGGAGGACGCGATCAGCTGGCTGGTGGCGCCTGGTTCGCCGTGGATACGCGTCGACGCTTCGGGATCGTCACCAACTTCCGGGAGTTCGGACGCCGCCGGCGCAGCGCGCCTTCACGCGGCGGGCTGATCCCGGCGTATCTGTCTGGCGACATGTCGCCGGGTCAGCACCTGCGCCAGCTCGAAACCGACGCACCGGGCTACGCGGGCTTCAACCTGCTGCTGGGCGATCACGACTCGCTCTGGTACGCGTCGAATCGCGCCGACCAGTTCGCGCGGGAGCTGCCGCCGGGAATCTACGGCCTGTCGAACGAATTCCTGGATACGCCCTGGCCGAAGCTGGTCCGGGTGCGGGCGCGTTTCACCGGCCTGCTCGAGGATCCGCTGTCCGTCGACCGCCAATGGCTCGAGGGCAAGCTGTTCGAAATGCTGGCCGACCGTGAACCCGCGCCGCCGGATACGGTTCCGCCGGGGGATTTGTCGCCCGAATGGGCCCGCAAGCTGTCCGCCCCGTTCGTGTTCGACCCGGCTTATGGCACACGGTGCTCCACCGTGCTGACGCTCGACGACTCGCTCCGGATCGCGGAGCGCCGCTTCGATGCCGATGGCTCGCCGGCCGGCGAATCTGAATACGCGCTGAACGCCGCCGGAACCTGATCTCGGTTACGTGCGGAACCCGCGCGCAAGTGGTCGACTCTCATTAGAATTCCTCCACTTTTCGCCCGTCTGCGGGTGTCATGTCGACGTTGCATTACAACCATCGCACGCGCCCGTCCGCCCTCAAGCTGTTGTCACTGATCGTTGCGCTGCTGGCCAAGCCGGCATTCGGCGCCGTCGCGGTCGAAGTGCGCGGTGTCGAGGAGCAGATCCGCGCCAACGTGCTCGCCTATCTATCGTTCGAGCGCTACAAGGACTCGGACGACCTGTCGCCGGAATTCGTCGAGCGTCTGCAGGAGCGCAGCGAGCGTGAAGTGAGCCTGGCGTTGCGGCCCTTCGGTTTCTACGAGCCGAAGGTGACCACCGAGGTACGGCGTTCGGGCAGTGGCGGCGAACAGAATTACTCCGTCGTGGTCACCATCGCGCCCGGCGAGCCGGTGATCGTCGAGAAGGTCGACGTGAAGGTGACCGGCGCCGGCTCCACCGACCGGCACTTCACCGATATCACCAACGACCTGCCGATCCAGCCCGGCGATCGCCTCAACCATTCCAGCTACGAGTCGCTCAAGGGCGGACTGCTGCGCGCGGCCGCGACCTACGGCTATCTGGATTCGCGCATGGTGAAGAACGAGATGCGCGTGGACCCGGTGGCGCGCGTCGCCGACGTGACCATCGAGTTCGAGACCGGCTCGCAATACAAGTTCGGCGCGACCACCATCCGCCAGGACGCCATCGACGAGTCACTGGCGCGGCGCTTCCTGCGTTACCACGAGAACGATCCGTTCAACGCCAGCGAATTGCTGCGCACGCAGTTCGCGCTCGACGACAGCCTGTATTTCTCGACGGTGGAAGTGCTGCCCGAGGAGCGCGACCGCGAGAACCTCACGGTGCCCATCGGCATCGACGCCGAGCCCAATCGCCGGCATCGTTACCAGTACGGCGTGGGTTACGGCACCGACACGCAGGTGCGCGGCACCATCGCCTGGGAAGACCGGCGCATCAACTACGCCGGGCACCGCTTCCGCACGGAAATCCGCGCGGCGGCGCTGGCGCAATCGATCGACGCCGCCTACATCGTGCCCATCGGCGATCCGGCCATCGAAAAATTCACCATGGCGCTCAGCGGCGAACACGAGCGACTGGCCGACATCGACGACCAGTCGATCAACTTCACGCCGGGCTTCACGCACGTGCGCCGCTCCTGGTTCGGCAGGAACTACTGGCAGCGCGTCACCTACCTCGAGTTGCTCGACACGCGCTCCAAGTTCGTCGAGTCGGACCGCATCGAGGAGCAGACGTTGCTGATCCCGGGCATCAGCTTCGCGCTCGTGCCTCCTAACTATCTGGGCGAGGCGCTGTTCAGCCGCACGCTGTTCCTGGAGTTGCGCGGTTCGCACAGCGCGCTGGGCTCGGACTCGAACTTCCTGCAGGGACACGTGCAGGCCGAACGCGTGTTCGATTTCGCCAGCGCGCCGAAGTGGCACGTGTACATGCGCGGCGAGATCGGCGCCACCGCCGTGTCGAGCACCAGCGGCCTCGCACCCTCCCAGCGCTTCTTCGCCGGCGGCGATCGCAGCGTGCGGGGCTACGCGGTCAATTCGCTCTCGCCGGTGGAGCAGGCCACCAACGCGGACGGCTCGCCCAAGTTCGACGAAGACAACAACCCGGTACTGGAGAAGGTCGGCGGCAAGCACCTGGTCGCCGCGTCGGTGGAGCTGATCCGCGATCTGCCCTGGAAGAGCCTGTCGGTGGCGGTGTTCGGCGACGCCGGCAACGCCTTCGACAGTTTCGGCGATCCGCTCATGTACTCGGTCGGCATCGGCGTGCGCCTGCGACTTCCCGTGGTGTCCGTCGGCATCGACGTGGCCCAGGGGCTGACCGTTCCTCCCGGCAGCACGGAACGGCCCGGTCCGCGCCTGCATTTGAATTTCTCGCCGAAGCTGTGATGAAACGACGGCTCAAGATCGCAGCCCTGGTCTTCGGGTCGCTGGTCCTGGTCGTCATTTCGCTGCTCGCCTGGGTGATCTACACCGAGGCCGGGCTGCGTTTCGCCGTGGCGCGCCTGCCCGAGAAGATGGGCAAGGTCACGCTCAAGATCGACGACGTGAAGGGCACGATCGCCGGCGGTTTCCAGGCGCGACTGGTCGAAGTCGACCATGAGCTCACGTACGTGCGCGTCGAGAACGGCCGCGCGCGCGTCAACTTCTGGCCCATCCTGGTGGGCCGCATCTCGGTGCGGCGCGCCGACGCGGACCTGGTGGTCGTGCAGGTCAAACCGCGCCCCAAGGATCGACCGAAGACGCCGCCCCGTTTCCTGCCGCGCCTGCTGAGCATCAGCGCGGAACGCGCCACCACGCCGCTGCTGGTGATCATCGCGCCCAATGGCCGGCGCGTGGAATTCAACGACGTCAGCGGCGCCGGCATCGTCGGCCACAAGGTCATCCGCATCTTCGACGGCAACATCGTCTATGGATTCCTGCACTCGCGCGCGCTCGGCGAGCTGCGAGCGGCGGATCCCACCAAACTCTCGGGCGAGACCACGGTCCGCATGCTCATCGACGGGCAGCCCGAGTGGCGCACGGACCTGACCTTCGACGGCGACCTCGACAAACTACCGCTGAGCGGCAAGCTGCAGGTTCCGTTCCGCGCCGACCTGCGCGGCGAGCTGCTGGAGCTCGCGAGCAATTTCCACTGGACCGGCCAGTCGGACGTGCACAACTTCGACCTGCGCGCATTCGGCGCCGGCGATGCGCTCGGCATCATCAGCGGCAAGCTCGAGCTGGGTGGCGAGATGAACGCCTTCCACGCGCGCGGGCCGCTCAAGGTGCCGGGGCTCGGGCAGGGCCTGTTCGACGTGCTGTTCGAAGGCAACTATGCCGACCACGTGGTGAACGCCACGCACTACGAAGTCACGCATCGCGCCACCGGCAGCCATGCCGACGGCGCCGGCACCATCGAGGCCGTGGACAACGGCCCGAAGCTTGACCTCGCCGGCCGATGGCGCGAGCTGCGCTGGCCGCTGGCCGCGCGCTTCTCCGCGGAGACTCCGCAGATTTTCAACAGCCCCGCGGGGACCTATCACCTCGAGGGCGTGTGGCCCTACGCGCTGAGCGGCGCTGGCGACCTGTACGTCCCGCAGATCGATCCGATGGCGCTGTCGATGCATGGCCTGCTGCACAAGGATCACCTGCAGATCGACGAGCTCAAGCTCGGCGCCTTCGGCGGCAATGCCGTGCTGGCCGGCAATGCGCGCTGGACGCCGGAGCAGAGCTGGGACCTGCAGGGCCCGGTGAGCAATTTCGATCCGGCCACGGTGCGACCCGGCTTCTCCGGTGCGCTGAACTTCAACATGAAGGCCAGCGGCGCGCCGTTCGGCAGCGACAACTTCGATTTCTCCTTCGCGAATCTCGGCGGCCGCTTGCGCGGCAACTCCGCCAGCGGCGCGGGCCACATCATCAAGCAGGGCGAGGACTGGACCTTCGACACCGTGCGGGTTCGCGCCGGCACCACCGCGCTCGCCATCGATGGCAACCTCGGGCCGAATCGCACGCTCGACCTGGCCTTCAGCGTCGACGCGGACAACCTGGCGCTGCTGGCCGAAGGCGCGCGCGGCACATTGCACGCGCGCGGCCGGATCTCCGGCTCGTCGGGCGCGCCGCTGGTGAAGCTCGTCGCGCAGGGCTCGGGCCTCGAACACGACGACGTCAAGGTCGACAAGCTCTCGGCCAACGTGGACGTCGACTGGCGCGGCCAGCGCGCTTCGCACGCCGACGTCGCGATCTCGCGGCTCACCGTCGACGAACGCGAGCTCACGCAATTCAACGCCGTGCTCGATGGCACCGCCAGCGACCACGCCTTCAAGGTCGATGCCCTGGCCGCCAAGAACAGCCTGCATCTCTCCGGCAAGGGCGGTTTCGTCAACGACGTGTGGAACGCGACGATCGCCGACCTGATCGTCGACGACACGGCCAACCTGAACCTGCAGCTCGATGCGCCGGTGGCCGTGAGCGCGAGTGCCGAATCCTTCAAGCTCGGTTCGTTGTGCCTGCACGGCAAGGTGGCGCATCTCTGCGGCGAAGGCGCGTGGACTCCCGCGGCCTGGAATGCGCGTGCCGAGGCGCGCAATCTTCC
>Ga0070665_100006720_pt1 | contig 11688 bp, 7 predicted proteins | sample KBSS13metaG_FD_65862 | JGI IMG/M metagenome (GOLD analysis project Ga0070665, IMG submission 65862) | Switchgrass rhizosphere microbial communities from Kellogg Biological Station, Michigan, USA - KBS S1-3 metaG | ecosystem: Host-associated > Plants > Roots > Rhizosphere > Soil ...
AACGCAATACTCGCGAAGGCATAAGTGCCGGTGTATCCGAGAACGGGCAGCGGGCTTTCGGCCTGCTGGGTCACTAGGCTGAGTGCGGGACCGGAGGTCATTGCTCCAGTCAGCGCGCCCATCAGCACCAGCGGCTCGAGTCGCAAGACCAATCGGCCGAAGGCGTAACCCAGGCCCAGGGGGGCCAATACCACAACCACGGCGGCCAGCAGCAGCGCCGGGCCGGCCTGCCGAAAAGTCTCGGTGATGCCGGCACCCGCCGATAAGCCGACGCCGGCAATGAACACCAGCAAGCCGAACTCCATCAATACCCAGCGAGCCGCATCGGGCAGACGGCCTACGGACGGCCGAGCATTGTTGATCCAACCCACGAGAGCACCAATAACTAGCAATCCGCCGGCCATTCCTAGCGAAAGCGGGACGCCATAGACGCTCATTGACAGCAATCCAAGAGCGGCACCGCAAGAGATTCCGAAGGACAGACTCGTCATTCCGGTTTCGACGGCATTCGCTTCCAGCGGACCAATCCAGCTTGGAAGTTTCTTGATGGCGAGTTCCGGACCCGCGACCGTCAGGATATCGCCGCGCGCCAGTTCGAGATTCGCTTCGACCGGCAGCATGTGCCCTTCTCTGCTGATCGCGTAGACGACAATGCCATGCTGGCCGGCGAGTTTCAGTTCCTGCAGCGGCCTGCCAATCGCAGCGCTCTTAGCAACACTGACCCGCGTCCATGTCACGGCGGTTTCAGTTTCCTTAAGGAAGCGAATCTCTGGGCCGGCTTGCTCAATGCCAGCGCGAAAAAATTGAGCATTGCCGTAGGCATGGATCTCATCACCCAGGCGTAATTGCTCATCAGCGGCGGGTTTGATCCATACCCCATCACGCCTGATCCACACTGCGGAAAAGTGATCCCATATCTGCAATGCCAGCTCCGCAATGGGTCTGGCGCAGTAAGCCTCGTTAGTCACTCGGTAGGCGCGCGCCTGCAGCGGTTCGGGCGCCTGCTGCTTGTTGGTGGCCGCATGCCGACGAGCGTCGCCGGCCAGATCGAGTCCGAGGATCCGTGGCAGCACGCTCACAACGGCGATAATTCCGAGCGTTCCTACCAGGTAGGTGATGGCATAGCTGCTGGCAATCGAGGCATTTGCGGCCTGCGGACTCAAGCCGGGTGGGAGGGGCACCAATCCGGAAGACACAGCGGACTGCGCTGCGGCCAAGGTTGGCGTCGAGGTCAGGGCGCCAGCCAGCAGGCCGGCGTTTCCGCCGGTGGGTAGATGCAGCAGGATTCCGGCGCCCCACGAAAAAAGAAATGCAACCGCGGCCACGAACAGTGCGAGCGCCAGGTATTTCAGTCCCTGACTCTTGAGTACTTCAATGAATTTCGGTCCGGCCTGGTAGCCGACCGAGAATATGAACAATGCAAACCCAATCGCCTGCGCGCCGCCGCTAATGGAAAAACCGTAGCGACCCACGATCAGGGCAATGAGCAAGGTTCCGGCAATCGAGCCGAGCGCGATCCCGGCAACCCTAATGCGGCCAAGCGCACACCCGCAACCAATCAGCGCAAACAACACAATCACCGGCTGTCCGCGTAGAAACTCGATGATTGTGTCGATGGATTCCATGCTTAACTGCCGAGCAAGCCCGTGCGTGTGGCCGGCGGTCCGAGAGGTGTCCTTAAATGCGTGCCCGGCGTGCTAGTGAACGTTGTTGCGCTCCCATTCCCGGACGCGGATTCTGGCGGCGTCGAAAATCCTCTCGTAATTGGTCCGTCGGACCTTGAGACTGGCCTCGGGAGTCAGTTGTGCCCAGATCGGCGCCCATAAATTGAAGACGCGCAGCTGCGCCGCCTGATCGGCGGGCGCCACATTGTCGGTCCCGAATAGGAACCGCTCGGGATACTTGTTTAGCACCGCCGCCGTGCGCTGCATGCTCTCGGGACTGGCCACTGCGTATTTGGCGACTTCGTCCCAGGAGATGTCGAAGTACACGTGGCTGAGAGTCGGATCAGTGAGCATGGCTTCCACCAGTTCCATGTAAGCCGGGCTACGTTCCGCGCCATCGCTCGTGGCCTGGCTTTGGGTCGGCTGCACTACGCGCCCCAGTCCGATGTGCGCCCAGATAATGGTCGTCTTCGGGTGTCGCCTCAGCACATCCTTCATCTGCGAGAGATAGACAGGCTCCTGCCCCGCCTTGGCGAACGGCATGTCTATGTCGCAGTGCAGGATCACCGCCAAGCCCACCTCGCCTGCCAGATCAAGAATGCGGTCTAGCGCGGGATTAGTGAGGCTCGCCGTCTCGCCGGCGACCTTCGACGAGACGAACTCTTTGTGTATGGAGAACTCGCCAATGCCGCTGAAGACGCCCGGGAACAATTGCAGCACTCGCCGGATGTGATCGACGGCGTACATGTCGGCCGGATTGAAGCCGGTAATCATCGGATCTAAGCGTGCCTGCTGTTCTTTGGACAGTGATTGGTAGGCGCGTGCGATTACAGCGTCAGTGAACGAGTAGTAGTAAAGGGGCGCGTCGGACTGCAGGTAGTAGGTCGGCGCGTAATTGCCCGAATTCTCGTACGACCAGGTTTGCTGCAGGGGAATGCCAAACAGGGTCGAGCGACAAATCTTATCGCCCATGATGGCATTCACGTAGGTGTGCACGTCGGTGCCCTGTTGGACATAGTTGGTCAGATGAAAGTGCGAATCATTGAACAGACACGTGCTGGCGCGCGGCACCGGACCAACGGTGGGTTCAGAGGCCAGCGCTGCTCCTGCATACAGGCCGAGCAACGAGCTGAGGATGGCGAGCGACCTTCGCGCTGACCGATGTCGAACCATGCCTAGAACAGTGGATGTGGACATAGGCTTATTTTTCCCGTCGGCCAGAGCGACAACGCGTTGCGTCAACTAACCAGAGAAAATGCGGCGGAGCCACGACTCCGCCGCAGATTGGCACTTGGTTACTCCGGATTGGCCCCGAATACGCCGACACCGAATTGGCCGGCGATATCGCGGATCGCGTGCATCGAGCGCACGCTGTTACCGGCGGCATTCAGGCGCGGCGAGAATGCGGCGATAGCAAACTTGCCGGGCACCACCGCGACGATTCCACCGCCCACGCCAGTCTTGGCGGGCAAGCCTGCGGTGTACATCCACTCGCCCGATTCGTCGTAGAAGCCGGCCGTAGCCATGATCGCCAGCAATTCAGGCACATCCTCGGCCGGCATGACTCGTTTCTTGGTAAGTGGGTTGACACCCAGATTCGCGAGCGTGGCACCCATCATGCCCAGATCCTTGGTGTTGACGCCGATCGAGCACTCCCGCGTGTAGACCCGCAGCGCCTCCTCTGGATCGCTGTACAACCGGTCATAGTTGTACAGCAGGTTGGCAATGGCCCGGTTCCCGAAGGCCGTCGTGTATTCGGACTGGTACACCTCCTCCAGCACTTCGAGAGGCTTGGGGCTGCCGGCAAAATCGCTGATGTTCTGCAGCACTTGGTTCCAACGGTCGGTTTCGGAAGTAGCCTTGACCATGCTCACCGCGGCAATGGCACCCGCGTTCACCAACGGATTCACGGAGCGCTTGTCCTTGTAGATCTCCAGGGCCAAACGCGAGTTGAACGGTAGCCCAGTCGGTTCGACGCCGATCTTGTCGTCCAGCACCTTCGGCCCCTGCTGGCTCATGACCAGCGCGGCGGTGAAGGGCTTGGACACAGACTGGATTGAAAATCTGTAATCCACATCCCCTGCGGAGTACATCTTGCCATCGCGCGTGACGATCACGACACCGAACAAATCGCTGGGCGTTTTAGTCAGGATCGGAATGTAGTCGGCGTTCTTTCCCTCCTGCAGCCCCTTGTACTTGGCATACGCCGCATCCACGGCCTGCTGCATTTCCTTCGGTGTAGGGTCGGCCGCAAACGCTGCGGTGCCGATCGCCATGACCGCCAGGGCGGCCGTCAGTCGTGTCATTGTTTTCATGATTTCCACCCTTGCTCTGGAGTTCTGAACGATCGCGTGCAACTGCGTGGAGCGAATTGCGGCGCGGCCTAGGCCCAAGACTTGCATTATATAAGTGCCTTGGTGCGGGTTACACAGTTCGAATTTGCACCGGGCGAGTCATGGTCGGCGCCCAAACTGACCCAAAGGGTGCGGCGCAACGTTAACTCTTGATCCTTTGATTGGTGGGGTCATACCAGGGCTTGAGTTGCACGTGCGCCGGCCAGCGCCGGCATGCCACCTCGATTTCCCAGCGTCCCGATTCGAGCCATTGCGGGCTCACGCCCTCCTCGGCGTGGACGTACCCCATTCCAATGGAGCGGCCCAGCCGAAACCCCCAGGCACCGGATTTGATCGAGCCGACGATCCGACCGTCCCGGACGATCGGCTCCTCGTGGTACAGGAGCGGTGCATCATCAGAAGTTTCCGCCAGCATGACCTGCACCAGGCGCTTGCGCAGCGGGCCACCGGCGCGTTGTTTGAGCAGCGCTTCGCGCCCCAGAAATCCGCCGGCCTTGTCCCAGGCCACCGCGAAACCTAAGCCTGATTCGAGCGGGGTATCCTCATCGGCGATGTCGTGGCTCCAGTGGCGGTAGCCCTTTTCCACCCGGCAGGCTCCCATGGCGTGGTAACCGGCATGGCGCAATCCAAACTCAGCGCCCGCGGCCACCAGCTGCTCATAGACATCGAGGCAGTGTTCGGCCGGAAGGTAGAGTTCCCAGCCCAGCTCCCCGACATAGGTGATACGGCTTGCGCGCACGCGCGCGTAACCGATCTCGAGTTCGCGAGACTGGCCAAACGGGTGCGCCGTATTCGAAAGGTCGGCGCCGCTGAGCCGCTGCAGAAGCTCGCGGCTCCTCGGTCCCATGACACCCAGCATCGCGATTCCGGAGGTGACATCCGTGACGGTGCAGCGAGCATCGGCGCGTGACTGGATCTGGCGGCGCAGCCACGCCAGATCGCGCGTCTGGCAGATCGCCGACGTCACCACCATGAATTCGCTTTCCGAGAGTCGCGTTATGGTCAGATCGGCCTCGATCCCGGCGCGCTCGTTGAGCCACTGCGTGTAGACGATGCGCCCGGGCGCCACATCGACATCGGCGGCCGAGAGGTGGTTCAGAATTGCGCAGGCGTCGGGCCCCTGCACCAGAAACTTCGCGAAGCAGCACTGATCGAACAGCGCCACCGCATCGCGCACCGCTAGGCATTCACTCTGGCAGGCTGCGAACCAATTCTGCCGCCCATACGAATAGTGGTACCGGGGTGAGGATCCGGGAGCCGCGAACCAGTTCGGGCGCTCCCAGCCTGCCGTCTCCCCCATGCATGCGCCGGCCGCAATCAGCCGATCGTGCAAGGGCGTGCGGCGCGCGCCGCGCGCCGTCCGGTACTGGTAGTACGGCCAGTGCATCGCATACAGGAGCCCCAGCGTCTCGACCGTGCGGTCGCGCAGGTAGCGGCGATTCGCCTGGAACGGCATCGCCCGGCGGATATCGACATCGCACAGGTCCACCGGCGGATGCCGATCGACGATCCACTGCGCGAGCACCTTGCCCACGCCGCCGCTCGATTGGATGCCGATGGAGTTGAAGCCCGTGGCGAGGAACAGGTCGCGCACCTCGGGAGTTTCGCCGATGTAGTAGCGATCATCGGGCGTGAAGCTCTCGGGCCCGTTGAAGAACAGCTGGATACCGGCATCGGCCAGGGCCGGGACGCGCTTGACGGCCGCGTCCAAGATCGGCTCGAAATGCTCATAGTCCTCGGGCAATGTTTCGAAGCTGAAATCCTGAGGGATGCCCTGCATGCCCCAGGGCTTCGCTACCGGTTCGAAGCATCCCACCAGGAGCTTTCCGGCGTCTTCTTTGTAATAGGCGCACTCGTCCTGCACGCGCAGCACCGGCAGGTTACCCGGCAGGCCCTTGATGGGCTCGGTCACGATGTAGAAGTGTTCCGCGGCATGGAGCGGCACGGCCACCCCACACTGCTGGGCCAGGCCGTGCGACCACATGCCCGCGCATAGCACCACGGTGTCCGCGGCGATGTAGCCCGCATCGGTCTCTACGCCCACGGCGCGCCCGCCTTCAATGCGGATCCTGCTCACTGTGGTGTTCTCCAAAATCTTGGCACCACGCATCTTGGCGCCCTTGGCCAGCGCCTGGGTGGTATCGATCGGATTGGTCTGGCCGTCCTTGCGCAGGAAGATGCCGCCGACCAGATCATCGATCGCAAGCAGTGGCCAGCGCTCCTTGATCTCCGGTGCGCTCAGCACGTCGATTTCCAGCCCGAAGGTCTTGCCCATCGACGCGCCGCGCTTGAGTTCTTCAAAGCGAGCCTCCGTCTGCGCCACGCTGATCGATCCGTTCTGCTTGAAGCCCGTCGCTTGTCCGGTTTCCGCTTCGAGCGAGTGGTACAGGTCGGCGGTGTACTTGGCGAGCTCGGTAAGGTTGCGCGTGGCGCGGAGCTGACCGACGAGCCCGGCGGCGTGCCAGGTCGTGCCGCAGGTCAGCTTACGCCGCTCGAGCAGCACCACATCGGTCACGCCAATCTTGGTCAGGTGGTAGGCGATCGAACAGCCCGCGACGCCGCCCCCGATGATTACGACGCTGGCCTGCGCTGGAAGAGCCATCCGCCGCTAGGCGCCCTTGGGCCGCATGCCCTCGCGGGCAAGACGAATCGGGAAGCGCTGGCGCAGCTCCGTGTCCACCGACTCGGGGACGTGCTGCGGGTAATGCGTCGCCAGGATTTCGGCCACCTTGCGCGCCGCGCGGTCGGACACATCGCTCGAGCCCTGCTCGCGCCATTCATTGGGACTGCGGCGGTCGCCGACCGTCGGGTACAGGTATTCAGTTTGCATCAGCTGCAAGGTCTGGCCGCTGCCAAGGAAGTGCCCGGGCCCGTTCAAGCACACGTCCTTGATCGTTTCGAAAGAAAGTCTCTCTTCGTTGACTTCGATGCCCTTGATGGTCCGCTGCGCGGCGCCAATGATGTCGTTGTCGATCACCAGGCTCTCCAGCGAAAATCCGAGCAGGCTCGCGTGCATGCCAGCAGATTCATAGATCATGTTGACGCCACAGTTGCCCACCAGCGCGTGATTGAGGGCCTTTTCCGCGCCAGACTGGCCGTCGGGGATTTTCGAGTCGGTCATGCCTGAGGCCGTGCCGCCTGTGAGCTGGTAGAAGTTGGCCATTTGCCCCGCGGCTGAAGACAGCAGCGCCTGCTCCGGGCTGCCGCCGGACATGGCGCCGGTGCGAAGGTCGGATACAAAACACCAGGTGCCGAATATTGCGGGAGCGCCCGGCTTGATGGCATTGACGTATACGAGTCCCGCCAGCACCTCGGCCACTTCCTGGGCGAGCGCGCCGGCGAGCGCAGCCGGGGCGGTGGCGCCCGCCTGGCCTGCCGACAGCAGCAACACCGGCATGCCGCCGCGCACAGCCACTTCCAAACAGCGGCAAGCATCGGCCGCAAATTTCATGGGCGGCACCACGAAGCAGTTCGACTGGCTGACAAAGGGCCGCTCGCGCCACTTCTGCTCGCTGCCGGCGATCGCGTGCAGCATCTCAAATGATTTGACCAGATGGTCGGGGTGCACCCAGCTGCTGCCGACGTGCTTGGTAGTGCTCATGACCGAGGCATAGCAGGTGTTGAAATCCATCTCGTAGGGATCAGGCACATCGCGCGGCACAACCGCGCGCTGAAAGAAATGGATGTGGTCCATGACATCAACCACGCGGCCAATGTCGTAGAGATCCTGGATGGTCGAATCACGATACCCGGTGCGCGGATCGACTATGTTTACCGCGGCTCCGGCGGTTCCGAAATAAGCGCGCTTCCCCCAGGGTTCCAGATCGTGCTTGCGATCTTGTCCGTGGAGGACAAAGTTACGGCCTGCTTTGGCGATGGTGTCCTCGACCAGCGCGCGCGGATAGAGCAAGCGCCCCTGCGGGCTCAGCGTGCAGCCCGCGGCGGTCATAATCTCGATGCCTGAGTCCGTGGCATCGCCGAGGCCCACTTCGGCCAGCAGTCGCAGCGCCGTCTGGTGAATCTGTTCGACATCGCTGTCGCTCAGCGGCCGGTAGCGGCCGCTGGTCATGCCCGGGCGCACCGGCCGCAGATGATCGGGCAGCGGACCGGCGCGTTCGGCGCGCCGGGCATCGCGTCCGGAGGGTCGTCGGGCTACAATTGGTCCATCGCTCACGCGGTTACTCCTGGGCGTCTCGCCCATCGAGGATTATCGCTCATTCCAAGGCGCTTTGGAGGCAGACGTGAATCGGCTGGTCAGCTTTACGCAGATGAAAGACGGCACGCGCGAGGACTATCTGCTGCTGGATGAGTCTGAGCGGGAATTTGCCAAAAAACTGCCGGATTTCGTGTTAGGCGCGCTGCGCGACCTCAATCATTCGGTCGAGGGCTACCCGCTCACCCGCCTGGGGCACTCGCTGCAGACGGCTACCCGCGCGCGGCGGGATGGCGCCGATGACGATATGGTGCTGGGAGCGCTTGTCCACGATGTCGGCGACCTGCTGGCGCCATACAACCACGCACAAATCGCCGCGGCGATCATCCGTCCCTATGTGCGCGAACAGGTGACCTGGATCGTTGAGCAGCACGAATTGTTTCAGACCTACTACTACGTGCACCACATGGGGGGCGATCGCTACGCTCGCGAGCGACTGCGCGAGCATCGCTGGTACGAGTCCTGCGTGGATTTCTGCGAGCGCTACGACCAGTCCTCCTTTGATCCGAGCTATCGGACCATGTCGCTGGCGGATTTTGAGCCGCTCATCAGGCAGGTCTTCAGCCGCGCACCGCACGACCCACGTTACACGGCCAACGCATGAGGGGGCTGTGGGGGGGCGCGGCAGCCGGTCCCCGGCTCGCCTTCGCACTGCTCATCGCCGCCATGTTGGACTGCGCGCGGTCGACTCACGCCGCAGCCGCAGCAATGCCACCGCCGATCCGCCATGTGTTCGTGGTGATGCTGGAGAACCAGCCGTACGAAAACAATTTCGGCGCCCGCTCTCAGGCGCCCTACCTAAAGGGACTAGCGGCCAAGGGAGCGCTGGTGGTCAATTTCCATGGCATCGCCCACGATAGCCTGAGCAATTACCTGGCGTTGATCAGCGGACAATCGCCCAACGAAAGCACCATTCTCGACTGCGAGGTCTTCGAAGAGTTCGTGCAGACCGGCATGACTTCCGAAGGTATAGCGATCGGCAAGGGATGTGTCTATCCGCGCTCGGTGAGCACGCTGGCCAATCAGCTCGAGGCAGCGCACCTGAGCTGGAAGGGATACATGGAGGACATGGGCAATAACCCTAAGCGCGAAAGCGCGACCTGTGGGCACCCGCCCATTGGCGCCAAGGACAATACAGGGGAAGCTGAAGTCGGGGACCAATACGCCACCCGGCACAACCCGTTCGTCTATTTTCACGCGATTCTCGATACGCCCAGCTGCGATAAGTACGTGCGCAACCTGTCAGGGCTGGCGGCCGATCTGCGGTCGATCGATACGACCCCCAACTATGTCTTCATCGTGCCCAATCTTTGCCATGACGCGCACGATGGCGCCGACGGTGGGCATTGCGTGGATGGTGCACCGGGGGGCCTCACGGGGTCAGACAGATTTCTTAAGGAGTGGGTGCCGAAGATCACGTCTTCGCCGGCATTCCGGCGGGACGGACTGCTGGTCGTCACCTTTGACGAGTCGAACCTCGATGAAGTCTTGAATACCCGCACTCAGGTCGTGACTTTGCAAGGGGACGCGGCCGCCTGCTGCAATGAGCCACCAGGACCCAATGTCGCGACCTATGACGCGGGCGTGGTGGGAACCTACGAAAGGATCAACGGGCCGGGCATCATCGGCCCGGGCGGCGGGCGAACCGGTGCGGTGCTGATCTCACCGTTTATCCGACCGGGGACTGTGACGATGGTCCCGTACAATCACTATTCTTTCCTCAGAAGCGTCGAGGACATTTTTAAGCTCGAACACTTGGGGTACGCCGGCCAGCCGGGCCTGGCCGCCTTCGGTGCCGACGTGTATTCGGCCCAGGCCACGGCGGGCCAGCCTTAGAGCTCAGGCTGCGGCCGGCACGGGCCGTCCTCGCTTCTTCAGCACCGCGCGCAGCAGGTCAGGCCGGTCGCTGATGAGGCCATCGACGCCAAGTTCCACCAGCCGGTCCATATCGGCCGGTGCATTGACCGTCCAGGGAATCACCTTAAGTCCGAGAGATTGCGCCTCGATGACGGCCGCGGCGCTGACATCGAGATAGTTTGGCGACCATATGGCCGCACCGCTGGCCTTGGCCAGCCTCGGCACTGAACCGGCAAAGTCACGAACATCCAGGCTCCCGAGCCAAGGCGATGGCTCTCTGCGGCCCAGATAGACGGTATCGTCCTGACCTTGCTGATCAGTGAGGGCTCCCGTGGCGATCTCGGGTGCCAGCCTTTGCGCGATTGTCAGGACTCGCCAATCGAAGCACTGAATGACGGCGCGCGATTGCATGTTTGCCCCGCGCACTTCGGCCACCAGCGCTGCCACGAAAGCCTCCGGCGCCACGGTCCACCCGGGATCAAGCGGGAAAACCTTGGCTTCGATGTTGAACCTCACCGTGGTATCGCGGCGCGCGGCAATGAGCGCGAAGAGTTCCGAGAGCCGTGGAATGCGCTCGCCGTCCACAGGTTGCTGTTCGGGAAACTCGGCGGCATAGGCGCTGCCGGGCCGCAGCCGGCCGACGTCATACTGGCGCAGCTGCAAGTAGGTCTGTGAGCAGATCAAAGGTCCGGTGGCGGCCAGGAATCGACCCGAGGCATCGCGGGTGTGATCCGGATTGGGGCGCGGATCATGGCTGATCACCGCGACCCCATCGCTGGTCACTGCGCAATCCAGTTCCAGCGCGGTTACGCCCAGGGCACACGTGTTCGCGAAACCCACCAGGGTGTTCTCGGGCCAAAGGCCGCGGGCGCCGCGATGGCCCTGGACTTCGAACGGCGCGCCGGCCCGTGCAGATGGCGCCGCCATAGCCTAGGCCCACTCCGACCGTGACGACCGGCGCGTCTCACAGTAGCATTGGCGCTCGCGCACGATCGCGCGATGGCCGGGGCGGTGGAGGTCCATCATGACGAAACCCTTACTCTCGATGCTCGCGATCGCCGGACTTTGCCTGGCAACCGGGGCACGGGCCGATGACGCCAAGAAACTGCGCATCATCACCTGGTCCGATTACGTGCCTGCCGAGGTCATCGCGCAATTCAAACAGGAAACCGGCATCCAGGTCGAGGTGTCACTGTCCAATAACGAGGAGATCATTTCCAAGCTCCGCGCCACGGGCGGTGCGGGGTTTGACCTGGCGCAGCCCTCGCAGGACAGGATCATCAGCGCCCAGCAGGAGTTTCGGATCTACCGGCCCTTTGACTTGAGCAAGGTCAAGGTTGCGCAGTTCATGCCGGACCTGCTCGCTACTGTTAAGAAGAATGCCACGCTCGATGGCAAGCTCTACGCCCTGCCCTACGTGTGGGGAGCGGAAGGGTTGGTGGCCAACACCAAGCGCGCCAAGATCACGGATTACATGGACCTGTGCAAGCCCGAGTACAAGGGCAAGACCACCCTGCGCTTGCGGCGGCCAAGCCTGATGGCCTTCGCGCTCGCTCTCGGCAAGAACCCGTTCTCGCTCTATAACGATCCGAAGGCCTAC
>Ga0070665_100006721_pt1 | contig 11688 bp, 9 predicted proteins | sample KBSS13metaG_FD_65862 | JGI IMG/M metagenome (GOLD analysis project Ga0070665, IMG submission 65862) | Switchgrass rhizosphere microbial communities from Kellogg Biological Station, Michigan, USA - KBS S1-3 metaG | ecosystem: Host-associated > Plants > Roots > Rhizosphere > Soil ...
CGCAGGATGGGGGAGAGGGCCCGCGCACGAGCAGTCACCGAACAGACGTGGGACCGGCGCGTGGACCGATACGCCTCGCTGCTGGAGTCTCTCGCGGCGGCGCGGCCGGCCCTCGCGGCGGACGGCGCGCCGGCGGCGACGCCGTGAGACTCCTCATCGTGTCTCACACGGCGCACTACCGGGACGCGTCCGGGCGGATCTTCGGATGGGGCCCGACGGTGCGCGAGATCGACGTCCTCGCCGGCGTCTTCGGAGAGGTGCGCCACGTCGCGCCGCTTCACTCCGGCCCGCCTCCGGCGTCGGCTTTGCCCTACGCGGCGCCGAACGTGCGGCTCGTGCCCGTCGCGGCGAGCGGCGGCCGGGGCCTGGCGAGCAAGGCGGGAATCCTCTTCGGTTGGCCGCGCGTGCTCCGCACGATCCGCCGCGAGCTCGACGGGGCGAACGCCGTGCACGTCCGGGCTCCGGCGAACATCGCCCTCGCGGCCCTGCTGCTTCTCAGACGAAGAAGGGACCGGCCCGCGGCGAGGTGGATCAAGTACGCCGGCAACTGGTCCCCGCCGGGCGCCGAGCCCTGGTCCTATCGCCTCCAGCGCCGCCTGCTGCGGCGCGGGATTCCCGGAGCCGTCGTGACGGTCAACGGGGAGTGGCCGAACGACCCTCCGCACGTTCGCAGCTTCCGGAATCCGAGCCTCACGGAGGCGGAGCTCGCCGAGGGCCGCGAGGCCGCGCGGGCGAAGCCGGCGCCGCCGCCGCTGCGGCTGCTGTTCGTCGGCCGCATCGAGGAGCCGAAGGGCGCCGGGCGCGCGATCGACATCGTGGGCCGCCTGCGGCGGCGGGGGATCGACGCGCGGCTCGAGCTCGTCGGAGAGGGCCCCGAGCGGGCGCGACTCGAGAAGCTCGTGGAGAACGGGCCGGACCGCGAGGCGGTCCAGTTCCGCGGCGGCCTGCCCAGGCCGGCGATCGCCGTGAGCTACGCGCGGGCACACGTCCTGCTCCTGCCCTCCACGGCCAGCGAGGGCTGGCCGAAGGTCCTGGGGGAGGCGATGGCCTACGGCGCGGTGCCGGTCGCGAGCGACATCAGCAGCGTCCCGGAATACCTGTCCCGGTTCGGTTGCGGGAGGTCGATCCCCGCGTCGGAGCCGGACCGGTACGTCGCGGAACTCGAACGCTACGCGCGAGATACGGAGCTACTGAGAGCCGAGGCCGCCCGGGCGGTCGAATCGGCGGAGACCTTCTCGTATACTCGTTACCTCGCCGCGGTCCGGGAGATTCTCCCGGTGAGGGAGCCATGATCCACCGTCCTCTAGCCCCTGCTCGGACCCCCCAGGGGGGCTCCGCGTCGACCCTGTTCTGGATCCTCCAGATCGGGTTCATCGGGTTCTGCGCCGTTCTCGCACTGTGGATGCCGAGGCACTCGGGCGCGGCGATGTGGCACGGCCGTTTCACGCTTCTGGCGGGCGTCATCCTGGCGATGATCTTCAGCCGCCCGGCTCCGGCGGCGTACGCGGCGGCGTACATCACCGGATGCGAGGCCTTCTGGAAGATCAAACACGCCGACCTTCCGTGGGAGATGGGCAAGTACGCCGTCATCCTCGTCCTCGGAATGGCGATCCTGCGTGCGGGGAACTTGAAGAAGAGCTTCCTGCCGGCGGCCTACTTCATCCTCCTCCTTCCGTCCGCCGCGCTCGGGCTCGGTGCTTTCAAGGGCGACGAGATGCGGGAACAGCTCACGTTCAACCTGCTGGGGCCCCTGGCGATCGCGGTGTGCGCGATCTTCTTCGCGACCGTGCCCATGACCGTGCAGGAGGTGCGCAATACGCTCGTCTGCCTGATCGGGCCGGTCGTGGGAATCGCGTTGCTCGGGATTCAGTCGCTCGAGTCTTCCAAGCACATCAACTTCAGCGACGTGTCCAACGCGGCCGCGGCCGGCGGCTACGGACCGAACCAGGTCGCCGCCATCCTGGGCCTCGGGATCGTCGCGGTCCTCGTCTACCTGACGATCGGTTCGCCGTCGAAGGTGATGACGTTCTTCATGATCGGGGTGCTGCTTCTCTTCGTGAGGCAGTGCATCCTCACGTTCTCGCGAGGGGGTCTCTACATGGCGCTCGGCGCGACCGCGGCCGGCGCTTTCTTTCTCATCCAGGACAAGCGGCAGAGGGCGAAGGTCTTCCTCGGGGGAGGCCTGGTCTTCGTGCTCTTTCTGGTTCTGATCCTCCCTCGCCTCGAGTCGATGACTCGCGGTGCGGTCTCGGATCGCTTCTCCTCCGTCGACACGTCCGGTCGAATGCTCCTGATCGAAGCCGACATCGACACGTTCTTCCACCATCCCGTGATGGGGATCGGTCCGGGCCTGGGCGGCAAGAATCGCCTGAGGTACTTTCGCGTGCCGACGGCGCACACGGAGTGGACGCGGATGCTCGCCGAGCACGGCGTCCTCGGCATCCTCTCGATCGCCTGCTTCTTCGCCCTGGCGTGGGGCAACATCAAGCGGGCGTCGACGCCGCGCGAGAAGGCGATCTCCGCCGCATTCGCCACGTACTGCGTGCTGCATCTCTGCGTCGACGCGACGCGCCTGGTCGCGCCCTCCTTTGCGTTCGGCATGTCGACCCTGACGTGGATGCGTCCCCGCCGCCGCGCCGTTGCGCGGGCACGCCCCGCGCCGCGCGTCGGCCGTCCCGTCATTCCGCGGGTCGCCGGCGCCGCTCGCTGACGATGGCCTCCGTATTGCCGAGGTCCGCCGCCGGTCGCGCGGGCGCCGGGAGGGTGCTCTTCGTCGGCAACTTCCTCTCGGCGTCCGGCGGCCGCCGCGCGGTCGCCGAGGAGCTCGAGGACCGTCTGCCGGCGCTCGGATGGACGCCGCGGCTGACCTCCCGCCGGCGCGCTCGGGTGGCGCGCGTCGCGGACATGCTGTGGACGGCCACGCTGCGGCGCGGCGAGTACGACCTCGCGCACCTCGACGTCTTCTCGGGGGACGCGTTCGCCTGGGCCGAGGCGGCGGCGCTGGTCCTCGACCGGCTACGACGCCCGTGGGTCGCCACCCTGCGCGGAGGCGCGCTGCCGGAGTTCGCCGCGGGCCGGGCGGAACGCGTGCGGCGCCTCCTGTCGCGGGCCCGCGCCGTCGCGGCGCCGTCGCGCTACCTCCAGCGCGAGATGTCCGCCTATCGCGCCGACATCCAGGTGATCCCCAACGGTCTCGACGTCGCCCGATATCCCTTCCGTCTGCGCTCCGCGGCGGCGCCCCGGATCGTCTGGCTGCGCGCATTTCACTCCATGTACCGCCCGACGGACGCGCCGCTCGTTCTCGCCCGGCTCGGCGCCGGGATCCCGAACGCGCGGCTGACGATGATCGGTCCCGACAAGGGAGACGGAAGCCTGGAGGCGACGCGCCGCGCGGCCGCGGAGCTCGGGGTCGCGGATCGCGTGGAGATCGTGCCCGGCGTCCCCAAGGCGGAGGTCCCGGAGAGGCTCTCGCGCGCCGACGTGTTCCTGAATACGACCGGCGTCGACAACGTGCCCGTGAGCCTCCTCGAGGCGCTCGCGTGCGGCCTCTGCGTGGTCACCACGTCCGCGGGCGGCATCCCCGACCTCGTCCGCTCGGAGCAGACCGCCCTCCTCGCACCCGCCGACGACGCGGACGCGCTGGCCGCCGCGGTGCGCCGCGTCGTGTCCGAGCCCGGTCTCGCCGCGCGCCTGTCGGCCAACGCCCGGCTCGACGCCGAGTCGTTCGACTGGTCGAACGTCCTGCCCCTTTGGGACTCGCTCTTCCGGCGGGCGCTGGAGCGGCGGCCGTGAGGTTCGAGGACTTCCTCGAGCGCCGCGGTTACCCGTTCCGGGACGCGGCGGCCGACATCGCGAAGCTCTCCGGCACGAGCCCGTCCGCGATCGTCGCGTGGCAACGAGACCGCCGCGCCGAGATCGCGAAGTTCCATGCGGAGCGAAATCCGCTCTATCGCTCGCTGCTGGGACGCTCCGGCGCGCGAGAGTGGGACGACCTGCCCGTCGTCACCAAGGAGATGTTCCAGCGGCCGGTCGCGGAGTGTCTCTCGGAGGGCGTCGCCCCGGCGGACGTCCACCTCTCGAGCACCTCCGGCTCCTCCGGGACGCCGTTCTTCTTCGCCCGGGACAAGTACACGCACGCGCGGACCTGGGCGCTGATCGCGGAGGTCTACGCGTGGCACGGCATCGGCCTGTCGTCGCGGCAGGCGAGGTTCTACGGCATACCGCGGGAGCCGCTGCCGCGGCTGAAGGAGATCGCGAAGGACCGCCTCATGAATCGCGCGCGCTTCCCGGTGTTCGACCTCTCCGACCCGACGCTCGAGAAGTTCCGCCGGCGGCTCGCCCGGGGAAGGTTCGACTACCTCTACGGCTACACGAACTCGCTCGCCGCGTTCGCCGACTACCTCCTGCGGTCGGGTGTGACGCTGCGAGCCGAGTGCCCCACGCTGCGCGCGTGCATCGTGACCTCGGAGATGTGCACGCCCGGCGACCGGGACAGGCTGGAGCGGGCGTTCGGAGTCCCGATCGTCAACGAGTACGGAGCGTCCGAGACGGGGGTCATCGCGCTCGAGGATCCGAGGGGCGCGTGGCGGCTCGCGTGGAAGACCCTCTTCCTGGAGACGGTGGACGACGACGGCCGCCCCGTGCCGGACGGCTCGAGCGGCCAGATCCTCGTGACCGACCTCTTCAACCGCGCCATGCCGTTCGTGCGCTACCGCATCGGCGACGTCGGCGTTCTCCGCTCCTCGGAGGAGACCTCGAGCGGCGAGCCGGAGCTCGCGGCCCTGGAGGGGAGGATCAACGACACCATCCGCCTCCCGAGTGGCCGCCGTGCTCCGGGGCTGACCTTCTACTACGTGTCGCGAGGGCTCCTCGAGAAGTCCGGGGTCATGAAGGAGTTCATCATCCGGCAGACGGCCCTGGACGAGTTCGTCTTCGACGTCGTCTCCGACGCGCCGCTGTCGCAGCAGGACATCCGCACGATCGAGACGAAGATGTCCCAGTATCTCGAGCCCGGCCTCCGCCTGCGCGTCCGACGCGTCGAGGCGATCGAGCGGCCCGCCTCGGGAAAGCGCAAGCACTTCTTCTCGGAGTTGCCGGTCGATGGCGCCGCCTGAGCCGACCGAGGCGCGGCCCGACGTGACCGTCGTGATGCCGATCCGGAACGAGGGGGCGTTCCTCGCGAAGAGCCTGGGCGCGGTGCTCGACCAGGACTACCCGGCGGACCGGATGGAAGTCATCGTCGCGGACGGGATGTCCGACGACGGCACGCGCGAGGCCGTCGAGGCCCTGCGGCGGAAACATCCGAACCTCGTGCTGCTCGACAACTCGGGCCGCATCGTCGCGACCGGCCTGAACGCGGCGATCCGGCAGGCGCGCGGGCGCTTCGTGGTCCGCGTCGACGGCCACACCGTGATCGCGCCGGACTACGTCCGGCGGTGCGTCGAGGCGCTCGAGCGGACCGGCGCGGACAATGCCGGTGGACGGATGAACGCCGTCGGCCACGGCGCATTCGGAGAGGCGGTCGCCCTGGCGACGAGCTCGCCCTTCGGCGTCGGAGGCGCACGGTTCCACTACTCCGAGCGCGAGGAGTGGGTCGACACCGTCTACCTGGGAGCGTGGCGCCGCGAGGTCTTCGACCGCATCGGCTTCTTCGACGAGGAGCTCGTCCGCGACCAGGACGACGAGTTCAACTACCGTCTCCGCGCGCACGGGGGCCGCGTGCTCCTGACCCCGGCGGTCAAGTCCGTTTACACGGTTCGAGGCCGTCCGGCGAGGCTCTGGAGGCAGTACTTCGAGTACGGTCTCTGGAAGGTACGCGTCCTCCAGAAGCATCCGCGTCAGATGCAGCCCCGGCAGTTCGTTCCCCCCGCGTTCGCGGCGAGCCTCGTCGCGCTCTCGGTCGCGGCTCCCTTCGTGGCTCCGGCGCGCTGGGGCCTCGGCGGGCTCGTGGCGGTCTACGGTCTCGCGAATCTCGCGGCGGCGGCTTCGGTCGCGCGCCGCCGCCCGGCCCGCCTTCCGATCGTGATGTTCTCGTTCGCCATCCTCCATCTCTCCTACGGCTTCGGGTTCCTCACCGGACTGTTTCGCTTCGCTCGGCGCTGGCGCGACTCGCGCGACCGCGCCGGCGCGCGACCTTTCCCGGCGCCGGCCGCCGCGCCGCGCCGAATGGAGTGAAAACGTGACCAGCTCCTCCGATGTCCCGTTCTTTCGACCCTCGATCACGGACGCCGAAGTCGCCGAAGTCGTCGACACGCTTCGCTCGGGCTGGCTGACGACCGGCCCGAAGGTCAGGCGCTTCGAGGAGGAGTTCGGCAAGGCCGTCGGCGCGCCCCACGCGGTGGCGCTCAACTCGGCCACGGCCGCCCTGCACCTCGCGGTCGAGGCACTCGGGCTCCAGCCGGGCGACGCCGTCCTCGTCCCGACGATGACGTTCGCGGCGACCGCGGAGGTCGTGCGCTACCTCGGCGCGCATCCGATCCTCGTCGACTGCGACCCCGTCACGCTCAACCTCGACTTCGACGACGCGCGGGAGAAGCTGCGGGCGCTGCGCGCGGGCCGGCTGCCGGCGTGCCTCCCGGCGGATGCCCGCGTCGTCGGGATCATCCCTGTGCACGTCGGCGGCCTCATGCTCGACGTCCGGGCGGTCGAGGCGCTGGCGGCGGAGCACGATCTCTGGGTCGTCGAGGATGCGGCCCACGCGTTCCCGGCCTCGTGGCGTCCCGCACCCGGAGCGCCCTGGCAGCGGTGCGGCGAAGGCACTTCGGCGGTGAGCTGCTTCTCCTTCTACGCCAACAAGACGATCACGACGGGCGAGGGAGGGATGGCGACGACGTCCGACGACGCGCTCGCGGAGCGCATGCGGCTCATGTCGCTGCACGGGCTCTCGCAGGACGCCTGGCGCCGCTACTCCGGGGGCAGCAAGTGGGACTACCGGATCCAGGCGCCGGGGTTCAAGTACAACCTCACGGACGTCGCCGCCGCGATCGGGATCCACCAGCTCGCGCGCGCCGAGGAGATGCGGATTCAGCGCGAGCACATCGCCGCGCGGCTGGCGGAGGAGCTCTCCGACGTCGAGGAGGTCGAGCTGCCGCCGTCGCCGACGGACCGTATCCACTCGTGGCACCTCTTTCCGATCCGGCTGCGGCTCGATCGGCTCGCGGTGGACCGGAACGCCTTCATCGACGCCCTGAAGGCCGGGGGCGTGGGCTGCTCCGTGCACTGGCGGCCGCTCCACCTCCACCCGTACTACGAGGAGACGTTCGGCTGGCGTCCCCAGGACCTGCCGACCGCCACGGCGACGTGGGAGAGGCTCGTGAGCCTGCCGATCTTCCCCGGGATGGGAGAGCCCGAGATCGCGCACGTGGCAAACACGGTTCGCGACCTCTGCCGCGTTCACCGGAGGGTCGCCGCGACGGCGGCATCGTGAGCGCCGAGCCTCCCGACATCGCGGCTGCGGCTTCGGCTTCGGCTTCGGGTTCCCCTTCCGCTCCCCGCCGCGGTCTCGCGCGTCCGGTCGAGGCGGCGCTGGCGGCGACGGGACTGGTGCTCGCCGCGCCGGTGCTCGCCGTGGCGGCCGTCGCGATCGCGGCGACGTCCGGCATGCCCGTGTTCTTCCGCCAGTTGCGCGTGGGCCGCTACGGCCGCGGGTTCACCCTGATCAAGCTGCGCACGATGCGCCCGTCCGGCGGCGGACCGAAGGTCACGGCCGGAAACGATCCGCGCATCACCGCGGTCGGCCGTTTCCTCCGGCGCACGAAGCTCGACGAGCTGCCGGAGCTGTGGAACGTGCTGCGCGGCGACATGTCGTTCGTGGGACCGCGCCCGGAGGTGGCAGACTACGTGCATTCCGATAGCCCGCTGTGGCGGGAAGTTCTTTCGGTGCGGCCCGGTCTGACCGATCCCGTAACGCTCCGGCTCCGGCATGAGGAGGCGCTGCTCGAGAGCGTGGCGGGGGACCGGGAAACGTATTACCGTGAGACGCTCCAGCCTCAAAAGCTCGCGGGATATGTGGAATATCTCCGCCGCCGCTCCTGGACGAGCGATCTCGGGGTTCTGGTCGCCACCGCCGGTGCGATCCTGAGGCTCCGGACCCGCGAAAACGATCTCGATGAAACCCCCAGGGACCGTGCCGGGACTTGAAAAAATGGGAGTAATCCGCTAGCGTTTCATACCTCGGAGTGAAAAATGGACGCCCTTGGTGAAAGAGGGCGGAGAGGAACGAGTGCCGCGGACTCGCGACATTCCTTCATCTCCGTTCCAGTAGGGAGTTACATCCGGGCCGGCCTCGAGCGCCGGTGGGAGGAGCGCCTCGGTGACTCGTAGGCCCTATTCGCCGATGCTGACGCGCGGGCTGCAGTTCACGCTCGACATCGGCGTGCTGGTCGTCGCCTTCATCCTCGCCTATCTGCTTCGCTTCGAGTTCGCTCTCCCCGAAGGCGAGCTCAACAACGCGATCGAGCAGCTCCCTTACGTCGTTCTCGTCCAGTTCGCCGCTCTCGCGCTGGCGGGTGTTTATAGCTTCATCTGGCGCTACGTCGGCATGGCGGAGGTGAAGGCCTTCCTCTACGCGGCGGTCTGGTCCGCCCTGGCGCTCGCCCTTCTCCGACTTTCGCTTCCGAACCGGTTCGCGGCCTGGCGCGTTCCGCTGTCGGTCGTTCTCATGGGCTCCGTCCTCGCCTTCGGGGGCGTCCTCGGCATTCGCGTTCTGCGCCGGTATTTCTACGAACAGGGCCAGCGCGCATCCTACGCCGCCCAGGGAACCAAGGCGGAGCGCGTTCCGACGCTGCTGGTCGGGGCGGGCCGGGCCGGCGTGCTCGCGGCGAGAGAGATCGCGGGCCGGGGCGACATGAACTTCGAAGTGAAGGGGTTCGTCGACGACGACCCGGAGAAGAAGGGCGCCGTCATCCACGGCGTTCGGGTTCTCGGCACCACCGAGGACCTGCCGAAGCTGGTCAAGGAGATGGGCATCGAGCAGGTCGTCATCACGATCGCCCAGATCTCGAGGCAGGAGATCCTCCATCTCATCGGGCTCTGCCGCAAGATCCAGGTGTCGGTGCGCATCATCCCCGGCCTCTACGACGTCCTCCAGGGCAAGGTCCGCGTCACCCGCATCCGAAACGTCCAGATCGAGGACCTGCTGGGGCGGGAGCCCGTGTACCTCGACGAGGCCCAGATCGGTCAGTTCATCGCCGGGAAGAAGGTCATGGTCACGGGCGCGGGCGGCTCGATCGGAGCCGAGCTCGCCAGGCAGGTCGCGCGCTTCCAGCCCGGGAAGATCCTGCTGGTCGAGCGGGCGGAGTTCGCGCTCTTCGACATCGACGTGGACCTCCGGCGGTCGAGGCCGGAGGCCGAGATCGTTCCGCTCGTGGCGGACGTGTACGACGAGGGCCGCATGCGCGCGCTCCTCGCGACGCACGCGCCGCAGGTCATCTTTCACGCGGCGGCGCACAAGCACGTTCCGATGATGGAGTCGAACCCCGGCGAGGCGATCAAGAACAACATCCTCGCGACCCGGCTCCTCGGCGAGCTCGCCGGCGAGCACGGCGTCGAGGCGTTCGTGATGATCTCGACGGACAAGGCGGTCCGACCGACGTCGATCATGGGCGCGACGAAGCGAGTGGCCGAGCTCTGCATCCTCGACCTCGCGCGGAAGTACTCCACGCGGTACGAGGCGGTCCGCTTCGGCAACGTGATCGGCTCCGCCGGCTCGGTCGTCCCGATCTTCCGCGAGCAGATCCGCCGGGGCGGTCCGGTCACCGTGACGCACCCGGAGATGCGCCGTTACTTCATGACCATCCCCGAGGCCGCTCAGCTCGTTCTCCAGGCCGGCGCCATGGGCGAGGGCGGCGAGATCTTCATCCTCGACATGGGCGAGCCGGTGAGGATCCTCGACCTCGCCGAGGAGATGATCACCCTCACGGGCCTGCGCCCCTACGTCGACATGGACATCGTGTTCACGGGTCTCCGGCCGGGAGAGAAGCTCTTCGAGGAGCTCGAGCTCTCGGGAGAGCAGATCGCGAAGACGAGGCACCCGAAGATCTTCATCGGACGGCTGAACGCCTATCCGCCGGAGGAGATCGACCGTTCCCTGCGCGTGCTCGCCGAGCTCGCCCGCGACGGCGACGGCACCGCCGTGCGCAAGTTCCTGAACTCGCTCCTGCCGGAGGCGAACCTCGGAGTTCGCCGCGCGACCCGCGAGGGGACGCGCAAGTCCGACGGAGTGATCCGGGACCCGAGGCTCGCGCCGCCGGTCGCCTGAGGCTTCCGCCGATGGACTGCGCGGCCGAGTCACGAGGGCAGGGGGACGGGCCCGCAAGTCCCGCGGCGCTTCGAGTCGCTCACAAAAAGCAATAGCCCGTCAGCGGCTGGCGCGGTTCGAGCACGGCATCCAGTCTTCAGCAGGTCGGCAACACAGACCTCAACCCTCGATCATCCCGGCCACGTACTCCGCGATCGCCAGTGCCGCGGTGAGGCCCGGCGACTCGATGCCGATGAGGTCGTAGAGACCCGGCAGTCCGCGGGCCGCCTCGTCCGCGATGACGAAGTCCCGCACCGGCCCGCCCGGCGCCTGGAGCTTGGGACGGATCCCGGAGATGTCGGGCTCGAGGTCCTCGTCGCGGATCTCGGGGAGCAGTCTTCGCGCGGCCTCGCCGAACGCGGCGCGCCGGGCGGGATCCACCCGGTAATCCTCGACCCGCGCGGCCAGGAACTCCGCGTCGGGACCGAAACGCATCCGGCCCCCGGTGTCCAGGACGACGTGCACGCCCAGGCTCTCCGGGGCGGGGACGGGGTAGATCAGCCGCGAGGCGAGCCCGGCGCAGCGCGGCGCCGCCGAGAAGTAGCTCCCCTTGCACCAGTGCAGTCGGTATCCTGCGGCGTCGACGTCGATTCCCGCGAGCGCCGCGATCGTGTCGGCCTCGAGCCCGGCCGCGTTGACGACGCGCTCCGCCGTCAGCGTCTCCGTCTCTCCGCCTCGCCGGACAGCGAGCCGCCATCCTCCCGCATCCGGCTCGATCGCGACCACCTCCGCGTGGGGGTAGAGCGTCGCGCCCCCCGCCAGGGCCTGCGAGAGGAGGAGATCCATGAACGAATGCGCGTCCACGATGCCCGAGCTCTCGGAGAACAGCGCGCCCACCGATCGCACGTGGGGCTCGGCGGCCCTCGCTTGCGCTCCGGTGAGCCGCTCGAGAGCGACCCCGTTGGCCGCCGCCGCCGTCTCGATCCGGTCGAGTGCCGGCAGGTCCGCGTCGTCCACGGCGGTGATGAGCTTTCCGAGACGGCGGTGGGGCACGTCGTGCGCGGCGCAGAGCGCGTAGAGCCGGTCCCGCCCTTCGCGGCACAGCTTCGCCTTCAGCGACCCGGCCGGGTAGTAGATGCCGGCGTGGACGACCTGGCTGTTCCGGCTCGAGGTCTCCATGCCGTGGCGCGGCCGGCGCTCGAGGACCATCAGGTCCGGGTGGGTCGGAGCGAGACGGGCCGCGACGGCCAGGCCCACGACTCCGGCGCCGACGATCGTGATGCCGGTGTCGGTCACCCCGGCGGCGCGACCCGCGCCGAGACGGCCAGCGTGAGCTTGCGGCAGTGGAAGCCCTCGGCGAACCGGGTGGGGGAGTTGGACTCGATGCCCCGAAGGCGCAGGAGCGCCCGGAAGGCGTCGTCGTCGAACCACTGGTTGCCGGCCTGCGACGG
>Ga0070665_100006723_pt1 | contig 11685 bp, 9 predicted proteins | sample KBSS13metaG_FD_65862 | JGI IMG/M metagenome (GOLD analysis project Ga0070665, IMG submission 65862) | Switchgrass rhizosphere microbial communities from Kellogg Biological Station, Michigan, USA - KBS S1-3 metaG | ecosystem: Host-associated > Plants > Roots > Rhizosphere > Soil ...
GAGCGCGGCGGGTATCGGCGGCTCGAGCACCACCGGCATTGGTGGCTCCAGCACGAGCGGCATCGGTGGATCGAGCGCAGCGGGCATCGGCGGCTCGAGCACCACTGGGATTGGCGGCTCCAGCAAATCCGGTATCGGCGGTTCGAGCGCCTCTGGGATTGGTGGCTCGAGCGTGACCACGATGGGCATCGGCGGTTCGAGCTGAGCGAATCTCGCTAGACTTCCTCGAAGAGGGCGGGGTACAACCCCGCCCTCACGTCCTCTCCCCCGGCTCAAACAACCTCCTGTGCTCCAGGATCGCATACCGATCCGTCATCCCCGCGATGTAATCCGCCACAGCGCGCGCGCGCACAGTTTCGGAAGCCGGTTTCTTTGCCCCAGCCACCCTCCCCCGATGCTCCGGCGGCAGAAGTCGCTCGTCGGCCAGGAAGGCGTCGAAGAGCTGCGTGATGACGCGGCGAGCCTTGGAGGTCATCCGTTGCACCTTGTGGTGCCGGTAGACCTGCTCGTTCAGGAATTGCTTCAGTTCGAGGTGTTCGGCGCGGACCTGGTCGCTCATGGCGGCGAGGGGTTTGGCGCGGCGGCGGATGTCGTCGATCGAAGTCGGCCTGGCGCTCGCGAGGTTGGCTTCGGTGGTGCGGATCAGGTCGACGACGACGAAGTTGACCATGCGGCGGATCACTTCGTGCAATAGCCGTCGTTCCGGCAGGTTCGAGTACTTCTTCGCCACCGCCTCGTATTGCCGGCGGAAGAGCTTCACGTCGAGCAGCTGCGGCAGCTCGATCAGGCCGGCACGCATGCCATCGTCGACGTCGTGGTTGTTGTAGGCGATCTCGTCGGCGAGGTTCGTAATCTGCGCTTCGAGGCTGGGCTGCCGGCGCTTCAGGAACCGTTCGCCCAGCTCGCCGAGCTCGCGCGCGTTGCGCGCAGAGCAGTGCTTGAGAATGCCCTCGCGGCACTCGAACGTCAGATTCAGGCCGGAAAAATCCGCATAGCGCTCTTCGAGCTGGTCGACCACGCGCAGCGACTGCAGGTTGTGCTCAAACCCGCCATAGGGCCGCATGCAGGCGTTCAGCGCCTCCTGCCCCGCATGCCCGAACGGCGTGTGGCCCAGGTCGTGCGCCAGGCTGATCGCTTCGCTCAACGGCTCATTCAACCGCAACGCGTTCGCAACGGTGCGCGCGATCTGCGCCACTTCGATCGAATGCGTGACGCGCGTGCGGTAGAGATCGCCCTCGTGATTCACGAACACCTGCGTCTTGTAGACCAGGCGGCGAAAGGCATTCGAATGGATGATGCGGTCGCGATCCCGCTGGAATTCGCTGCGGTATTGCGGGGGCGGCTCCGGATGACGGCGACCGCGAGTCAGCGCGTCGTAGGCGGCGTAGGGCGCAAGCGTCGTGTCGTGGCCTCTATCGACGTCGTTCACTGCGCTATCCGAGGTGTGCCTCTAGCGTGCGCCGGAGCGCGGCATCCGGGTAATCGGCGGTCACGAACGAACCTCCGATCGCGCGCATCAATACGAGCCGGATGCGCCCGCTCTTCACCTTCTTGTCGATGCGCATGTGCTCCAGCACGGTGTCGGGCTTCAGCTCGCGCGCCTCGGTCGGCAGGCCTGCGCGCACGAGCAGCTTGCGCAGCCGTTCCACGCTCGCCGCCGGCATGAGGCCGGATTCGCTCGACATCGTGGCGGCCATCAGCAGGCCCGCGCCCACCGCCTCGCCATGCAGCCACTTGGTGTAGCCGGTGACGGATTCGAGCGCATGCCCGAACGTATGGCCCAGGTTAAGCAGTGCCCGGTCGCCCTGCTCACGCTCGTCGCGCGCGACAATCTCCGCCTTGATTTCGCAGGAGCGGTGGATCGCGTAGGTCAGCTCCGCAGCCTCGTGCGCCAGCAGCTTCTCCATGTTCTGCTCGAGCCAGGTGAACAGCTCCTCGTCGCAGATGAGGCCGTACTTGATGACCTCGGCGAGGCCGGCACGCAGCTCGCGAACGGGCAACGTCTTCAGCGTCTCGGTATCGGCAATCACCGCGCTGGGCTGATGGAAGGCGCCGATCAGATTCTTGCCGCCCGGATGGTTCACGCCAGTCTTGCCGCCGACGGAAGAGTCCACTTGGGCCAGCAGCGTCGTAGGCACCTGCACAAACGCAACACCGCGCTGGTAGCAGGCGGCCGCAAAGCCGGCCATGTCCCCGACGACTCCGCCGCCGAGCGCGACGACCGTGCAATCCCGCGCGAAGCGGTTGGTGACCAGCACGTCGAGCATCCGCGAGACCGTAGCGAGCGTCTTGTGCGACTCCCCATCCGGCAGCGTCACTTCGACGATCCGCCGGTCTCCGAGCCCCTTCTTCAGCGCGGTCGCATACAGCGGGCCCACGATCGTGTTGCTGACGAGGAGGATGTCCCGCCCCGGCACGTGCTCCTGAATCAGGTCCCCACGGGTCAGCAGCCCCGCTCCGATCAGGATGGGGTAGCTGCGGCTGCCAAGTTGGACGGTCAGTGTGTTCACGGGCGCTGGGTTGCCGCGCGGGTGAGGCCGCGCGGGCGGCGGCAGTATATACGGGCGTTCAGGCGGCAGTGCCGGCGATGGCGGGCCGCTTCAGCCCTCGGCGGGCGGCGGGATGGCGGTCTGCAGCTCGGGGAAGCTGTCCTTCAGCGCGCGCATGATCTCCTCAGCCACGATGCGTACACGGCGGCCGTCCGTGCTCACAGTGACATCGGCCAGCGCCTCGTAGATCGGCGCCCGCACGCGCATCAGCTGCTCGAGCTTCTCGCCCGGATCCACGTTGTTCAGCAGCGGGCGGTTGCGCGCATGCTTCACGCGATACACCTGCTGCGCAACGGACGTTTTCAGGTACACGACGCAGCCGCGCTCGGCGAGGAACACGCGGTTCTCCGGCAGCAGCACGGCACCGCCACCGGTCGCGAGCACCATGGGGCCATCCGCGGTCAACGCATCCAGCGTCTCGCGCTCGCGCTGCCGAAAGCCGGCCTCGCCCTCTTTCTCGAAGATGTAGGGGATATCGACGCCCGTCCGGCGCTCGATCTCGGTGTCGCTGTCGATGAACGGCGCCCGAACCAGGCGCGAGAGGTACTTGCCCACGGCGCTCTTGCCGGAGCCCATGGGACCGATGAGGAAGATGTTGTGCTTGCCGAGCATGAGACGCGGAGCATACCGGCCGCGTGCCCGGATCGGCATAGGGAGCCGGGCGTGTGCCCGGCTCCTGCCGCTGAAGGCTTCTGCTTAAGGGCCGACCTTGACGCCGAAGGTCTGCGTGGTCTGAAGCTTCGGCGTCTTGACGGTAACCGTCACAACGCCCGTGGAACCGTTGGGAGACGGGCTGGTCACGGTGAAGGGAAAGACCGTGGCTGCAGTCTTCGCATTGACGGGCGCGGCCGAGCAGGGGACGGTGTAGGTCGCCGGGGCCGCCACGGCGAACGTCGCAGCGCCGTTCCCCACTACCGCCAGCGACACGGTGGTCGTCGCCGGCATCGGGTTGCCATGCAGGTCACGGACCCACAGCTTGAACGAGGTGCCGGCGGTGACAGGAGGGGCGAAGACCACGTCACTGCCATCCACCACGTCGATCGTCGGGCTGCTGCCAGACAGAATGATGATGTTGCGTGCGCCGATACCGGCGGACTTCGCGCCGCCACAGCGCGCGGCGTCGTTACAGAGAACACCGTTGAAGCTGCCGTTTGGACCGTCGAATGAGCCGTTGTTGTTGAAGTCGACGAAATAATCGTTCGCGGCGTACGCACCCGTCTCGGCATCGTCCTCGAACGGCTCGGAGCTGTCGTTGAACGCCTCGGTGGCGTCGAACGCACCGTTGCCATTCGAGTCGGTGAACGACTCCTCACCGATCGCGGTGGCCAGCAGCGGGACGCGGCCGTTCGGCGGGCGGAACTCCTGACTGGTGAAATTAACCGAGCAAACCGCGCCTTCGACGTCGTCGGTGGCGGTCGTGCACTGAGCACCGATCTTGCCGCCCTTCGCGTGGAAGGTCACCGCGGTTCCATCCGGCACCGGATTCTGGAAGCGGTCGGCCAGGCGGGCGGTCACGGTGGTCTGAATACCATCGTAGTCCCAGCCTTCGATGTTGTAGCAGCCGACGGCCAGCGACATGTTGTTCGCAGTCGGAATGCCGGTAGTCACCGTCAGCTGGCTCGACTGAGTGGTGATCTGCGGCGTCGTGTCCTTAACTGTGGCCGTCACTTTGACCGAAGTGGCTACCGTTCCCGCGTTAACGACGATCTGAACCTGGCCGAGCGCATCGCTCGTCGCCGTGGCCGTCGCAGGCGTCAGCGTCATGCCACCGACAGACGTGTTCAACGAGAACGATACGTTGGCTCCCGCGCGAGGACCGCCCGCGGAGTCCAGAACCTTGAAGACGACCGTGGAGCTCTCCGGACGACCGGCGTCGCCGGTGCCCTTGAGTGCAATGTTGCTGGGCGTGGCCGAGACAAACGCGATGGCACCGACCGACCCCTGCGCGACCGTGACCGATCCCGTGGCGGAAAGGCTGGCTGAGCCGATAGTCGTCGTCGCGGTGATGGTGTCACTACCCGAACAGCCCTTCGCAACGTAAGTGACCGTTGCGATGCCGGTGGTCGTAGCCGCCGCCGCCGCGGGCTGAATGGCCGCCTGATTGTTCGCGACACAGGGCGAGTTGAACGTCACCGTCGCAGGCTGAGCGTAGAGCGACCCGTCGCTCTGCTGCAGAACAGCCGTCAGAGTCGTGCTGCCACCGGCCGACAGGGTTGCACTGGAAACACCGAGAATGCCGGACTGAAAACTGCTGCCCGTCCCGTTGCCCATCTGCACCGAGGTCGTGCCACCGGGGCCGACCACACCTGGTGGCGTCTCGAACTTACTGCTGTCGCCGCCACCGCCGCCGCACGCGACCAGCGCCAGCATGCCTGTTACGACGAACGCTCTAGAAAAAGATTTGCGCATAACCCGTCCGTTTTGAGTCTTCCGCCGGCTCCCCACCGGATCAGTAGACATTTACCCCTTCGTGGAGAATCTTGGGCGTGACGAAGATCAAGAGTTCGTCTTTATTGTTTACTTTGCGCGTCTGCTTGAAGAGATGGCCCAGCACCGGCACGTCCCCGAGCAACGGCACCTTCTGCTCGGTGCTGCGCTCTTCGGTCTCGAGGATGCCGCCGAGCACGACGGTCTGGCCGTCGTTCACCAGCACCTGCGTCGAGATTTCACGCGTGTCGATCGACGGCACGCCGACGCCACCACTCGTGACGATCGTCGAGCCGACGCTGTCCTTCTTCACATTGAGGTCGAGAATGATGCGATTGTCCGGCGTGATCTGCGGGGTGACCTTCAGCGCCAGAACGGCCTTCTTGAAGTCGACCGTGGTGGCGCCGCTCGACGCCGCCTGCTGATACGGAATTTCGACACCCTGCTCAATGCTGGCTTCTTTCTGGTTCGCCGTGATCACGTGCGGCGAGGACTTGATCTCACCGCGGCCTTCGGCTTCCGCCGCCGACAGCTCGAGATCGACAATGTAGTCCGAGCCGAGCAAGGCCAACGCAAGTCGACCGGCCGCGCCCGTCACCGGCAGGTTCACGTTGTAGCGATCCGTTGCGGCGCCGCCGGTCGGTACCGCCACGGGGCCCACGTTGCCCGTGTTCTGCAGGTTGGTGAGGATCGAGGACAGGCTCGTGTCGACCGCCGTATTGCTGCCGCTCGTGACGAGCGCGCCGTTCGGGCCGTTCGACTGGATGCCCGTGTAGCCCGCGCGCACGCCGAGGTCACGCGAGAAGTCGTTGTTCACGATGACGATGCGGGCCTCGATCAGCACCTGGCGCACCGGAATGTCCAGCGTCGCGACGAGGCGGCGGATGTCGGCGAGCTTGTCGGCCGTGTCCTGCAGCAGCAGCGTGTTCGTACGCTCGTCGACGCTCACGGCGCCGCGCGCCGAGAGCAGCGAGCCGCCCTGCGACTTGATGAGCGCGGCCATGTCCTGCGCCTTCGCGTAGTTCACCTGCACGAACTCAGAGCGCAGCGGCGCCAGTTCCTGGATGTCCTTGCGCGCGGCGAGCTCCGCCTTCTCGCGGTTCGCCAGCTCCGCGGCCGGGCCCACGATGATGACGTTGTCCTGCTTGCGCTTGTCGAGGCCCTTCGTCTTCAACACGATATCGAGAGCCTGATCCCAGGGCACGTTCTGCAGACGGATCGTCATGTTGCCCGTGACTGAGTCGTTCATGACGATGTTCTGGCCGCTGGTGTCGGCGAGAATCTGAAGCAGCGCGCGCACTTCGACGTCCTGGAACGTCATGCTGATGCGCTCGCCCGTGTACACCGGCTTATCGTCGGCCTGTGCCACGACCTTGCGCACCGGGCTCACCTCGACGACGTACTGATCGTCGGACTGATACGCGAGGTGGTCATAGTCGCCGTTGGCGGTGATGAGGATGCGCGTGTCGTTACCCGCGCGCACCACGTCGAACGAGTTCACCGGCGTGCCGAAGTCGGTCGCGTCGAAGCGGCGCATGAGGTTCTTCGGCAGCTCCGCGCCGTTGAAGTCGACAACGATCTGGTTACCGAGCTGGCGCTGGTTGATCTGCATGCGCGGGTCGGTGACCTTCACGATCACACGGCCCGTGCCGTCAGGACCGCGGCGGAAATCGATGGAGCGAATGGCTGGCGTCGCAGCCGAGGCGGGCGCCGCCGAAGGCGCTGCGCCGGCGGCACGAGCCACGGCAGGGCCGGCCGTAGGGTTCGCCGCGCCGATCGTGACGACGATGTTGTTGCCGTCGAGGCGCGTCTGATACGGCACCAGGCGGTCGAGATTCAGCACGAGGCGCGTGCGGTCCTTGGCTTCAGCGGCCAGGATCGTGTCGAGGCCCGCGGCTTTCACGTCGATGCGCCGTGACGGCAGCGCGAGCTCCGTGTTCGGCAGGTCGAAGGAGATTCGCGCGGGGTTGTCGATGGTGAACGACAGCGGCTCGGTGGCCGGGCCCGACAGGCGCATCGTGAGCTGCAGCTGCTGTCCCGGCAGCGGCTGCACGTCGATCGCCTGGAGCTTGGTGGGGTCAGCGGCGAGCGCTGGCGACCCGGCAAGCGCACCGAGCGCGCAGGCGGCCATTAGCCGCGCGAGCGCGCTCAGAATCCGATGGGTCGGGCTGTAGGCTTTCATTCTCGGGACTCCCTGGTTCGTCGCACGGCTCAGTCGGTCAAAGCGAGCGCCGCGGGGCGCTCGATATATCCGCCGAGTCCGTCGGGAACGATTTCGGTCAGTACGATCTTGGTCGGCGTGACGTCGGTGATGCGGCCATCGGCCTGGCCGATGTAATTGCCCACGACCACGCGATGCACGAGCTTGTCTTTCGACTGCACGAGCCCATAGGTCGTGTTGCCGAGATGCAGCGTGCCCACCATCTTCAATGTGTCGAGCGAGAACTGCTCGAGGAACTCGCGATTGCGCTTGCTATCGGGACGCAGGCCGGCGCCCGGGCCGCTGCCGCCGGCAACCCCCGGGATGAACGGCGAACGCTTGTCCGTATCCGCGTACACGAACGTTTCGTACGGCTTCACCTCGGGCAGGGGCTGCACACGGCCGCCCGGCTGCTTCTTGGTGTCCTCGATGAAGCGGTCGAGCTCGTCGTCGGCGCTCGAGCAGGCGGCGAGGCCTGTAACGAGGCCGTATCCGAGCACGGCGCAGGCGATGAGTCGATTTAAATTCGATTGCATAGTTGAGACCACCCCGAAAATCGCGCGCGATCAGGTCCTGGGTCTGCGCGCGACCGCGCCCTTCTGGGAATCGGCCGCCGCCTGTTCTTCTTCATCGAGATAGCGATACGTTTTCGCCGTCAGCTCCAACGTCAGGTTGTCGTAGTCCTTGCCGTTGGGGTTGACCGCTTTGATCTCGATGTCGTGCAACGTCACGATGCGAGGCAGGGCCGCGATGCCGCTGACGAACTCGCCAAACTGGTGATAGCTGCCGACCAGGCGCAGCTTGAACGGCTGCTCCGCATAGAAATCGCGCTTCTGCTCGTTGCCCGGCTGGAACATCTTCTCTTCGAGGCCGGCGGCCACGCCGGTCTGCGAGATGTCGACGAGCAGGTTGGGCACTTCGGTCTTGCCCGGCAGCTGCCGCAGCAGCGCGCCGAACGAACGCTCGATGTCCTTCAGCTGGCCCTTGTAGACCTCGAGGTTCACCGCCTTCGAATGCTTGGTGGTGAACTCCTGGCGCAGGCTCGATTCTTCGCCCTGCGTTCGCTGCAGATCCGGCTGCTTGCTGCTCCAGACCACGAAATAGAGGAGCACACCGGCGAGAGCGAGAAACCAGACACCGACGAAACCCATGCGGATCGGGAACGGCCAGCGTCCCGGATCCTGCGGATCGAGCGATCGCAGTTCTTCGAGAAGATTCACTTGCCGCCCCCCGCCTGCGCGAGCTTGTTGTTGCCGGGCTTGGCTCCGCCCTTCGCGTCCTCGGTGACGGTGCTCACCTGCTCCGCGTACAGCGTGAAGCCCGAGCCACCACCCGACGACTGCACGATCTCGAGGTCCGGATTACGCATCCATTCGGATCCGTCGATGTTGCGCATGAAGGCCGACACACGCGTGCTCGACTGGGCCACGCCGTCGAAGCGCAGCTTCTTGTCGGTCTGTTTCACGGACGTGAGGTACACGCCTTCGGGAAGCTGTTTCACGATCTCGTCGAAGAGATGCACGATCTCCGGGCGGGAACGCTGCAGCTTCTCGATGATCTCCATGCGGGCGATGAACTTCTGCTTCGAGCTCTCGAGGTTGTTGATCTCCTCGATCTGCTTGTCGAGCAGCCGGATCTCGGCACGCAACCGTTCGTTGCGCTGGTTCTGGCTCTCGATCATCGAGTTCAGCATCACCCAGCCGACGAACGCGACCACCGCCGCGGCGGCCGTCGCACCACCGATTGCCACGAAGAACGCGAGCTTGCGCTCTTTGCGTTCCTCGTTGCGCCAGGGAAGTAGATTTATGCGTGGCATGGCTAGTCGAAGCTCCGCAGGGCGAGACCGCATGCAGTCAGGAGAGCCGTCGCGTCGCGTTGCACGGCCTGCGCCTTCGCGCGCGAAGAGAGTTTCATCTGCCCGAGCGGGTCGCCCTTCTCAGCGGAGATACCCACGCGGCTGGAGATGACGTCGGCCACACCCGGAATGTTGGCGCAGCCGCCGCACACCAGGATTTTTTCCGGCTGCTCGCGACCTGAGCCCGAGGCGAGGTAGAACTGCAGCGAGCGGCTCACCTGCTGGGTCATGTCGTCGATGAACGGATCGAGCACTTCGCTCTGATAGTTGCCCGGCAGACCGCCTTCCTTCTTGGCGCGGCCCGCTTCCTCCATCGACAGCCCGTACGTGCGCATGATTTCTTCGGTGAGCTGCTGCCCGCCGAACGCGAAGTCACGCGTGTACACGACTTTCAGATTCCGCAGCACGCTGAACGTGGTGCTGCTCGCGCCAAAGTCCACCACCGCGATGGTGCGATCGATGCCCCCGTCTGGCATCTGGTGCGTCATCAGTTTGCAGGCGTTCTCGAGGGCGAACGCTTCGACGTCGACGATCTTGGCGGTGAGGCCGGCGGCTTTCACCGCGGCCTGGCGTTGCTCCACGTTCTCGGTGCGAGTGGCAACGAGGAGCACGTCGTTCGTTTCCGGGTCCTTCTCCGAAGGCCCGAGGACTTCGAAGTCATAGCTGACTTCGTCCATGGGAAAGGGGATGTACTGGTCGGCCTGCAGCTCGACCTGCGACTCCAGATCGCCCGAGCGCAGCGTGCGCGGCATCTGGATGACCTTGGTGATGGCCGCATCGCCACTGATGGCGACGGCGACTTCGCCGCTCTTGGCGCCCGCGCGCTTCACCGCGCGGCGAATGGCTTCGCCCACGGCTTCGGCATCGACCACGGCCTTTTCATTGATCGCGTTCTGCGGTGTCGGCTCGGCTGCATAGGCCTCGACCCGGTACTGTCCGCCCGACTCCGCCAGCTCGATGAGTTTCACCGAGGAGGTCGTGATATCGAGACCCAATAGCGGACGGTACTTACGCTTGAGCAGGAACATTTTTTATATCCTTTTCAAGAAGGTACGCCCGAAAGCGCCCGCCCTGCGTGAGTTTGGAGGCCACTATATAACAGCGCAAAGTTAAATTGAACGTGAGAGGACTCACGGAACCGCCGCTTTAGCGGCGCGCACGGCCGGAACTGAAGTTCGACTCACGATCTCTACTGCCTTTGCGTCGGCAAGCACGACGCACGACCCCGATGGACCAAGTGTGCAACTTATGGGAAACCACGGAACGTGAAGCCCGTCAGGAATCGCAAGGCGAGCGCCAGGCGAGAGGAGTCAGCGGAACACGATTCGTTGCCCGCGCAACACCGTGAACTGGATTCAGGGTGGCTTGGGTGGGGATCGTCTAACGTTCGCGCTGGCAACCCCGCTGTCATAGGCACAGTGCCCGTAGACCGGAGGCTTTGCGTCCCCACCTTTCGGTGAGTTTGCCCTTGAAACGCGGGCTACTATGCATAGCGGCAACAATGAGCGCAAGCAGCGACATGAGTAATCTGTGAAGCGGAAGTACATTCGGTTAATCGGCTACACCGTCATCAGTGTGACCTTGCTCACACTTTTCGGCGCGTACTCGCTGGCCTGCAGTTATGTCTATGTTGCGCCGTCGCTGCCGTCGGTCGAAGCGATGCGTAAGGTCGAAATGCAGGTGCCTCTACGTGTGTTTACGACCAGTGGTGAGCTCATAGCGCAGATCGGTGAGCAGCGCCGCCTGCCCGTTACATATGAGCAGATCCCCCCGCTCGTTCGGGAGGCGTTCCTGGCAGCGGAAGACGATCAGTTCTTCAGACATGGTGGTGTCGACTATCTCGGCATCCTTCGCGCGGCGGTCGTGAATCTCGTTTCGAACGAGAAGGCGCAGGGCGCCAGCACGATCACGCAACAGGCCGCGCGCAACATGTTCCTCACGCTCGACAAGACCTGGAAGCGCAAGCTTTCAGAGCTCTTCGTCACCTGGCGCATGGAGCGGGAGTTCTCGAAGCAGGAGATTCTCGGCCTCTATCTCAACGTCATTTACTTCGGGCAGCGCGCGTACGGGGTGGCCGCAGCCGCCGAGACGTTCTTCGGCAAGTCGCTCGACGATCTCACCGTGTCCGAGGCGGCGACGCTCGCCGGCGTGCCGCAGGCGCCGTCGAAGTACAACCCGATCACGAATCCCGAGTTCGCCGGTGCACGGCGCGGCTATGTGCTGGGCCGCATGCACAAGCTGGGTTACATCGACGACGCCGCCTACGAGGCAGCGCGGAAGACCCCGGTCGTGGCACGCGCGCATGCGCCACTCTCGGCGGTGGAAGCCCCGTACGTCGCGGAGATGGCACGCCTCGATCTGCGCAGCCGCTTCGGTCCGGCGGCAGAATCCGCGGGATATCGGGTTTACACGACAATCGACGGTCGGCTGCAGGGCGCTGCGAATCGCGCGCTACGCATCGGGCTCATCGAGTACGACCGGCGGCACGGCTGGCGCGGGCCGGTCGGCCATGCGGACATCACGGGCCGCAAGAAGGACGAAGAGCTCGAAGAAGTGCTCGAGGAATACACGAGCAGCGGCTTCCTCGTTCCCGCCGTCGTCGTGTCGGAGACGGAGAAGACTGCGCGCGTGTTCGTGCGCTCCCGCGGCTTCGC
>Ga0070665_100006725_pt1 | contig 11685 bp, 10 predicted proteins | sample KBSS13metaG_FD_65862 | JGI IMG/M metagenome (GOLD analysis project Ga0070665, IMG submission 65862) | Switchgrass rhizosphere microbial communities from Kellogg Biological Station, Michigan, USA - KBS S1-3 metaG | ecosystem: Host-associated > Plants > Roots > Rhizosphere > Soil ...
TACAAAGTTTTTTTACCCACGCTTGCGCTGCTCTTATATCCTATATGCTCAAAAAAAAACCTGCACTTTTATCAATTGAATTCGATAAAATAGAGTATTTACCAATTTCCTGATTCGACTATAATTAGCACTTTTCAATGCTTTTATCATAGCATTTTCATATCCACCAGTTGCTTCGCAAACAACCTGCTCTACGTCATGTGAAGAGAGCTGAATAAACAATTGTTTGAAGCCATCAGCATTATTTTTTATGCGAAATTCATTTTGATTTGGTAGTATGCAAACATCAAGATAATTTTTTGAAATATCGACACCAATGTAACTTTTTGGTATGTTAGTCATAAGTTGACCCTTCCTTGTAATGCGGGATCTAGAGTCCCAAGTGATTATTCGGGTTGAACAAATATGGGTTGGTAGATCCTAAACTGAGCACAGTCTTTTAAGACTTGGACGAGCGACAGGTTCCTACCAACCTAACTTATTTTAACGTATCTTTTTACATAATTAATTCAACTTTTAACTATACGTTAATCATACAAGGACGAACGGGATTAGAATAATCACGTGATGTTCTGAGCCCTTCGATTAACTCAGGATAAACTCCGCGTTTACTGCTGAGTTTATCGAAGCATCAGGACGAACGGGATTAGAATAATCACGTGATGTTGTGAATTTGGAATTCTTTATTAATAACAAAATTTGAATTGCGAATAAGCACTTAAAAAGAAGATCCGCACCTCAACAGTGCGGATCTTCTTTTTAACTTAATTTCAGTAATTATGTATAAATTACACGAACTTCAACACGACGGTTTGGCGCACGGTCTTCACGTGATCCGTTAACCATTTTTCCATCAACCACAGTAGGACACTCTTGACCACGTCCAACAACTTTAATCAAGTTTTTATCAACACCGGCTGATGCAAAAAGATCTGCTACATATTTAGCACGTTTTTCTGACAATGCTAAGTTATACGCACGATCGCCTTCTTGACATGCATGACCTTCTATAACAATAGTTGGCTGAATTGAACCATCAGCTTCTGCAACTAATTGTTTCACTTGCTCAATATCATAGGTCAAAGATTCTTTTTGATCTTCTCTAATACCATAGTGGTTAAATGAGAAATAAAGTTTTTTAAATTCATCATCTTCTTGGATATTCATCCATACAGCATCAGTATCTACATCGTCATCGCTAGAAAGAATGTCATCTAATTCATCATCTGATAAACCTAATTCTTCTAGATCTAAGCTATCATCTTCTTCATCAGCATCAAAATCGGTATACTCATCTTCAAGATCATCTTCTAAATCTAATTCATCTTCCAAGTCTGAATCGTCCTCGGTTGTTTCTATATCGCCTTCTGTACTCATGTATCGTTCAATATTATTTCTTCTGACCGGTTCTTCTACTCTTTTTTTTCTACCACAGCAACCAGGTAACCCTACAATTAAAACAAGCGCCAAAAGAGACAATTTCTTCATAATAACTTCCTTAGAAAAGCAGTTTTTTTTACAATATACTCAATGCTGATCAAAATTTAACATATTTTTGACCATTTTTCTACCCAATATTACACATATTCTATATATTAAGATAATAGGAATATATACATTACCATAGACACGTAAAAAAATAATAAATTTTTACCCTAAGCATTATGAAAAAAATTATTATAAATGACAATCCATGGCAAGTTCGCATAGCGATTATTACCGATGGAAAGTTACAGAATATCTACTTCTCAGCGCCAACCCATGAAGTCCTTGAACGAGCTTATTTTAAAGGCTCAGTTACTAAGGTGCTACCGGGCATTCAAACTGCCTTCATAGAATTTGGGCAACAAAAAGCAGGATTTCTTCATATCTCTGAAATTGATAGAGAATTGGCTATGCAAAAAATTAGCCGCCAACTAGATGATGATGAAGATGAACCAAAAGTAGAAAAGAAAATCATACAAAAACGAGATATTAGTAAAATTCTCAAAGAGAACGAATCTATTCTTGTTCAAGTCAGCAAAGAACCTATCTATGAAAAAGGTGCAAAACTGACAACCTGCTTTACCTTACCAGGAAGATTTACGGTATTGATGCCTAATATTCCTCGTATTGGTGTTTCCAAAAAAATTGAGGACAAAGAAGAACGAGTACGCCTTAAAACTATTATTCGTGAACATTTGCCTGAAGGCATGGGCGCAATTATTAGAACAACCTCTCAAGACCGTGTGGAAAAAGATCTTATTCAAGACTTACACTATCTCATACAAGAATGGGAAACAATAGAAAAAAGATTTACCAGTGCAAAAACAGGGGACAAAATACATCAAGACCTACCTCTGGTTCTGCAAATTGTCCGAGACCACTTGGATAGTAATGTAGAAGCTATCATCACTGATTCTAAACAAAGCCAAAATGAACTGTATAAATTTGCCAAACAAATTGCTCCCGAATTTGCGCATGTTATTCAATCATATAATGATAACGTAAATATTTTTTCAGCATATGGTATTGAAAAACAAATCGAGCAAGCTCTTAAGAAAAAAGTTTCTCTTAAATCTGGCGGTTCTATCATTATTGAGTCAACCGAAGCCATGACAGTGATTGATGTTAATACAGGACGATTTATTGGAAAAACCAATCTTGAAGAAACAATTTTCAAAACAAACTTAGAAGCTGCAGAGGAAATTGTTCAGCAACTAAAACTTCGTAACATTGGTGGACTTATCGTTATCGACTTTATTGATATGGGTATTATAGCTAACCGTCAAAAAGTATTTGTATTCTTTGAAAAAATATTAAAAGAACAAGATAAATTTCAATCGGTGGTACTAAAAATATCAGAATTTGGCTTAGTCCAAATGACACGTAAACGATCTGGCAAAACATTAATTCAACAATTAACTAATGATTGCCCTACGTGTCACGGTTCAGGATTTATTAAATCTTACCAAACAGAAAGTTATACGGTATTACGATCTATTAAGAATGAAATTAGTACTTTACCTCATGGTAAAAAAGTTGACATTCATGTTAATCCCTCTATTTTTCATTACATTACCTCTATAGAGTATAATGCCGTACTCTCTTTGGAAAATGATCATAACATCAAAATAACATTTTTAAGCAATAAAGAACTTACTGTTGATAAATACAAAATCGAAAAAAAACAATAAACTAGCATCCATAACATATGCATCTTTTCTAAGGATTACCCGATGACAAAACATACGCCATCTGTACTTGATAAATATCCTGATTATGAAGCAACTATTGGTATTGAAGTTCATGTACAATTAAAAACAAATACAAAAATCTTTTGCTCATGTCCAAATACAATAGCAAAAGATCCTAATACCAATATATGTCAAATTTGCAGCGGCTATCCCGGCGTTATGCCAATGCTCAATAAAAAAGTGGTTGATTTTGCAATTCTTGCAGGTCTTGCAACTAACTGCACTATTAATCAAAAATCTACTTTTGACCGAAAACATTACTTTTATCCCGATTTACCAAAAAACTTTCAAATTACACAACAAGCCGAACCAATTTGTACCAATGGCTATATATCAATCAAATTAGAGGATGGCAGTACAAAAAATATCCGTGTAAATCGTATTCATATTGAAGAAGATGCAGGCAAAAATATTCATTCAAGCTATAGTAATGAAAGCTTTGTTGATCTTAATCGCGCAGGCACTCCTTTATTAGAAATTGTTAGCGAGCCAGATATTTCATCAACAGTAGAAGTGCGTGCTTATTTAAAAACCTTACGATCAATAATACAATATCTCGGCATAAGTTCTGGTAATATGGATGAAGGATCTTTTCGGGCTGACACTAATATCTCTGTACGCAAAAAAGGAGAAACAAAACTAGGTACCAAGTGTGAACTCAAAAACATTAACTCCTTTAAGTTTATTACTGACGCAACAGAATATGAATTAGAACGTCAAATCAAAATATTACAAGCAGGTGATAGAGTACGATCAGAAACACGCTTATGGGATAAAAAAGCTACTATCATGATGCGCTCAAAAGAAGAAACAGCTGAATATTGCTTCTTTCAAGAACCAGATCTTCCTATAATTTTTATTGATAACGAACGTCTGGAAAAAGCACAACAAAGCATGCCTGAATTACCTAATGCAAAATTTGAACGCTTTACCACACAATTGGGGCTCAATGATTATGAAGCCGATATTTTAATAGAAGATATTGATTTAGCCTATTATTTTGATGAAGCAAAAAAATATACTCAAAGCAAAAATCTTATTAATTGGATTTTACGAGACCTTGTTGCGTATACAAAAGAACAAAAAATATCTTTGTTAGAATGCAAAGTAACCCCTACACGGCTAGCACATATTGTTGATTTAGTTGATCAAGGAATTATCAACAGTCCTACGGCAAAAGAAGTGTTTGCTTTAGTTGCACAAACCGATCAAGACCCGCTCATTATTATTGAAGAAAAAGGTCTTAAACAAATGGGCTCTGTTGATGAGCTTGAAATAATGATCAAAGAAATTATTGCAGCAAATCCTAAACAAACTGAAGAATACCGCGCAGGAAAAGAAAAATTGTTTGGTTTTTTTGTTGGACAAATGATGCAAAGAACTAAAGGCAAAGGCAACCCACAACTTATTAATGATTTGATTAAGAAGTACTTACAGTAATTTATGCGAGAGATATTTTTATGCGAAGGGGTCTTGTCACCCCTCCGCGCCACGGACACAAACGTACCGTTTGATCATTTTACGCTTCAACTTCAGGCCACAGTCTGCTCACAAGGCTTCACAGCCTAAACCATCAGGTGAAGCTCAAGGGTATTTTTATTTTCCTTTATGGGGACCCCAACGGAAATGAAATGAAAGTTGGGGATAAAACCATCAGGTGAAGCTCATTGGTATTTTTATTTTTCTTTATGGAAATCCCAAGTAATTTACTTTTTAAATTAGTATTTAGACTAATTTGATACTTCTAAAATAATCCCAGAAATTATTTATTCTTTATATAAAAAATGCTTGCTTTTAAGGATAAGTAATTATAAAATATTTTATTTAATTTTGTAAAATACCTGAAAGGCTGCCTATTGAGGTTTTTATCCCCAACTCACATTTCATTTCCGTTGAGGTCCCCATAAAGGAAAATAAAAATACCCTTGAGCTTCACCTGATGGTTTTATCCCCAACTTTCATTTCCGTTGGGGTCCCCATCGTAAGAAACTGAAGATGGGGTAAAACGTTTGTGTCCGTGGCGCGGAGGGGTGACAAGACCCCTTCGCAATAACAATATTTAAAGAAATAATTTTTTTGGAAAGTAGTAAATTTCATGAATAAAATATTCCTACTGATTATATGCACCTTTACCTTCAGTTTTTATATTTCACCTATGGACATAGTTACCGCAGACAAATTACAACCTATATCAGCAGATTGCCATTACGATTTAAAAAAAAAATTTTTACTTGAACTAGCAAACAATGTTCATCGATATGTTGAGGGAAATTGTCAAAAGCAAGTTACATCAGCTTCAGAAATTATTTTTAACATCAGCTCCGTCAACAAAGATCTTTGTAACTCACTACAAGCCCTAAGAACCGATCCTCTTATAGCCCGCCCTTTATTGCTTCATATTATAAATAATTTTGAATATAAAGAGTTTTTTTCTTTAAATTCAATGCCGGAGCTCTTTCCTGCTGCAAAAAAATGCTTTGAACTTTCACAACAATTATATGACAATGACCTAACCCCTGAAAAAATAACCTCTCTATACCAAAAAGGAGCAATTCTTGACTGTAATATTGTTCAGCAAGATAAACATTATCAACTTTTACAATATTGGTTATACCACCGCACTACTCTTCAAGAAACAAAAGAAAAAATACTAGATAAATTACTAGAATTAGGAATACAACCTAACGATATTGTGTATATCATCATAAATCATCAAAAAATCAATTGTCTTAAGATAGCTCTTAAACATAAAGCCCCAATAGACAAATATTGTTGGTCTTCCCTTTTTTATTCCAATAACCCAGACAAAGAACAATACTTAAATGTACTTCTAGAACATGCTACACAAGATGAGCTTAATCTAGGATTAAAAGAATGTATGGGTTATACAGGAAATGATTATAATCCAGTACGTATGAAAATGTTGATTAAGCAGCAAGGTGATACTAATATAGCTTTAAATTATCTTGTTCAAACCTTAGACCAAATACCCCACTTTTACGCAAATAATAATTTTGTAAAAAACCTGATGTTTCTTTGCAATAATAAGGCGTTTGATGCAAAGGCTTTAGGTAATCTTAAAAAAGTACGTGATCTTTTTAATACCTGTATAGAAGCTGTTGAAAAAAACCAACCATCATAAATAATAAGGCAAAGACAACCCCCAATTTATTAATGATTTGATTAAAAAGTACTTACAGTAATTTTTAATGCGGAGGGGTGACGAGACTTCGCAATAACAATATTTAAAGAAATAATTTTTTTGGAAAGTAGTAAATTTCATGAATAAAATATTCTTAGTGATTATATGCACCTTTACGTTCAGTTTTTATATTTCACCTATGGAAACAGTTACCGCAGACAACTTACAACCTATATCAGCAGATTACCATTACGATGCAAAGAAAAAAATTTTACTTGAACTAGCAAGCAATGTTCACTTATATATTCCGGAGAAAAATAATAATAATCAAATATCTTTGGATACAGCAGCTAAAATTATTTTTAGTGTTAGCTTTGTAAATCAAGATTTATATAAAACTCTTGAAGACATGCGAACAAATGCAATCACTGCACGTTCTATAATAACTAAAATTACAAACAAAAATCCTATTAATTTTTATCATTTAGCAACACGTCATTGTCTTGATGATGAACAAACAATAGGTTATAAATGGCATGGAGCAATAGAATGCTCTCGACTGAGTAATGAATTATATGATGAAAAGCTTACTCAAAATCAACTAGAGGAACTATTTAGCAAAGGAGCTATGCTTGAATATGAACATACCAATTCTTACAACGACCTTCTTACTTATTGGGCCCTTCGCTCGAATGACATAGCTGATATAAAAATATTCGAAAAACTACTTGAATTAGGTGCAAATCACAATAATACTCTTAGTGCAATTATAAGTGACAATAAAATCCAGCAGTTAAAAATAATTCTCAAATATAAACCAAAAATAGACCAATCGGATTGGAAATCGGTTTTTTATCCTAATCGTCTGAATCTTCCGAATAAAAAACAATATTTGAAATTACTTCTAGAACATGCTACAAAAGAAGAACTTAATGAAGGATTAATAACATGCTTTAATCATAACAAAGAACGCCATCTTATATACTATCAGCCCAAATTAATGAAAAAATTTATTAAAAAAGAGGCTAATATTCATGTTGCTTTAAATTTTCTTACTAATATATTACCCGAGACCACTTGTCCTAGCTTTGATGAACATGCTTTTAATCAAAACTTAATATTCCTATGCAATAATGGAGCGTTTGATCAAAAGGCTTTAGATAATCTTAAAACGACCCGTGATCTTTTTAATACCTTTATAAACGCAATTGAAAAAAACCAACCCTCATAAATAATTATGAAAAAATTATATAACAATTCTCTTTTTATTTTTAGGCGTGATTTACGCCTTATAGATAACACAGCTCTTAATCATGCATTAAGCCAATCAATTAACGTAATTCCTTGTTTTATTTTTGACCCTCGTCAAATAACAGAAAAAAATGAATATAAAAGCAATAATGCTATACAATTCATGATAGAATCATTACAGGAATTAGATACATTATTAAAAAAGAAAACTGGTAAACTATATATTTTTTATGGCAAAGCAGAAGATATTGTAAAGAATATTATTGCTCAACAATTAATTGATGCGGTATTTATCAATCGTGATTACACACCTTTTAGCATTGAGCGTGATAAAAGAATACAAACAATATGCTTAAAACATACTGTCTCTTTTAACTCATACAATGATCTATTATTGAATGAACCAGAAATTGTTTTGAAAAAAGATGGTACACATTATTCTATATTTTCAGCCTTTTATAAAAAAGCAATTGAGTATAATATACCAGAGCCAATTCTTTTAGCCAAAGGTAATTGGTTTACTCGTCATATAAAAGACTGCCAGCCTACTACTATTTTTAAAAAAATATTACCCCAGCATAATAAACGTAGCGCTATAACAGGCGGAAACACTGCAGGAATTATTCTTTTAAAAGAACTAAAAAATTTAAAAAACTATGCACATGACCGTGATTATCCTGCAAAAAGTACTTCTTTTTTATCTGCGCATCTTAAATTTGGTACTCTTTCTATTCGCCAGGTATATCATGCAATAAAAGAATACTTAGGATTAAATCATCCTTTGGTGCGTCAACTTTATTGGCGCGATTTTTTTACACATATTGCCTATCATGCGCCAAAAATATTTGGCAATGCATATAAAGAAAAATATAATCATTTACCATGGAACAGCGATAAAGCTCTTTTTAGGGCCTGGTGCGAAGGCAAAACAGGTTTTCCTCTCGTTGATGCAGGCATGCGAGAGCTTAATGCCACTGGATTTATGCATAACAGAGTACGTATGATTGTTGCATCTTTTTTAGTTAAAGATCTTCATATCAATTGGCTATGGGGAGAACAATATTTTGCTCAACAACTTATTGATTATGATCCTGCCGTTAATAATGGAAATTGGCAATGGTGTGCTTCAACAGGCTGTGATGCTCAACCTTATTTCCGTATTTTTAATCCCTGGTTACAACAAAAAAAATATGATCCTCATTGTGTTTATATAAAAAAATGGGTTCCAGAATTAACATCTTATGATCCTAAAATTATTCACCAATGGTTCAAGCATAATAGCCCTTTGATAAAAAATTATCCTCGTCCCATTGTAGACCATACACAAGAATCAACTATAGCAAAAAAAATGTATCAAAAATTATTATAATTTAATATTGCGATATTCAACTTATATTATATTTATTTTTTTTAACAAAATTTTTTGTTACAATACCAACAAATCAAAATATCTCAACAATACAAAAAAAAGAGTACAAAATGAACAGATTATTAATCAACGCTATACTAACATTTTTTTTAACTCCTTACATTGCTGGTACGGAGCATTCATTACCGTTAACTCTTGCTCAAAAAAAAGAACGTTTTCTATTGAACAAACAACTTTTTGCAAACAATCTTACCCCAGACAAAATAGATGACTTATTACGAAAAGGAGCCAATATAAATTATGTAGATCATAAAACATATCAAACTCCTCTCTCGTACTGGCTTTGTCCATCAAGAAAAGATAATCACCAAGCAATTATACTTGCAAAAGACTTACTTCAAAAAGGCGCTAATATAGATCGCAACTTAGCATCCGCTATGCACAACGAAAATATGGAACAAGTACAAATACTTCTACCATATGCATCTGACAAAGAATGGAATAGTGCTGTATCATTCTATCCAGAATGCATTGATCTCCTTATTGAACATTCCACTACGCAACAAGACTTAAATGAAGGATTAGTTGCATGCGTTACAACAAAATACTATCAAACCGAAAAACATATTGAATATATGCCGGAAATTATGGAAAAATTTATTACTAAAGGAGCAAATCCTACTCTTGCCCTTAACGCTCTGGTAGTAGAACTGGATACTATTCCAGTCCCAACAAAAATAAATGATAATTTTTGTAAAAACTTTTTATTTCTTTGCAACAAGCACGTATTTGATCACAATACTTTGGCTTTAATTAAAAATAAATTCGCTATTCTTGACACTCTATTCTCTGTTCTTAAAGCAAATGACCCTTTACGTCCTCAACAAACAGACAAGGGTTAATTTATTTTAAGCGCATATCAAATTATTTTTTAAAGAAAAACCTCAGTACTTTCAGCAAAAAAGAACTTTGCTTTAGTGCAACAGCTTCTTGATGAGCATGTGCCATTTGTTGCTGCGCAATAATTTCTTGTTGTCGCAACAAACTATCTTTATAAATACTCAATTGAGCTAAATAATCTTTATGTCCTCTAATAAATTTAATTGCACGTCCAATATTTTTAAATAACCTGTTGCCCTCACATAACAATTTTTTACATTTTTTCTTTAATGTTTTATTACTGCCCGTTTGATCCAATGATTTATTAATCAAATCAAGAGCACATGCTATCTTGGCAACTATCTGAACAAGATCATTATATGCCTTTATTAAAGGTAAATCACACGTAAGATAAACATCTTCTATAGCATCAAAAAACTCCTGCTCATTATTAAAATAAGTATTAGCAAAAGGATAACGTGCAATCTCTTTAAGCAAAATATTAGCCTTTTTACAGCGGCCGCTTGGTGTCAATTGATACAAAGCATAATAAGTAGCTCCGGTAATTAAAGCACTTATTGATGCTAATCCATAAGCATGCCTACTCATTGCCATTTCTCGCGCTAATGTATAACTGCAACTAGCACAACCAAAAGCTACCAAGGCTGTACATGCATTGACGGTTGAATACCTTAACGCCGACAAAGAAAAATTCATCGTTAAAATAGTAAATAACAAAAATGATTTTATATAAATAATTTTCATAAACAATATCCTTAAAGTCAATTCGCCTTCAAATTTATACTATAAAGTATATATTATGTGCTGTTTTTTTAATAAATTCTTCTGCAATAAGCGTATCTATAATTTTCTGAACTCGCTCAAACTTATCATCTACAATACGCACTATATCATCATACGCAATTGTTTCTTGCTCTGTAATTATCTTTAATATCTTTGCTCGTAATTGACGATCAGAACCTTCAAACTTAGATTGCTTTGTATAATGCGCACTTTTACGACTTGGGTTTTTTCGTTGCGCCTTACACCATACACCATAATCCATCAAAGCATAATACCATTCTCGCGGATTATTCTGGTCAACCGTAGCTGCAATTAATGGCAATATTTCTTTATCCATAATGCCTTCTTTATCCTGAAAGAAATAATCAATAAACACCGTTCTAATATTGGTTTCAATAAAAACTGTCGGTTGATTAAAAGCAAAAGCCCCTATTGACCCAGCTGTTCCGGGGCCAATCCCAGGTAACGTTTGCAATATTGTTGAATCTTGCGGTAACTGCCCACCATATTGACTAACAATAATATGAGCTAACTGATGTAAATAACGAGCACGCCTATAATATCCTAATCCTTGCCATACACCCAAAACATCACGCAATGAACTAGCAGCTAATATTTCAAAAGAAGCAAATGTTGTAATAAATTGTTCATACTTAGCAATCACACGATGGGTTTGTGTTTGCTGTAACATAACTTCTGAAACAAGAATATAATAAGGATTACAAGTATTGCGCCACGCAAAATCTCGTCCATTCTGATAATAAAAATTCCAAATAAATTCTTTAAATTTTGTGATCTTATCCATATTGCTAATTATTATAACCTTTCAAAAATAATGCTTTCCTTTTATTTAATAGAAAAAATAGTATAATACTAAAATAATAACTTATGCTATTTTTATATTTAAAAAGGTTTTTATGAATAATATTATGATAAAAAAATTAATATTTTTTAGTTCAATTATATCAATACTTAACATTTCAGGTGTTATTTTTGCATGTGAG
>Ga0070665_100006729_pt1 | contig 11683 bp, 7 predicted proteins | sample KBSS13metaG_FD_65862 | JGI IMG/M metagenome (GOLD analysis project Ga0070665, IMG submission 65862) | Switchgrass rhizosphere microbial communities from Kellogg Biological Station, Michigan, USA - KBS S1-3 metaG | ecosystem: Host-associated > Plants > Roots > Rhizosphere > Soil ...
CTACGGCTCGATCGACGTCGACAACTACCAGTTCACCGTCGCGAACGACGGCAACGTGCTCGTCACGCTGCGCGGCACCGCGGCGGCGATGCGCGCGGTCTCGACGATCGGCCTGTTCGGCTACAACGCTGACACCAACACGTACGTCGGCGGCTACTTCGACGGCGACCACGCCGCGCTCTCGGTCCGGCTCACCGCCGGCACGTGGCAGTTCGACATGGAGTCGTACGACAACCAGGACGCCGCGGCGCCGATCGACTACCAGATCGTGCTCACGCCGGACTTCCCGGCGCAGCGCTGCGCGACGCTGAGCGGCACGCCGACGTACGTCGAGGCGCACGACGGCGTCAACAGCACCGGCAACGACGCGGTCGCGGTCGACTTCAGCGTGAACCCCGATATGTGGATGCTCAGCTCGGCTCCCGAGTCGACCGGCATCACGATGACCGGTGGCGCGCGCTACAGCATCTCCGGAGTCTCGGCCGACGTGCCGGCGCCCGACTCGTACTTCGATCGCGACGCGTTCCTCGTGACCACCGACGCGACGACGAACCAGCTGTCGCTGCGGCTCGACACGACCAGCCAGACCGCGGACTTCAACTACTACATCTACCCGGCCGGCGATTCGTTCCCGCTGACGCAGACGTTCTACCAGACGTCGACGTTCGCCACGCTCGCGGTCGCGCCGAGCTCGAGCTACTGGGTGTGGATTGGCGCCGCGAACGACTCTACGGGACTGCCCGCGTCGTACAGCGCCACGCTCTGCTCCGACACCTTCGTCACGACGCCGGTCCCCTGAGAGACTTCGCCGCGGCGTGCTAGCGTCGCGACATGAAGATCGCCGTCGTCGGAACGGGCTACGTCGGACTGGTCACCGGAGCCGGCTTCTCGGACTTCGGTCACGACGTCACCTGTGTCGACATCGACGCCGCGCGCATCGCGAGATTGCGCAGCGGCGATGTGCCGTTTTACGAGCCCGGGTTGCACGACCTGATCCGGCGCAACACGGGGCTCGGCCGCCTGCGCTTCACGACGAGCACCGCCGAGGCCGTCGCCGGATCGCAGATCGCGTTCATCGCCGTCGGTACGCCCTCGTCGGACGACGGCAGCGCGGATCTGAGCTCCGTGCTCGAAGCGGCCGCTCAAATCGGCGCCGCGCTCACGCAGTTCACCGTCGTCGTCACCAAGAGCACGGTGCCGGTCGGAACCGCCGATCGCGTGCGCGCCGCGCTCGCCAAGACCGCCGCACAGCCGTTCGCGGTGGCGTCGAACCCCGAGTTCCTCAAGGAAGGCGACGCGGTCAACGACTTCTTGAAGCCCGCGCGCGTCGTGGTCGGCGCCGAGGAGCCGCGCGCGGTCGACCTGCTCCGCGAGCTCTATCGCGGCATGCTGCGCACGAACGATCGCATCCAGATCATGGACGTGCGATCCGCGGAGCTCACGAAGTACGCGGCGAACTGCATGCTCGCGACGCGCATCTCGTTCATGAACGAGCTCGCGCGCCTCTGCGAGGCGACCGGTGCCGACATCGAGGCCGTGCGCAAAGGCATCGGCTCCGATCCGCGCATCGGCAACAAGTTCCTGTTCGCCGGCGCCGGCTTCGGCGGCTCGTGCTTTCCGAAAGATCTCCGCGCGCTGATCCATTCGGCCAAGGAGCACCGCGTCGAGCTCGGCGTGGTCTCCGCCGTCGAGGCGGCGAACGAACGCCAGAAGCGCGTGATGGGCGACAAGCTGCTCGCGCATTTCGGCGGCAACCTCGCCGGCAAGCGCGTCGGCATCTGGGGCCTCGCGTTCAAGCCCGAGACCGACGACATTCGCGAGTCGCCCGCGCTCGTGCTGATCGAGCAGCTGCGCGCGGCCGGCGCAACGCTCACCGGCTACGATCCCGAAGCGATGCCGAACGTGCGCGCACAGCTCGGCGATGCGATCGAGCTCGTCAAGGACGCCTATGCGGCGGCCAAGGGCGCCGACGCGCTCGTGCTCGTGACCGAGTGGCACGAGCTGCGCGATCCCGACTACGCGCGGCTACGCACCACGATGCGCACGCCGGTGCTCGTCGACGGGCGCAACGTGTGGTCACCCGTCGATGCGCGCAAGGCCGGCTTCACGTACTTCGGCATCGGCCGGGCGTGACCGTGAAAATTCCGCTGTTCGACCTCGCCGCCGAGCTCGCGCCGATCCGCGCGGACGTCGACGCCGCGATCGCGCGCGTGCTCGACAGCGGCCAGGTCGTGAACGGCCCCGAGGTCGTCGCGTTCGAGCACGAGCTCGCCGCCGCCATCGGCGCGCGCCACGTGATCGGTACGAGCAGCGGCACCGATTCGCTGCTCGCGATCTTCATGGCGCTCGGCATCGGGCCCGGCGACGAGGTCGTGACGACGCCGCTGACGTTCTTCGCGACCGCCGGCGGTGCCGCGCGGCTCGGCGCACGCATCGTGTTCGCCGACATCGACGACGACACGCTCACGCTCGACCCGCGCGCCGCCGAGACTGCATGCAGCGAGCGCACGCGCGCGGTCGTACCTGTTCACCTGTTCGGGCATCCCGCCGAGCTGCCGCGCGTCCCGGTGCCGATCGTCGAGGACTCCGCACACGCGCCGCTGCTCGCGCCGCGCGGCGTGGCCAGCGCGCTGTCGTTCTTTCCAACGAAGAACCTCGGCGCACTCGGCGATGCCGGCGCGATCGTCACCAACGATGCCGCGCTCGCCGATCGGATCGCGCTCCTGCGCTCGCAAGGAGCACGGCCGAAGTACCACCACGTCGCCATCGGCGGGAACTTCCGGCTCGATGCGCTCCAGGCCGCGGTCTTGCGTACCAAGCTGCCGCACCTCGTGAGGTGGAGCGCCGCGCGCCGCGCGCATGCCGACTTCTACCGGGCCGCGCTCGCGGGTCTCGACCTTCGGCTTCCACCCGCGCACGCGGACCATGCCAACCATCACTTCGTGATCCGCGCACCACGTCGCGACGCGCTTCGCGCGCACCTGGCTGCGGCCGAGATCGCAACCGAGATCTACTATCCGGAACCGCTCCACCTGGCACCGTGTTTTGCACACCTGGGCTACCGTGCTGGAAGCCTGCGCAATGCCGAGCGCGCGTGTGCGGAATCGCTCGCCCTCCCGCTGCATCCAGCCATGCCCCAGCGCTCGCTCGAATACGTGGTCGAACAGGTCTCAGCGTTCTTTCGCCGGTGAGATGAACGGTTGCCGGTGCGTGAGCACTAACCCGGGCACGGCGAGTTGCTTTGCGTCTGATTGGATGCCTATGCTGGCCGGCGTAAAGCGCGCAGGACCCCAGGAATGACACGTCTCTACGCATCGTTAGGCCTCCTGCTCGCGCTCGAAGCAGTCGCAACCGCTGACGTTCCGATCTCGTCGTTCGATCCCGACGATGCCGTCACACCGATCACGTCGGTCGAGGGTCCCGGCATCAAGATCGGCGAGGGCACGGTCCTGCATCCCGCCTTCGGTCTCGAGACCGGCTACACGTCTAACGTCTTCTACACCGCGACCAACCCGCTTGGGGCCGGAGTCCTGCGCGCGCTCGCGCAGATCAGCACGGGGTCGCTGACAGGTGATCGCCTGGTCGCGCCGGGCGAGTCCGACGCTCCCGTCGAACCCGATTTCGCGTATCGCGCGAGCTTGCGGGCGTCATACGACGCGTTGTTGTCCGGCAACTCGGTCGTTCGAGATACCGGTGGTCTCGGGGTGGGCGCCTCGTTCCACGGTGTCGCCTACCCGCAGGGCGCGTGGACGTTCGGGATCGATGAGGACTTCTCGCGCATCATCCGCGCTGCGAATTTCGAAACGAGCACGAACGTCAACCGCGACCTCAACGTCTTCGCGCTGAACCTGCTGTGGCACCCGCCCGACCGCGCGCTCAGCGGCTACCTCTACTACAACAACACGCTCGACATTTTCGAGGACAACCAGGGCGTCTACCCCAACCGGATGCTGCACCACTTCGGCATCCATCCGCAGTGGAAGATCTTTCCCGAGACACAGATCTTCATCGACGTTTCGGGCGGCTTCAACACCGGGCTCGGCAACACCACGAAGGAATCCTCGTTCCCTCTGGTCGCCGTTGCGGGTCTGGCGACGCTCCTGACGCTGGATCTCACGCTTTCTGGCCAGATCGGTTACACGAACGGGTTCTACAGCGGCAACGCGAGCTACTCGGCGCCCACGGGCGGCCTGCAGCTCGGGTATCGCTACTCGCAGTTCGGGCGGATCCAGCTGAACTACGGATGGCTGTACTCGGACTCGATCAACGCGAACTACTTCCGCGACGAGGTCATTAGCGCGTTGCTGACGCAGCAGGTCGGCGTCCTCTCGTTCGAGCTTCAGCCAGAGCTTCACTTCCGCGAGTACAACGGCATCGCGACGCTGGTTCCCGGCGCCGTCGATACCCGATTCGATACCGTCGTCTCGGTCATTGCCGGTGTCCACTACGCGTTCCGCAACTGGATCGCGGCGACGCTCGACTACCACTTCACCGACGTCAACACCGACTACCGTTACCCCGCGACCGCGACCAACGAACCGTTCAATCCGAGCTACGTCCGTCACGACGTCCTGCTCGGCGTGCGCGTCGCGATGTAATGCGACGACGGCGCGTCCTCATCGTCTCGTACGTGTTCCCGCCGCTCGTCGCCGGGGGAGCGCCCCGCATGGGGCAGTTCGCGAGGCTGCTCCCGGAGTTCGGATGGGACGTCACGGTGGTCACCGCGAAGCATGTCGGCATCGACGCGGATGCCGTCGCCGCACTCGATGGCCGCACCAAGATCGTCGCAACGTGGTCTCCGTCGACGATCGTGCCGCGCGGGACACCATCGCCCAAGCTTGGAATTCGCGGCTGGGTGCGTAAGACGCTCCGCACCGCGGCGCTATCGGTGATGTTCCCGGATCGCGAGGTATTTTGGGCGCCAGGCGCGATCCGAGCCGGGAAGGCAGCGCTCGCAGAAGCACCGCACGACGTCGTATTCGCGACATACGGGCCGGCGAGTGACCTGGTGGTCGGCCGAGCGCTCGCACGTGCTGCGGGCCTGCCGCTCGTCGTCGATTTCCGCGACCTGTGGTCCACGTTGCCGATTCCGCGATTTACAACTGCACTTCATCGCGCAGCAGCACACCGTCTCGAACGCGGGATCGTCCGCGACGCCTCACGAGTCATCGCGGTCGCACCGCATATGGCCGAAGATCTCGCGCGCGAGCACGGCATCGCGGATGCGCACGCGATCTCGATCACGAATGGGTTCGACCCCGACGATGCGAGCCGCGTGCGCGATGGGCGACCGAGCTCTCCGGACCGGCCGTTCCGGCTCATGTACGTCGGCTCCGTAAACGCGAACTACGATCTCGAGCCGTTCTGGCATGCGATCCGTGAGCTCGCGCGATCAGGGCGAGTCACACCGGAAACGCTCCGCATCGAGTTCGTCGGCAACCTCGCGCTCTCGGATGCGCGCTCGCTTGGCGTGGACGCGTTCGTCGACGTCATGCCGTTCGTCCCGCACGCGGAGGTGTTCGACCAGCTTGCGCGTGCCGATGCCGTGTTCATGATCGAAACACCCGGTTACTACGCGCGCTACAGCTATGCCGCGAAGGTGTTCGACTACTTGCTGACCGGCAAGCCGGTGCTCGCTCTCGTCGAGCCAGGCGGCAACACCTCACGCCTCTTGGCCGAAGCTGGGGTCGGTTACGAAGCGAATCCATCCGATCCCATCGCGGTGGCAGCCGCACTGGAGCGAGTGCTCGCGCTCAAGGGTCGCCCGCCGCGCCACGTGGATTGCAACGCACCGCCGTTCGCCGCATTCAACCGTCGTAACCTCGTGCGTCGTCTTGCTGCCACGCTCGACGAGGTTGCCGCGACGGAGCCTCGCGGGCACTGGAACTAGCCCGTGTGTGGCATTACTGGGTACTTCGATGCGAGCGAGCCGGCGTCGGAATCGCTCGTCCAGACGATGACCGATCGACTCGCGCACCGTGGACCGAATGGTCACGGCTTCGTGCTGCTCGACTCGCGGACGGGTGAGAGCTGGTCCGGACGCGGAACAAAGCGGCGGGCTGCGTTCGATCTAGCGCTTGGCCATCGCCGGCTGTCGATCATCGATCTCTCGGACGCCGGCAGCCAACCGATGGCCTCGTCTGATGGTCGGAACTGGCTCGTCTACAACGGCGAGATCTACAACTACGTCGAGCTCAGGCGCGATCTCGCTGCGCGCGGTCACGTGTTTCGATCGGGCAGCGACACCGAGGTCCTGCTGGCCGGTTATCGCGAGTGGGGACGCGACGTTCTTACCCGCTGCAACGGCATGTGGGGCCTCGCGCTATGGGATGCGGACCGCAAGGAGTTGTTCTGCGCTCGTGACCGCTTCGGCGTCAAACCGCTCTACTACGCGTACGGGCGCGACTGGTTCGTGTTTGGTTCAGAGATCAAGGCGCTGCTATCGCACCCGAAGGTCGCACGCAGGCCGAACGATGCAATCGTCTACGACTACCTATCGCTGGGGCTGACCGATCACAGCGACGAGACGTTCTTTGATGGCGTGTTCCGGCTGGCAGCCGGCCACACGCTCATCTTTCGGCCAGGTAACGCGCCCGAGATCCGGCGATATTGGGACGTCTCGCCTGCGTTCGCGCTCGATTCGCGCCCCGAAGACGAGCCCAAAGCGATCTCGCGCTTTGCCGAGCTGTTCGAGGACGCAGTTCGCCTACGCCTGCGAGCCGACGTCCCGATCGGCACGTGTCTGTCGGGCGGGATCGACTCCTCGTCGATCGTGGTCATCGCGAACCATCTGATGTTCGAAGAGCTGCGTCTGCCGCGCGAGCTGGTCGGCGATCGCCAGCGCACGTTCAGTGCGTGCTTCGAAGATGCGCGGTTCGACGAGCGCCGGTTCATCGACGAAGTCCTTGCAAAGACGGGAGCCTCTAACTATCGCGTGTTCCCGTCGGGGGAGCTGCTGTGGCAAGAGCTTCCGAAACTGCTCGACCACATGGACGAACCGTTCAGCTCGACGAGCCAATACTCGCAGTTCAACGTGTTCCGACTGGCGCGCGAGTCTGGCGTGACGGTCACGCTCGATGGACAAGGTGCCGACGAGCTCCTCGCAGGTTATCCGGGCTACCATGGAGTCTTCCTCGCAACGCTCGCGCGTGCCGGCCATCTGCTCGCCGCGGGCCGCGAGGCGTACGCGACGTGGAAACAGTCGGGCCGAGGCCGGTCGGCCACGGAGCTCGCGGTGCGAACTGCATACGGCCTCCTACCCGAGCGGCTGTCTACGCCGCTACGTACGTTACTTGCGCCCTATTCGCGCGGTCGCAGCCCGGAAGGCCGATCGCTCCAGGTCATCGATCGCGAGTTGCATGCGCGGTTCGCTGAACGACGTCTCGGCTGGATCGCGAACCGCCAGGCGTCGATGCACGACCTGGGCGCCAAGCTCTACAAAGACACGTTCACGTTCAGCCTTCCCGCTTTGCTGCGCTATGCGGATCGCAACTCCATGGCGTCTTCGATCGAGTCGCGAACGCCACTGCTCGACTATCGACTCGTCGAGCACATCTTCTCTCTGCCGCTGCCATTAATCATGCGCGACGGCTGGACGAAGTGGGTGTTCCGGTCGGCGATGGCCGGCCGGCTACCGCCGGCGATCCAGTGGCGCAAAGACAAGCTAGGGTTCGTGACGCCGGAGGCGATCTGGCTGGAGCAAGGCAAGGCCCGCGTGATCGAGCTACTCGCGAACAGCTCCGCGAGTCGTGGCTATCTCGACCACGATGTTGTCCGCACAGCGTTGCGTCGCCCCGTGGAGGGCGCGTTCTACACGGATCTGTTTCGCTGGTATCTGCTCGAGCTGTGGATGCAGCAGATGTTCGGCGGCACGGTCTAGGGCTCCGCGTCGTGGCAAATCGAAATCTGGCGACTGGATGTGCCTTTGTCCCCAACGGGCACCTTCAGTGGTACATGCTCGTGTCGATGCGTCAGGCGCTTTGCTCATGAGCCGCGACATCGAGTTCGCTCTGATCGGGTGTGGACGCGTCGCGCCCAAGCACGTCGACGCGGTCGTCCATACCCGCGGAGCACGCCTGACTGCCGTCTGCGACATCGAACCAGCCCGCGCGAAACGGATCGCAGATCCGCTCGGCATCCCCGCATTCGCCGACATGGACGACATGATCGCGAACGTCCCCACGATCGACGTCGCGTGCGTGTTGACGCCGAGCGGCTTTCACGCGCAACACGCGATCAGGTTCGCGCGCCACGGCAAGCACGTCGTAGTCGAGAAGCCGATGGCGCTCAAGCTTGATGATGCCGACGACATGATTCGTGCGTGTGAGCGCGCTGGCGTTCGCTTGTTCGTCGTCAAGCAGAACCGCTACAACCCTCCAGTCAAACGACTGCACGATGCCCTGCTCGCCGGCCGATTCGGCAAGCTGGTGATGGGTACAGCACGCGTTCGATGGTCGCGACGTCAGGCCTACTACGACCAGGATGCATGGCGTGGCACGTGGAAGCTCGACGGCGGCGTACTCGCGAACCAAGCGAGCCACTACATCGATCTGCTGACCTGGCTGCTCGGCCCGGTCAACTCGGTCGCCGCGATGACCGCAACCCAGCTCGTCGACATCGAAACCGAGGACACCGCGGCTGTCCTGCTTCGCTTCGCGAACGGCGCGCTCGGCGTTATCGAAGCAACGATGGCGACGCGCCCGATCGACCTCGAGGGCTCGCTGAGCATTCTCGGCGAGCGCGCATCCGTCGTGATCGGCGGGTTCGCAGCAAACGAGCTGGTAACCTGGAACTTCGAGAATCCGACCGCGTCCGACAGTGCCGCGATCGAAGAGTCGAGAACGCGACCGGCGAACGTCTACGGGTTCGGTCACCGAGCGTTTGTCGAGAACGTCGTGCGGGCGCTGCGCGGTGAGAACGCGATGGTTGTCGACGGGATCCAGGGCCGGCGCTCGCTGGAGGTGATCAGCGCGATCTACGAGGCGGTGCACTCGAAGCGCGAGGTCGAGCTGGATTGCCGCGTGCAGCGTTCGCGCCGCGGCGCATCGTCGTGAACGTGCGCGACCTCACTGGCGTCGTCGCGTGGCACGTCCGCGGCCCGGCGACTCGGGAGATCGCGCGCGCCGTGCTCGGCGAGCTGTTCGCCTAATCGAGGAACGCTCGCGCCCATTCTTCGAGCGCGAGCCATTGCCAGATGAAGAACGAGTTATCGCCGTTGCCGGCGAGAAACTGCTCCATCGCCGCGAGCGCGGGCTCGCGTGCGACCCAGCCGCGCTCCCAGAACGATCGGCGATCGACGCGCTCGCGCAGCCAACCGGCAAGTGGCCCGCGAAACCACTCGCGCTGCGGGGTCTGAACCGACCGCTTCGATGCGAGGCGGACGGCATCGGGCAGCATGACCGCGGCGGCATCGCGAAGCAGCGCCTTCGTGCGCCCCTGCGCGATCCGATCTTCGGCGGGCAGCGCGAACATGTACGCGAGCACGCGATGGTCGAGGAACGGCGGTCGTAGCTCGGCGCCGTAGGCCATGCTGAGTCGATCGCGAAACCGCAACGCGCGTGGCAGCTTCGTGTAACGCAGCTCGCGGTACATGAGGTTCCGAAGAGCATCGGGGAACGGTCGCTCGAGCTCTGGAGGACCGGCGCCGCGCAGCCCCGGCGCGAGACAGTCGGGGCGTACGCTTGCCGTCAGATCCTGTCCGCGGCCCTGCTCGCCGTGCCTGCTTGCCGCCGCGCGCATCTGGGCTCGAGCGATCCCCGGATCGATGCCGTCGAGCTCGCGTGCCAGCGTCGCGGTATCACCGGCGCTGTCGAGGTCGGCCCAGTACGCCGGCTTGAACCGGTCATAGCCGGCGAGCCCCTCGTCGATCCCGCTTCCATCCATCGCGACGATCACGTCCGCGGCGCGCAGCGTCTGGAAGCACAGCTGATACGCAACGATCGGCAGCCCGGCGTGCGGCTCTTGGTGCGTCGCGATCATCGACTCGAGCGTCCGAACGAAATCGTCGGGCGTTACCGTGCGAAACGTCGAGACGTGCCCGGTATGCGTCGCCATCGCCTCGACCCACGGACGCTCGCTGTAGCGAGCGTCCTCGAAGTCGAACGAGAACGCAGCGAGCTTCGCCGTTTTCACCCGATCGACGAGTGCGAGCAGCACGGCGGAATCGAGCCCGCCCGACAGCGTGATGCCGACCGGAACGTCACTTTCGAGCGCGAGCTCGACCGCATGACCGAGCTCGCCGATCAGGCGCTCGCCACGCTCGGCGCGAGATCGGGGAACCTCGATGCGAGCAGACGCTTCCGCAAGGTCCCAGTAGCGCATCGGCGCGAGGTCGCGGCCCGCGGCGAGCCATGCCCAGTGACCCGGCGGGAGCTTCGAGATTCCGGCGAAGAAAGTCGCGTCTCGGTGTTCGTAGAAGTCACGCGCAAGGAAGTCATAAATCGTCGTCTCGTCCGCGCGCGCGGGCACGCCGGCGGCGAGCAGTGCAGCGATCTCCGACCCGAATGCCCAGCCGTCGCCGAGCCGCGCGACGTAGAATGGCTTGATGCCCAACCGATCGCGCGCGACAAAGAGGCGGCGTTCGAGCGCGTCCCAGATCGCGAACGCATACATGCCGACGAAGCGCTCGAGACATTCCGGTCCCCACGCGGCAAACGCCTCGAGCACGACCTCGGTATCCGACCGGCTCCGCCAGGCGACGTTCGGCAGCTCTGCCGCGACCTCGCGGAAGTTGAACAGCTCGCCGTTGTAGACGATGTGATAGCGGCCGTCGCGAGTCGCCATTGGCTGATGACCCGCGGGCGACAGATCGATGATCGCGAGCCGGCGGTGCACGAGCGCGACGCCGTCGGCGTGCCAGGCACCGTCATCGTCCGGCCCGCGATGCGACACCGCCGCGCTCATCCGCGCAGCGCGCTCCGGATCGGCCGCAGAGCCGACGATGCCGGCGATCCCGCACATCAGCCGCCGCTCCGGCGGCTCAGGAGCCAATCGGCGAGCTCGAGATCGAATCGCTCGTCGATATCGATCGAGTCCTCGGCTGTCATCTCGTAGGGCACGCACCGCTCCCCGTAAAACGAGCCCGCCGCGATCACACTCGCGCGAGTCACGACGATCGCCGGGCCGTTGCGCGCGAACAGGTGTGGTTGGCCCTGGCGACGGTCGCGTGCGAAGCCGAGCTCACCCGTCATGTAATCGTGGACGCGCCCACCCTCGAGCTGCATCACCGACCACGGAGCATAGCGATGTGGCACGGGCACGACCGAAACGACCGCGTCATCGCCCTCGCCGAGCCGCGCGAACGCTTCGTCGACGTGACGCGCGCACCGCAGCGGCGACGTCGGCTGGAGTAACACGACGACATCGGTGCCCCACCCAGCATCGCGAAGCGCGTCGACCGCGTGCCGAGCGACATCGATCGATCGCGCCGAATCGCTCGCGAGCTCGGCCGGCCGCAGGAATGGGGCTTCGACGCCGTATGCCTCGGCGACGCGTGCAATCTCGGGATCATCGGTCGAGACGATCGAGCGCGTGATGCAGCGCGCGCCGGTCGCGGCGTCGCACGTCCACGCGATCAGCGGCCGCCCGCCGCACGGCGCGACGTTCTTGCCCGGGATTCCCTTCGAGCCGCCGCGCGCCGTGATCAGGCCGAGCACGTTCATCGCTAGTACGTGATGCGCTTCTG
>Ga0070665_100006732_pt1 | contig 11682 bp, 13 predicted proteins | sample KBSS13metaG_FD_65862 | JGI IMG/M metagenome (GOLD analysis project Ga0070665, IMG submission 65862) | Switchgrass rhizosphere microbial communities from Kellogg Biological Station, Michigan, USA - KBS S1-3 metaG | ecosystem: Host-associated > Plants > Roots > Rhizosphere > Soil ...
CTGCAACGCCGGCATGTCCTTCACCGCGCTCCGCGACGCCGCGCCAATGCTTCCCGGCGAGAGCGCCAACCGCTACTTCATCGAGCGCCTCAACGAGCTCGCCGGCGCCGCCGCGAACCTTGCCGAGTCCGGCGACGCCCGGGCCGTAAACGCCTCGCGCGTGATCGCCGACCTTACGAAGCGCGGGATGCGCGGATTCGCGCTGACGCCCGCTGCCGCCGCGGCACCGGCCGCATCGATGGCAGGAGCCTCGGGCAGTGGCGCGCCGGCATACGCGGGCGTGGTCACGCTGAGGGCGGACGTCACGCCTCCTGCGCCGTCCCTCGCCGCTGCGGGTGCGATCCGCTCGGCCAACGGCGCAACTCAGGTCGCCTCAGCCAGCACGCCTCCAACACCAACCGTCATCGACGGCGTCGACTACATCGAAGGCCGCGACCTCACCCTCATCTACGAGGGCAAGAAGTGCATCCACGCCCGCTTCTGCGTGACCGGCGCGCCAAAGGTGTTCCTGGCGAACGTGAAGGGCCCCTGGATCAGCCCCGACGCCATCGAAGTCGACCGCCTCGTCGAGATCTCCCACGCCTGCCCCTCCGGCGCGATCCGCTACCAGCGCAAGGACGGCAAGCACGATGAAACCGCGCCTCAAGTCAACCTGACGGCCATCCGTGAAGCCGGGCCGTACGCCGTGCGCGGCGACATCCGCCTCAATGGCGAACCGATCGGCTTCCGCGCCACGTTGTGCCGATGTGGCGCCTCGAAGAACAAGCCGTTCTGCGACGGCTCACATCACGAAGTGGCCTTCACTGCGAGCGGTGAGCCGGCGACCACCAAAGCAGACATGCTCCCGGTGCGCGATGGCCCACTCGCCATCGACCCGCAACTCGACGGCCCCCTGCAGGTGCGCGGCAACCTCGAGATCACGAGCGGCACCGGCCGCGTGGTCGCGCGCGTCACTCAAGCGCGCCTCTGCCGCTGCGGTCATAGCAACAGCAAACCGTTCTGCGACGGCAGCCACGCGCGCGTAGGCTTCAAATCGGAGTAGGTGAGAGACGTTGCCGCGGCGGGCTCGGCGCGCGGCCGCTACTTTTCAACGAACGCCTTCAACCGCCCGATCGCGCTATCCCACTGCGCCGACACCACCTCCGCGTACTCGCGCACTTCGCGCAGCGGCGCCGGGTCGAGCTCGAACAAGTTCTCGCGCCCCGACTTCACGCTGCGCACGATGCGCGCGTTCGTGAGCACGCGCAGGTGTTTCGTAACAGCCTGGCGCGTGAGCTGGGTGCCCTCGGTGAGCTGGGCGATCGAGCAGGGCTCGCCTTCGCTCAGTCTCGACACCAGGGCCAGTCGCGTCTCGTCGCCCAGTGCGGCAAAGATCGGTGCGTAGGCGCGCCGCTCCGCCGCGTTGCTACGGGCTTTGCGAGACATGTTTCGCGATGTTCTCCGCCTGGCCGTCCCAGCCCATCGTGTTCATGCGTAGCGCTTCCATCCGGCGGTGCGCCGGAATGTGGTCGAAACCGCTCTCCGTGATCACAAGAAGCGTGCCACCCGTCGTCGGGCTGAGCCGGAACTCGACGAGCGTTGGCTGTTCCCCGGAGTAATCCACTTTCGGGTCGACAGCATACGGATGCCACGTGAAGGAAAAGACGCTCTCCGGCTTCATTTCTTGCACCGTCGCGCGCCACACCACGTGCTCATAGCCCGGATACAGGATCTGACCGCGCGCCACCTGTCCCGGCACGAACGGCCCTTCGAGCTTCACGCGAAACCATTCGCCGAACTCGCGGTGATCCGTGAGGGCACGCCACACGCGCGACACCGGGGCTTTCAGCTCGACTCGTTTCTCGATTTGATTTTCCATGAGCAACCTCCGGGTTGCATATTAACCGCGCCGGCCTGAAATGCAACCTCAAGGTTGCGCGTCGCCGTGCGCGTGTCCGCAACGAAGCGCGAGCTTCAGGGTCAGGCGGCGGAGGGTGTCAGCTCGATGAGCACGATGCGCGCGGAGTGAGCGACGAGAGAAACCTCGCCGTCCTCAGGCTCGAGCTCGGCAAGATCGCGAGCGTGTAATTCATACGCAAGATCGCGCGCGATCAGGGTCACCGGATCTACAGCAAAAAGAAATGTGCGGCCGGCGCGTGCACGCAGGGTGTTCTGTCGGTCGACGGTGAGCCACGAGGTGCGCGAGGAAAATTCTCCCCGCCGCGTCATCACGTTCAGATCCGTGACCGGTGCTTCCTGCGGCTCGCCGATGCACGGCACATCGCCCGCGAATCGAACGGAAGGTGAACCGGACCGCACGACCACTTCACCGCGTCCCTCGATCGACAACCGCAGCACGCCGTTCAGGACGACGAGCTCGCGATCCGTGGCCGGAAAGACTGAAAACGGCCCACCACCCGTCACCGTCGCGATACTGATGCGCCAGCGGAAATCGGCAAACCCACTACCCGGCGGCGATACCGCCACCTCCTGCGTGACGCCGCCACCGTTTTTCCACCGCGTTTCGGCGCGGCCGGCGGCTCTCTGGATGCGTATCATCACCTCAGTATTTCACATCTCGCGCGGAGCCCATCGTGAAAAAGGTCGGTGCGATTCTCGCCGTCTGTGTGCTGGTTATCGTCCTCGGTTTCATCGGCTGGATCTGGAGCCGGCCGGAACGCGGCACCACCGGCCAGGTGAGCACGCGATTCCGCTGGCTCGGCCCGAACGATCGCATCGTCATCGATGGCTTCGACGACCCGAGAGTGCGGGGCGTGGCGTGTCATGTCAGCCGGGCGGTCACGGGCGGCGTGAAGGGTGGCCTCGGCTTCGCGGAAGACACGAGCGATGCGAGCATCACCTGCCGGCAGGTCGGCCCCATCCACATCGACGGCGAGCTGAAGGACGGGGAGAGCGTGTTCGACGAGCATCGCAGCCTCGTTTTCAAGCAGCTCCACGTCGTGCGGTTCTTCGACCGGCAGCGGAACGTGCTGGTGTACGTGTCCTACAGCGATCGGGTGCTCGAAGGCAGCCCGAAAAACTCGATCAGCTCGGTCCCGGTCATGGCCTGGACACCGCCCCCGCCGCCCGGCTGACGCCCGCGGAGCGGAGAAGGGACGCGTTTGCGCCAGGATGAAGCCTTTTCTCGCCCAGGCTGTCGGATGGAGGGCGCCTCAGTCGTCATTCTTGTAGTGCGGGCGGCAAGCCAGGCCGCCCGGTGGGAAAGGAGAAACGAGCTGTGAAGTACGCCCTGCTCATCTACGAGAACCCGGAAGCCTGGGCCCAGCGCGATCAGGTGGGGGATACGGAGTACTTCGGCGCGTGGCGGGCATACTACCGATCGATGGTTGACGCCGGCATCTACGCGGGCGGCGACCCGCTCCATGCGCCCGAAACGGGCACCACGGTGCGTCACCGTGACGGCCGGAAGCAGATTCAGGACGGCCCGTACGCCAATACCAAGGAACAACTCGCTGGCTTCATCGTGGTCGAGCTGCCGTCACTCGATGCCGCCCTCGAATGGGCGTCGCGTTGTCCTGCGACGGCGGTGGGCGCCGTGGAAGTGAGGCCGCTGGCGCCCGAGCAGAAACGGCGAGTCACCTGCGGCGATGACTGACAGCCACTCAGCCCGCAGCGCCGTCGAGAGCGCCGCCCGAGAATATTACGGGCGCCTCATCGCATTTCTTTCGGCGCGCACGCGTGACGTGGCAAGCGCGGAGGATGCGCTGAGCGAAGCGCTGCTCGCCGCTCTCGCGTCGTGGCCGGAGACGGGCATCCCGAAGAGCCCCGAAGCCTGGTTGCTCACGGCCGCCCGCCGGCGGCTGGTCGATCGCGCCCGCCACGAAAAAATGCGCGCCGGCAGCGCGCTCACACTCGAGGTCATCGCCTCCGAGTCGTTCCACGTGTCGCCGCCCGGCCCGTTCCCGGATGAGCGCCTCAAGCTGCTGTTCGTCTGCGCGCATCCGGCAATCGACCCGGACATGCGCACACCGCTGATGCTTCAGACGGTGCTCGGCCTCGAAGGCTCGGAGATCGCGCGCGCGTTCCTCGTGCCGCCGGCGACGATGAGCCAGCGCCTCGTGCGCGCGAAGAACAAGATCCGTCATGCCGGCATTGCGTTCGAAGTGCCGGAACCGCGCGAGTTGCCCGAGCGACTCGAAGCCGTGCTCGATGCGATCTACGCGGCGTATGGCAACGGCTGGGAAGATGCCGCCGGAGTGGATACTCGCGGGCGCGGCCTCACGGAAGAAGCCATCTGGCTCGCGCGCGTGCTGCTCGAAGTGATGCCGAACGAGCCCGAGGTTCAGGGCCTGCTCGCGCTGATGCTTCACTGTGAAGCGCGCCGGTCCGCGCGCCGCTCGTCCGAAGGCCACTTCATTCCGCTCTCGGACCAGGACACGAACCGCTGGAGCCTCGTGATGATCGGGGAAGCGGAGCGCCTGCTCGCGCACGCCGCCACCTTCGCGCGGCCCGGTCGCTTCCAGCTCGAAGCGGCGATCCAGTCGGTCCATGCCGAACGCGCCCGGACCGGCTACACGGACTGGCACGCCATCGCGCTCTTCTACGAGCGTCTCGTTCAGCTTTCACCAGCACTGGGCGCGGTCGTCGCGCACGCCGCGGCCGTCGCGGAGGTCAAAGGCGCCCAGCGCGGCCTCGAACTGCTGAATACGATCGACTCCCGGGCGGTGACTAGCTATCAGCCGTACTGGGCGGTGCGTGCCCACCTCCTCAAAGGCATGAATCGCTACGGCGAAGCCGTCGAAGCCTTCGATCGCGCCCTGGGGCTGGCCGACGACGCAGCCGTGCGCCGCCAGCTCCTCGACCGCCTCACGGAAATCAGCCGCTTCTGATTGTCGAACGCGCGCCGGCTCGCACGTCTTCCTGATGAGGCCCCGGGGTTCGGGGCGCAACTGAAAGGCAAGACGGCCATGTGTCCAGCATGTATCTCCACCGCGGTAATCGCGGTTGCGGCGGGCGCCACCTCGGCGGGCGGAGTGCTCGCGCTCGTGGCTCGCAAACTCTATCTGCTCCGGCGCGCGCTCGGCGCGAAGGTGGGCGGGGCGTGAGATTCCCGGAGGAATCGCTGCAGGGTCACGCAGTCGTTTCGCGCGAAGAATGGCTGGTCGCCCGCGCCAGGCTGCTGGCGCGCGAGAAGGATCTCACCCGCCAGCGGGACGCGATCAGCGCCGAACGGCGGCGCCTGCCTTGGGTGAGGGTCGAGAAGCGCTATATCTTCGACACCACCGAAGGGCAGCAGAGCCTCGCGGATCTCTTCGCCGGGCGCAGCCAGCTCCTGATCCAGCATTTCATGATGGCGCCGGGCTGGGGCCAGGGCTGCGTGGGCTGCTCGTTCCACGCCGACCACATCGATGGCGTGCTCGTGCACCTGTCCCAGCGCGATGTGAGCTTCGTGCGCGTCTCGCGCGCACCGTTAGAGGAAATTCAGGCGTTCAACCGGCGCATGGGCTGGAAAGCGCAGTGGGTTTCCGCCCACGACAGCGACTTCAATTACGACTTCAATGTGTCGTTCCGAAAGGAAGACATCGAGCGGGGCACGGCCTGCTACAACTACAAGGTGGGTGAGGTGCCGGTGGAAGATCTCCCCGGCTTGAGCGTGTTCTATCGAAACAGCGCCGGCGAGGTGTTTCACACCTATTCCACGTTCGCGCGGGGCGCGGAGCAGGCGCTGACGACCTACTTCTACCTGGACCTGCTACCGAAAGGCCGGGAAGAGAACACCGGCCGCGGGAATCTGAGCGACTGGGTGCGACATCACGACCGCTACGGCCTCAATCCGCTTCGATAGTGCGGGAGCGCTTTAGCCGCCAGGCGGTGAACCAGAGGGTGACGGTGATCGCGAAGGCCCAGGTAATGGCAGCGATCTCGACATGACGGGCATCCCACTCGCCGTCGTGCCAGAAGTTGAACAGGGTGACCGCGATGATCACGCTGATCCAGCCGAAGGGCGTGCCGTATTCCTTTACGAGCACCCGGCGCCACCGGAATTGCATCGCTTCGGACCGGCGGAGCAGGGCGGCGGGGCGGGGAACCCAGCGCGGCACATCCTGGCAATAGGCTTTGAACGCCGCCCCGAAGCGACCGAGCAAGTATTCCTCTTCCGCCGCGACGATGCAGATGTACATGAACACCGCCATCGGAACACCCAGCCAGAGCGTCGGCCACGAGTTGGCCGCAATCGCCACGCCGAGGACGATGAGCAGGTTGCCGACGTACATGGGGTTGCGGACGTGGGCATAGACACCGCCGGTCACCAGGTCTTCCGCATAGACCCGTTTTCCCCGGCCGCCGCGGATGACGTACTGAAGACCGATAGTGGACGCCCGGACCAGCTGGCCCGCCAATGCCACGGCCGCGCCGAGCAGGGTGGCGACCCAGGTGTCCTCGAACGGCTCGGGACCGGGAAGGAACAGCGGCAGGCACGCGACCGGGAACAGCGAGTTCCGGTAGCGGAAGAGAAAATGTCCAATCGTGGATAGCACTCGAGTGAGACGAGGCTACCGGAACGAATCAATCGTCGCGTGACAAAAAATAGCGATGACAAGTGTCCTTCATTCGCGGTGCGGCCACGTGATCTCGATGCGGGCGAGGTGGTGGTCAGTGGCGCGCCGGCCGCTCGACTTGCGCCGATCCAGGCCCATGTACCAGCGACCGCTCGACGCAATGTCGCGTCGCTCGGCACTACGCCGATCCGGAAACTTGCTGTAGCTACAGGAGCAGGTGAGCGGCTGCGGACACTGCGGCAGTGGCAGTCGCGGTGCCTCACTCGACAGGTATCGAAATCTGCGCAGTCGTTTCGCGTCGGCGCAGGCGCTCGCATTCGGCACGATCGAGACGGCGCGGTAGTCCCTGCCGCCCGTGTCGTGATGCGCGGATTGTGTCGATGCCTTGCGCCCAAAGCCCATCAGTCGCGTGAGTAACTTACCCAAGACCGGCGCCCTCCCTCGGAAGGGCTCGATGGTGAAAGCATCGCGCGTGAGCTTCAAACGAGGGCTCGATCACGACAATGCAGGACCGCGCCTGCGCGCCGATCCCCGGCCGCCCCAAGCGTGCACGCGGACTTGGCATCCACTGTTCGGGGTAGGGCCGGCGTGGGTCCGAGTGGATAAAATCGCCGGGGATGGACACCCCGCAGCTCACGCGCGAGCAGATCGCGACAACCTACGAACGGATCCGTCCCCACATCCGGCGTACGCCGGTTCTTGAAGTCGATGCCGCCGACTTCGGGCTCGCCTCGGGTCCCATCGCTTTCAAGCTGGAGTTCTTGCAGCACGCGGGCTCGTTCAAGACGCGCGGCGCGTTTACCAGTCTGCTGACGCGATCCGTTCCGAAGGCGGGAGTCGTTGCCGCGTCCGGCGGCAACCATGGTCTCGCCGTGGCCTATGCCGCGAACCGGTTGGGGATCCCCGCCACGATTTTCGTTCCGTCGGTCTCGGCCGCGACCAAGCAGGAACGCATCCGCAGCCTGAATGCGAGGCTGGTCATTGCCGGCGAACGGTACGCCGATGCGCTGGAAGCGAGCCGCCGTTTCGTGGCCGAATCGGGCGCGATGGAGATCCACGCGTACGATCAGGTGGAAACCTTGCTGGGGCAGGGGACGCTTGGTCTCGAGCTGGAAGAGCAGGATCCTTCGCTCGACACCCTGCTGATCGCGGTGGGCGGCGGCGGGCTGATCGGCGGTGTGGCAGCGTGGTCCCGCGGCAAGACGCGGCTCGTCGCGGTGGAGCCGTACGCATCACCCACCCTGCATCGTGCGTTGGAAGCGGGCGAGCCGGTGGATGCCGAAGCCGGCGGCCTTGCGGCGGATTCTCTTGCGCCTCGTCGCGTAGGAGAGCTGATGTTTCCGCTGGCCCAGCAGTTCGTCGATCGCGTGGTGCTGGTGGAAGACGATGCGATCCGCCGTTCGCAGTTGGAGCTGTGGCGCGCGCTGCGCGTCGCGTCGGAACCCGGCGGCGCGGCCGCGATGGCCGCGCTTCTCAGTGGTGCTTACAAACCGGCGGACGGCGAGCGCGTCGGCGTCGTGTTATGCGGTGGCAATACCGACGCGGTGAAGTTTTGAAACGGGCGCTGCAAAATCGGGATCTGCTGGCTGAGTTTCGCAACAACTGTTGCGAGCCGGTGGAGTAGCCTTCCGCGCGCCATTTCGCCGCGCAGGCGGCGACCTTTCCGGGCCTAACCAATGAACAACAAGCCTCAGCTTCACGTTCCGCATCCTCCGGCTCGCCCTGGCGATAAACCCGATTTCAGCTATGTGGCCCTGTCGCCGGCCGGCGCGGTGCCGCGGCCGAGTCCCGGCGCGAAGGCACGGGACATCGAATCGCTGGCGGTCGAGCTGGTGCGGGTGCTCGATGACGGCCATCAGGCGCGCGGCGCCTGGAAGCCCGACTTGTCGCCCGAACAGTTGCGCCATGGGCTGCGGATCATGGTGCTGACGCGTATCTACGACGACCGGATGCTGAAGGCCCAGCGGCAGGGGCGCATCTCCTTCTACATGAAGTCGACGGGTGAGGAGGCGGTGGCGGTTGCGGCCGGCATGGCCCTCGAGCCGACGGACATGCTGTTCCCCTCGTACCGACAGCAGGGTCTCTATCTGCTGCGCGAAGTGGGCACGGTCGACATGATGTGCCAGCTGCTTTCCAACACGCACGACATGTGCAAAGGCCGGCAGCTTCCGGTCATGTATCACTCGGCCGCCAAGCGACTGTTCTCGATCTCCGGCAATCTGGCCACCCAGGTGCCGCAGGCGGTGGGCTGGGCGATGGGCTCCTCGATCAAGGGCGAATCGTCGCTCGCGGCCACCTGGACCGGCGAGGGCTCGAGCGCGGAGGCCGACGTCCACTACGCCATGGTTTTTGCGTCTTCCTATCGCGCGCCGGCGATCATCAACATCGTCAACAATCAGTGGGCGATCTCCACGTTCCAGGGCATTGCCGGCGGCGAAAGCCCGTCGTTCGCGGCGCGCGCGCTGGGCTTCGGGATGCCGGGCATTCGTGTGGACGGCAATGATTTTCTCGCGGTGTACGCCGTCACACGCTGGGCCGCGGAGCGTGCGCGCATGGGGCTCGGTGCCACGGTGATCGAACTGGTCACGTATCGCGCGGCCGCGCACTCGACCAGCGACGATCCCTCGCGCTATCGACCGAAAGACGAGGAGGCGTCGTGGCCGCTCGGCGACCCGATCGAGCGACTGAAACAACATCTCATCGCGCTCGGGGAATGGAGCGACGAGAAGCATCAGGCGCTGATGACCGAGTGCGACGAGCACGTATCGAAGGCGTGGGAAGAGGCGTGCTCGTACGGCACACTGAATGACGGCCCGCGTCCGGACCCGCTGACAATGTTCGACGACGTGTATCACGAGTTGCCCGAGCACCTGCGCCGCCAGCGCGATCAGCTCGCGAAAGAGAAGGCCTGATCGCATGGCCCGGATGAACATGATTCAGGCGCTCAACTCCGCCATTCACACGCTCATGGGCAGCGACCCTTCGGTCGTCGTCATGGGTGAGGACGTCGGTTATTTCGGCGGCGTGTTCCGTGTCACGGAAGGATTGCAGAAGCGCTTCGGCGACAGTCGCGTGTTCGACACGCCGATCGCGGAAGGTGGCATCGTCGCCGCGGCCATCGGCATGGCGGTGAACGGGCTGCGCCCGATCGCGGAGATCCAGTTCGCGGATTACGTCTATCCCGCGTACGACCAGATCGTCAGCGAGCTCGCGCGTATTCGCTATCGCAGCGGCGGCGAGTTCACCGCGCCGGTCGTCGTGCGCATGCCGTGTGGTGGCGGCATTCGGGGTGGTCAGACTCACTCGCAGAGCCCCGAGGCGTTGTTCGCGCATGTTTGCGGCGTGAAGGTCGTGATGCCTTCCAACCCGTACGACGCGAAGGGGCTGCTGATCGCCTCGGTGGAAGAGAACGATCCGGTGATCTTCCTGGAGCCGAAACGGCTCTATAACGGGCCTTTCGACGGCGATCCGCACAAGCCGGCCGTGACGTGGAATACTCACCCGAAAGGTGAGGTGCCGGACGGTGCGTATCGTGTGCCGCTCGGCAAAGCCGAGGTCGTGCGTGAGGGTTCTGCGGTGACCGTCGTGGCCTACGGCACGCTGGTGCATGTCGCGCTTGCGGCCGTGACGCAGATGGGGATCGATGCGGAAGTGATCGATCTGAGGTCGATCATGCCGCTCGATACTGCGACAATCGTCGAGTCCGTGAAGAAGACGGGCCGCTGTGTCGTGGCTCACGAGGCCACGCGGTTCGCGGGGCTCGGCGCCGAGCTGAGCGCAACGATCCAGGAAGAATGTTTCTGGCACCTGCAGGCGCCGATCCAGCGCGTGACGGGGTGGGATACGCCGTATCCGCTCGCGTTCGAGTGGGAGTACTTCCCGGGCCAGAAGCGCATGATGACGGCATTGAAGAAGGTTCTCGATCCCGATCCGGAAGTGAGCTCATGAACGCATCGCAAGTCCAGCGTCCGGCCTTTGGCAGTGTGTTGGTGGATCAGATGTCCGTCGCGCTGTATCGCGACGGCCAGTGGGCCACTCCCGAGCTGAAACCGGTCGCTCCGATCGAGATCAGCCCGGCCGCGCACGTGCTGCACTATGCGAGCAGCTGCTTCGAAGGCTTCAAGGCATATCGCTGGAAGGACGGTTCGATCAACGTCTTCCGGATGGATCGGCACATCGAGCGTATGCGCCAGAGTGCGCGCCAGCTCGTGCTGCCGGAGCCGCCGGCGGCCTTGCTCGAAGGGATGATCACGTCGGTCATCGATCGTGTTCGCGCCCAGGTGCCCGAGGCGCCAGGCGCGCTTTACTTGCGGCCGCTGCTGTTCGGCACGCTTGCGAACATCGGTGCGGCGGCGACGCCGTCGAGCGAAGCCACGCTGATCGTGATGGCGAGCCCGGTGTGGGATTACTTCGCCCAGGGCATGAAGCCGCTGCGCATCTACGTCGAGGAAGAGAAGAGCCGCACCGCTTCGCATCTCGGCATGGTGAAGACCGGCGGCAACTACGCTGCCGCGATGGGGCCGACGCTGACCGCGCGCAAGCAGTTCAATGCAGATCAGGTGCTGTTCTGTACGGGTGGCCAGGTGCAGGAGACCGGCGCCGCGAATTTTCTGCTGCTCAAGCCGGGCCGCATTCTGACGCGCAGCCTCGACACCACCTTCCTGCACGGCGTAACTCGCGACTCGCTGCTGACGATGGCGCGCGAGCAGGGGATGACGGTTGAAGAGCGGCCTTTCACGGTCGATGAAATGATCGACTGGGTGCGCGACGGTGAGGCAGCCCTTTCAGGCACGGCCGCGGTGCTCGCGGGCGTGGGCACGCTCATTCGCAAAGGCCGCGATTACACGGTCGGGAATGGCGACGTCGGGCCGGAAACCCGGCGGCTGCGCGCTCAGCTGGTCGCGATTCAGCAGGGCGAAGCGCCGGAGAAGAACGGCTGGTGCAAGCGGGTTTAGGGTTGGCCCCAGTCGCCCCCCAGCGCCCTGATCAACGCAATCGAAGTCGTCTGCCGCTGCACCTCAACCCGTGCCAGCGCGACTCGGGCCGACAACGCGGACGTCTGCGCAACCACCACATTCGTGTAGCTAACCGTTCCCGCCCGATACTGATTGAGCGTCAGCCGTTCAGTCTCGTCCGCTGCTTCTGAAGCCTGCTTGCTGAGCTCGTACTGCGTCGTGAGCTG
>Ga0070665_100006733_pt1 | contig 11681 bp, 9 predicted proteins | sample KBSS13metaG_FD_65862 | JGI IMG/M metagenome (GOLD analysis project Ga0070665, IMG submission 65862) | Switchgrass rhizosphere microbial communities from Kellogg Biological Station, Michigan, USA - KBS S1-3 metaG | ecosystem: Host-associated > Plants > Roots > Rhizosphere > Soil ...
GCACTTCTCATGGTGGAGAAGGCCGGTGAGCGCGCGCAGATACTGTGTGACTCTGTGTACGCCATCAATTGCGTGTCCAAGTGGGCCGCAGGCTGGGAGCGAAAGGGCTGGCGCAAGGTGGATGGAGAAATCAAGAACCTCGCCATCATCCAGGCAGCGTATGCCGTGTACAGCAACATCGACTCACAGGTGGAGCTGATCCATGTCCGAGGCCACGTGGGCAATGAAGGCAATGAGCTGGCGGATCGCATGGCGATGCACGCGATTGAGAGCCGCGAGCCGCATTTACGGCAGTGGGATGGGAGCCTGGATGTGAAGACGTTGTTGCGGATGCGGCGCGGCTAGCGCGAATTGCCGATCGTCACCGGCCTCGCCCGCATTACATTATGGCGAATGCGCGGCATCGGTCGAACACTGCGCCATGTGTTGCTACCGAATAGTGACACGCTTGGACGCCGCAGCGCGCCGATCCATCTACTGTGCGGACATGACAGCACAGACGGGGACGGCGCAGAGAAAATCTGTGACCGATTCGACAACCATCGAGGTGATGCTCACCCCTCAGCAGATGAGCGCCCTGGCAAGCGGTCCCAAAGTTGCCGCAACGCAACATCGCAACTCGCACATTGCCATTGGCGCTGTGATCGCGGCCGTGTTGGTTGTGTCAGGCGGCATCGCGCATCTTGCGGCGAAGCAGAGATCCGTACATCCGACACTGGAGGAGGTGTCTGCACCGCCACGGGCGCCGCCAATTCCGGTCGAGCCTCCGGCACCTGCCGCCGAGCCGGTGCTCTTCAAAAATCCGTTCGATCGTGCCGAGGTGTTTGAGTTTCCGCCTGGAACGACTCAGGATGAAGCGCGGGATGCGGTCGCGAAGCTGCTATTCGATCGTGCGCAGGGCCGCGGACCCGACGTTCTCAAATTGAGGATCCGCAAAGCCCGCAGCTCGGCTCACGCGGATTAGCTGACCGGCCGGTCACATCGCATTGCCGGTTGTGAGCAACTTCTGGAGTCTCGTCACCTGGGCTCCAAGCACGCTGTCGACCGCCCTCGACACATCTGCAAAGCCATCCTTGGAATAGCCCCCGACAGCGTACGTGAGTGCCAGGTCCGTCCCGCTGCCGGCCGCAGTCAACTTGATGGTCAGCGACCCGACAACGCCCATAGCCTGCAACGGACCCAACGCGCCGCGAAACCGAATCGCCTTCCCCGGCGCGAGGTACACAACTGACATGTGCTCCACCGATCCGCCGCCTGGCATCGACTCACACCAGCAGCCACCCGCCTTCGCATCGAGTGTCAGGTTCGTCGCGTCTCCGGAGTAGGTGTGCTTCGGATCCCACCAACGTTTGGGTGAGAGTAGTGCAGCGTAAACGGCATCCGGCGGCACGCCGATATGTGCCTGCTCACGGACTTCAAAACCGCCCGAGCCTGCGCCGGCGACCTCAGCGCTCACGCTGGAGGCCGCCAGAACACCGGAGGCGGCTGCAGCCCATGCAATGGTATTGCGAAGTGGCGGCATGCGCCGGCCATCATACCCGAGCTACCGTTCGGGCGCCGCCTGATCGACCAGTTGCGTGATTCCGGAATTCTGGGCGAATCGGCGCGCACCGGCCGGGCTCAGATGCATGTTGTCGCTGTACAGAACCTGCCCTCCGCGACTCGTCTGCGAGCACGAATTCGACCCGCACAGCGATGGGATCGGATCCACAATCAGCATTTCCGGATGTTGTGCACCGATCTTGCGCACACTCGCCTGATAGGCCGCGCGCGAGGCAACCAACGAGCCGCGCGAAATGCGGCGGGAGCAGCGGCTGCCCGGCAACTTGACCGGGCGCAGAAAGCAAGCCGGCGCAGTCGCGAATGTCGGAATCTCGAGCACATAGGCCACCCGCGCATAGGGCTCGAGGCGCGTCACCAACTCGTTGAGGCCGTTGTGAAACGCCGCAGGGTTGCTGCTGGCCGCCTCGATTTCATCCTCCTCCGGGGGAAGGCCGAAAAAGCGTGACCCGTCGCCGACCAGCACAACCAGCTCCGGCCGCGCACGGCGCACGTAGTCAACAAACGCGGCCCAGGTCTGGTTACACAGCTCGCGCCGCTCGTCCGACTCATACACGCCCGGGGCAGAAACTACATCCAGGCCTGGCGGACAACCACCCCGTCCCAACAGGAGCAGGGAACGTTTTTGACCCAAAGCACCGGCAACCCCTTCATAGATACCCTGCGCCTGTGAGTCACCCAGGACAACCACCTCCGGCGCATCCGCCCGAGTGCGCTTGCAGTAGTTGTATTCCGCCTGCAGATTGACACTCCGCCGACACGATTCGTCTTGGCGGGGCGGCGGGGACATTGCGGCCACGGCCGGCGGAAACCGGCTTGGAACGCCTCGATGCAACACAACTACCACTCCAAACGCGCCAATAACGGCGGCGCCGCCCGCCATGGCAATGCCGATCGGGAATGCGCGCTTGTGGCGAATCGGTACCTCGAGGCAGTAGTAAGTCAGAGTCGCGAGCAACACACTCAACACAATGGCCGCAACCCGGTAGATCGCGTGCGGGGTACCCGCGTGCAAAATGGCTTCAAACGACAGTATGGGCCAGTGCCACAGATACAGCGGATAGCTGATGAGCCCGATGAAAACCATCGGCCGGCTGGCCAGGATGCGCCGGCGAAACCAGGTGTCTGCTTCGCTGGCCAGGATTGCAACGGCGCCCAGTGTCGGCATTAGAGCGGCGACACCCGGAAAGGGCGTGTGACTATCGAAGAAGAAAATGGCCGCGCCGATGAGTCCAACTCCAGGCAGAACGCCGTGACGCGCCAGCCGCTGCAGCGGTTTGAACACGAGCGGGGAATCCCGCATGATTGCCAGGCAACATCCCAGGCCGAGCTCCCAGAATCGCGACAGCGGAAAATAAAATCCCGCCACGGAGTCGACCTGCGTCAAGACCAGGTTCAATGCGAACGACACGGCCGTCAACGCCAGCACGACACGCGCGATGTTGAGTCCACGCCGCCACGCTACCGCCAGCACAATCGGCCATACCAGGTAGAACTGCTCTTCAATTCCCAGCGACCACAGATGCAACAACGGCTGGAATTCCGATGCCGGCGCAAAATAGCCGCTCTCGCGCCAGAACGACAAGTTGGCGGCGAAGGCTGCGGCCGCGGCCATATGCCGCCCCAGGTTCGCGAATTCCTCCGGCAACAATGCAATATAGCCAAACCCGAGACACGCCAGCAGCACGAGGCACAGGGCCGGCAGAATCCGGCGCGCGCGGCGACTGTAGAAACCCTTATACGATATCCCGCCCGCGTGAACCTGTTGCACCAGGATCGAGGTAATCAGAAATCCGGAAATAACAAAGAATACGTCGACGCCGACGAATCCTCCCGGTACCTGGTCGGGAAATGCGTGGAAGGCGAGCACGGATGCAACCGCGATGGCGCGTAGTCCGTCAACGTCGGCTCGGTATCGGTGTGGAAGCATATTTGAATTCCATTAAAAGTCTGGAATCGTCCGCGCAGCGCCGCGAACCCAATGCAGGATCTGTCCTGCGCAGTTGCTTCGACCGAAGTCAGGTTGGAATTGTCGAGCCGACGATCCGAAAGATCTCACCGCGCTGTGGCGCGGTCGCGAACTCGAACGTGACGTTGTTGAAATGACACCAGATCATGCTGCCGACAGGGTTGCAAATAGCGTACCTGAATGAGTCGTTCAGTTTCGCGCCCCAAGGCCCTCAATGCGCGGCTGGATGCGGGCGCGCTCGTTGGAGAAGCCAGGCGCGCCGCGCAGGATGTAAATGATACGAACCCCCGCAGTCACGGTTATCGCGGTCGCTGGCGGTGCCTTGCAGGTCGCAGCGGTACGTTCAAGGTTCGCCCAGCGGCTGCGCGAAAGATTATGATCGCGCGCCACCCCATCACACCGCGAGCCACCCGCCATGAAATTGTGCCGCTTCGGAACCCCAGGACAAGAAAAGCCAGGACTACTGGACAATACGGGCAGCCTGCGCGATCTCTCCCGCGTCATTCAGGATCTGGGGCCCGAGCAGCTCTCACCGGCCAGCCTGCGCCGGCTGGCGGAATTGAATCCCCAGTCCCTCCCCGCAGTCACCGGGAACCCGCGGCTGGGACCTCCTGTAGCAGGTACCCGGCAATTCATGGCCATCGGACTCAACTACTCCGATCACGCCAGGGAAGCCAACATGGAGATTCCGAAGGAACCGGTGGTGTTCACCAAGGCGGTGAGCTGCATTCAGGGTCCGAACGATCCCATCATGTTGCCGCGCGGCTCGGCCAAGACGGATTGGGAAGTGGAGCTCGGCATCATCATCGGCTCGCGAGCCTCCTACATCAGTGAGGCGCAGGCCCTGTCGCATGTTGCCGGCTATTGTGTGATCAACGATGTATCGGAACGCGAATACCAGATCGAGCGCTCCGGTACCTGGGACAAGGGTAAGGGTTGCCCCACCTTCGGCCCTCTCGGTCCCTGGCTGGTCACGGCGGACGAAACCGGTGATCCACAATCCCTGTCGATGTGGCTGGATGTCAATGGCCGGCGCGTCCAGAACGGCAGCACCCGGACCATGATCTTCGGAGTGGCGCGGGTGGTTTCCTACCTGTCGGAATTCATGACTCTGCTGCCGGGTGATGTGATTACAACCGGTACGCCTCCGGGCGTGGGCATGGGTCAGAAGCCCAACCCCGTGTACCTGAAGGCCGGTGATGTCGTGACGCTGGGGATCGAGAAACTGGGACAGCAGCGGCAGACAGTCGTGCCCTGGCAGGCCGGCTGAGGCGGCGCGCCGGCACACCAACATCTGTTGGTGGCTCGACCAGGAAGCAGGCGCAGCCTGAGCCGCATGCTGGGCCGGACCCACGCAGCCGGCTCCCGGCCGTGCATCCGCCAGTGTTCCAATTCCTGGGCACCGGGGCCGCCAGGACCCCAGTTCTCTTGCAATCCCCTTGCCTGCGGGTGTCCAATTTTGTAGCCGGGACAACCAACCAGGATGCAGGTCATGCGCTTGATGAACTACCTCGTGTTGCGGCTCGCGGCCGTGGCATTGCTCTGCCTCCTCGGTGCAATTGGATGGAGCCTGCTGCATGCCCACCGTTCCATCGATGCCAATGCAGCGGCGTCCGCGGACCGCGTCCAACGCCAATTGCAGGCGCTGTACTGGCAGAAGCTGTTGTGGCGCAACGGGATGTCCAGGGAAACGCTGGTACCCCAACCCGCTTGGGAGAACCTGGAAACGCTCACCGTCATATCCCCGGGTGTTTGTGTAACTTTCGCTCCACCACGAGGTCAGCCGAGTCAGTTGTGCAGCCAGGTGGAGGCTCTCGGGCCACGGGCCCCAAGTTGGTTTGCGACACTCGATGCCTGGTTGTTCGGCCCCCCGCGCCCGATCGTACAACCGCTGTCTGTGCATGACTTCCAGGCCGGAACGGTGACGACCGCGGCAGAACCGAGCGCGGCGTTGCGGCAATCCTGGAGCCAGGTATCACTTGCGGCCTGGGTCGCTTTGGCCATGGCGACGGGTGTTTCCATTCTCGCCGCATTCATGTTCGGACATGCGCTGCGACCCATTCGTGCCATTGTGGGAAATTTGCGCAAGCTGGAGCAAGGCGATCGGAACTGGCGCCTGCCCGCGTTCCGCACCGCCGAGTTCAATCACATTGCCCAAGCGGTCAACGACCTTGCCGAAACCCTCGTGCGCATGGATGCCACGCGCACGGCAATGACCGCCCGGCTGTTTCAGGTCCAGGAGGATGAACGACGCGCCCTGGCGCGCGACCTGCACGACGAATTCGGTCAATGTCTGACTGCAACACTCGCGCTCGCGACCCTGATCGAGGCCAACGCGGCCGAAAAGCAGGAGATGGCTCAGGACGCGCGCAGCATCACCAGAATGCAGCAGCGAATGATTCGTACTCTGCAGGGCTCGCTCGCAGGATTGAGGGCGCAGCACATAGAGGAAATCGGCTTGGAGGCCAGTCTTCGGCAACTGTTCGCGGACTACAACGGCCAATCGGGCGCGCACGCGGTTTTTCGTCTGAACGCTTCAGGTCGCCTGACTGCCATACCAAAGCATGTCGCTCTCAACATCTATCGCATTGCCCAGGAATGTGTGACCAACGCATTGCGCCACGGATCGCCGACCGAAGTCAGGTTGAGCGTTGAGCATAGTGAGAGTCCGACGCAGAGCATTGCCCTTTCCGTGGAAGATGATGGCGGGGGCGACGCCGAGCTGCTGAATCGCTCACCAGGTAATGGGATGCTCGGCATTCGCGAGCGCATCGCCGCCCTCGGCGGCAGCTTACTCATAGGGCGAACTGCGGCGGGTGTACGAATCGCAGCCGTTATTCCCGTCGCCGCCGAGGCGTACTCATGAGCGCGATATCCATCCTGATGGTTGACGACCACCCCGTTGTCCGTGAAGGCTACAGCCGCATTCTGGAGCGCCAGGGCGGATATCGCGTATGCGCCCAGGCTGACAACGCGGATGAAGCATATCGGCGTTACAAGGACAATCAGCCCGATGTAGTCATCATGGATTTGCGCCTGGCAGGCGCGGGCGGACTGGATGCTGTGCGACGGATCCGCGAATGGGACCCACGAGCCCGCATTCTCATCTTCAGCATGCATCTGAGCGCAGCGTTTGCACTCAACTCTTTTGAAGCGGGCGCGTTGGGGTACCTGACCAAAGCAAGCGAGCCCGGAGAGCTCATCAAGGCGGTGACTGCCGTCGCGCAGGGACGCCGATATCTGAGTGAGGATGTGGCCAGAGTGCTCGCAGCCGATCACCTTTCCGAGGCCACCAGTCCGATGGCTGCACTCGGGCCGCGCGCGACCGAAATCTTCCGCCTGCTCGCCTCCGGCATGGACACGCAGACTATTGCGCGGCTCTTGAATCTGAGCCACAAAACCGTTCGCAATCATCACTACGCCATCAAGGCAAAAATCGGTGCACGCAACGACGCCCATCTCGTATGGCGCGCACTGGAGTCCGGTCTCGTGGATGCCGGCTCGCCAACGGCGGTTGAGGAACCCGGCTCCAGCCCCGCGCCACATCACGGCCTGTAATGTCGGGCAATTTGCCCGGGGCTGCCCGGGCAATGGCCTCAAGCCTTCCTTTTCCCTTACGGGTTAGTGTCACACGCGCTGGCAACGGAGGGACATCATGTGCACACCGCTACATCATGGGCGTTCAATCAGCTTTCTGGACCGTGCCGAGCTCATTGACGGCATGGCGGCACTCATTGCCAGGGCAAAATCTCCCGAGCTGCGCGAATTCCACGTCTTCGATCTCGAGGGCAGCCAGCTGCCGTGGCAGGACCTGGGATTCTCCGTTGGCAAGGACCAGGAAGTGACATTCCTGCTCGGCGGACGAGTATGGCTATCACGCGAGCAGGACTTGTGGGTCGAGCCCGGTGTTGCATTCCATGTGCGCACGCGAGGCACGCGTCGCATGTTCAATCCGATGCGCAACACCGGAACAATGACAGCGACAGCCGACGGCCCCCTCGAGATGGCAAGATCACTCGTTGAGTTCCAGAACGATGCGGGCGAGCTTGCCGTCCCCAAGGACGAGTATGCCAAGACCGATGCGCACATCTACGGCCTGGCGCTCGTGTGGCGCGGTGGGGCGAAGGCCGGGCTGGCGAGTCTGCTCGGGCACGGCGACGTTTGCGGCATCATCGGCGCCGAGCTGGCGGGGCTGCAGTCACCCCGCAAGCTGCCCGCCGGCTGGCACAACTTCTTCATGTTGGGTGGCGGCCCGATCATTTTCAATGACATTGGTCACCGCGCGATAGCCTGCGAGCCCCTTAAAAACGCCGGCATCCTGCAACACCCGGTTACTCTCGGGTTGAAGCCGCAGACGAAGCTGAGCTGGCGTTGGATTGTCGAAGAGCTGCCTTCACGACTGCCGGAAGATCAGCTCACCTCCCACGACTATCTCTCCATTGCGGCCGAGTTCGACGATGGTCAGGACCTCAGCTACTTCTGGAGTGTCAGTCTCCCGGTCGGCAAGGCCTTCCGGTGTCCGATCCCCCGCTGGACGCCGCTGGAGTCACACATGGTAGTACGCAGCGGGCTCGCCGACATGGGCATGTGGGTCAGCGACGAGCGTGACATCTATGCCGACTACAAAACGCACATCGGCGGGTCGGCGCAGTCAGTTGTCAACATCTGGCTGCTGGGCGTATCGCTGTTCCAGCGACGCAGCGGTTCATGCCGGTTCGCAGACATCCAGATTTCCCAGCCGGGCGCCCCGTTGCTGCAGCTCTGACGATCTATTCCTTCCGGACGCGGCGCCATGCCCCCAACACCGCCGCGGCCAGACGATCCATGTCCGACTCCGTGAGCGGTGCGGCAATGATCGACAGCCGCAACACAAATTGACCGCGCCAGTCGGCTCCGCCCGCCAGGCAGATGTTATCGGTTTGGAGCTGCGCCACGGTCGCGCGCGTGAGCGCGTCGCATTCAGCACTGCTCCCCGTCCCGAATTTCACCATGATCTGGTTGAGACAGACCTCATTGAGGATCTGCACACCCTCTGCAGAGGCGAGCTGTTGCGCCAGGCGACGCGCCAAAGCACAGTGCGCGCGCACCATGTTGGTCAGGCCCTGACGGCCGAGGGCGCGCAATTGCGCCCAGACCGGGAATCCCCGCGCGCGCCTCGACAGCTCAGGAACGAAGTGCCCCGGGTCATATTCGCCTTCGTTGGCAGGCGGCAGATAACTCGCGCTGATGGACATGGCTCGGCGGTGCGAGACCGCATCGCGCACGATTGCGAAACCGCTGTCGTACGGCAGTTGCAACCACTTGTGACCGTCCGTCGACCAGGAGTCGGCTTTATCCAGGCCGGCGGTCAACTCATTCATTTCCGGAACCAGCCGTGCCCACAGTCCAAACGCTCCGTCAACGTGCAGCCACGCGCCGTGCTGACGGCAAACGTATGAGATGTCCTCAACAGCATCGAATGCGCCCGTGTTGATTTGACCCGCCTGCGCGATGACGATGGCAGGCCCGCTCCCCGCTGACAGGAGTGCTTTCAATGCTGAAACGTCCATGCGCCCCTGGGAATCGCACGGAACCCGGGTCGCACGGTCGCCGAATCCGAGATAGCGGAGCGCGGCATGGATGGTCACATGAGCATCCTTGCCCACAAACAGCCGCACGGCCGGGGCACCCATCAGACCCTCGGTTTCGACGTCCCAGCCAACACGAGCCAACACCGCGGTGCGAGCAGCCGCGAGGCAGGCAAAGCCCGCCATCGTCGCCCCGGTGACAAAGCCAACCGAACACTCACCCGGCAGCCTGAGAATGTCGAGCAACCACCGGGCAGCAACCTTCTCCGCCATGGCGGCCGCCGGGGAACACGCATAGAGACCTGCATTCTGCCCCCAGGCGCTCGTCAGCATATCGGCCGCGACCCCGGCCGGCTGCGAAGCGCCAATCACCCACCCGAAGAATCGCGGCCCCACCGATCCCGTCAGGCCCGGAACGGCAGCGGCATTCAATGCATCAATCACCGCCACCGGATTTTCGCTGACTTCAGGAGTCGGACCGTCGAACGCGGCCAACAGAGCCGCAGGCGAGATGATGGGCCGCGGGACGCGGTCCGACACGTTGTCCCGGAAATCGCATGCGTACTCGTACGCACGCCCAAAAACCTGAGCGACAATAGAATCTTTCATAGTGAGCTCTCGAGGGTGTGATTTCATAAATGACCCGTGGTACACCTGTCAATGAGCCCTGATCGGGGGAACGGGAGAAACTGAGCCATGCGCTTGAACGACTACTTCAGCACCCGGACGCTCGTGCGGGCGTTCACAACGATGAGGTGCGAACAATGAGCATCCACTGGCGCACGAAGCTCCTGCACAGCGACGCGCATGCTCCTGGCGGCTTTCGATCGCTCGTTACGCCTGTGTACCGCGGCTCCACGGTGTTGTTCGATAGTCAATCCGATGTCGCTGATCAATGGGACGCCGAGAAGGGGTACGCCTACGGCCTCTATGGAACTCCTACCGTTCTCGAGCTGGGCGCGCGCATAGCGGAGCTCGAAGGAGCGCGCCACACGTTCGTGGTGCCCGGGGGACAATCCGCCCTCGCCGTAACCTATCTGGCCACATGCAAAGCCGGTAGCCATGCGCTGGTACCGCACAACGTCTATGGCCCCAGCCGCGAAATGGCGGAAGGTCTGCTGCGTGGACTCAACATCCAGGTGGAGAGTTACGACCCGCTGATCGGGGCCGGCATCGCACGTTTGCTTCGCCCCAACACCACACTGATCTGGTGCGAGAGTCCCGGCTCCATCACCATGGAAATACAGGATGTCCCGGCCATTGTGGCTGCCGCTCACGAGCGGGGCATTACGGTCGCCCTGGATAACAGTTACTCTGCCGGTGTATTGCTCGATGCATTTGCAATGGGTGTCGACATCAGCGTGCAAGCGCTCACCAAGTATGTCGGCGGTCACAGCGATGTTTTGCTGGGGACCGTGTCGGTGCGTGATGACCCGATGTACGAGGCCGTCGGCCCCGTCTGGTACCAACTCGGCATGGCGGTGTCACCGGATGACTGCAGCCTGGCGCTTCGCGGTCTGCAAACGCTGGGTGTTCGTTTGGAGCGGCTGGAGCGCTCAGCTCTCGAGATCGCTCGATGGCTCGCGCAGCAACCGCAGATCGCTCGCGTGCTTCATCCAGCGCTGCCTTCGTGCCAGGGACATGAATTCTGGCAACGCGACTTCACCGGCTCCGCCGGCATTTTCTCGATTGTGTTTACTGAACGATATTCGAACGAGCAAGTGGCGGCCTTCGTTGATTCGCTCAGGTTGTTCCGTATCGGATTCAGTTGGGGTGGCGTGGCCAGCCTGGCAGTGGCGTATCCGCATCTCAAACGTCCGGGCGTCGATTATGAAGGCCGGCTGGTTCGCCTGAACATCGGACTAGAAGAGGTGGCCGATCTCCAGGCAGACCTGGCGGCGGCATTGGTGGCCATGGATACGTGACGCTGTTGTACTGCTTTTGCGCCAGTACAGTGCCGCAGCCGCTGCGCCACTGCGCCTCTGTTGTAGCTGATCGTTGAGTGCCATTGTGCTCACATACGGACAGGAGATTGCTCGTGCTTCGACCCTTCCACCTGGTTGACGTGTTCGGCAGCGGCCCGTTCACCGGGAACCCACTGCCCGTCATCGCTGAGTCCGCCGGGCTATCGAGCGAGGAGATGCAGCAGACCACTCGTTGGTTCAATCAATCAGAAACCACCTTTCTGCTGCCCGCGACCGATCCGCACGCCGACTATCGAGTCCGTATCTTCACTCTCGCGCGCGAACTTCCCTTTGCCGGTCATCCGACGCTCGGAAGTGCTCATGCGTGGCTCGAATTGGGTGGCAAACCCAAGCGCGATGGCGTGATAGTGCAGGAGTGCGAGGCCGGCCTGGTGACGGTTCGCCGGGGCCGAGAGCGCCTCGCATTCGCCGCGCCGCCGCTCATTCGCGGTGGCCAGCCGACCGAACAGGAGCTGGCGCAAGTCGCGGATATCCTGCGTATCGATCGCAGCTCAATTGTGGATGCCACGTGGGCCGACAACGGTCCAGGTTGGATAGCCGTCATGTTGGAATCAGTCGATGCGGTGCTCGCGGTCGAGCCGGTTCGCTTTCATCGCGGTC
>Ga0070665_100006734_pt1 | contig 11680 bp, 13 predicted proteins | sample KBSS13metaG_FD_65862 | JGI IMG/M metagenome (GOLD analysis project Ga0070665, IMG submission 65862) | Switchgrass rhizosphere microbial communities from Kellogg Biological Station, Michigan, USA - KBS S1-3 metaG | ecosystem: Host-associated > Plants > Roots > Rhizosphere > Soil ...
GGAATACATCGCCCACGCGAACACCACCGGCAGCGCCGCGAGGCCGCGCAGCGCGGCCACCTGGGCGGACGGGTAATGCGCGGTCAGCAGCTTGAGGCCGGCGTCCATGAACGAGAACGCCGCCACGCCGATCAGCATGGCCGTCATGCCGGCGAGTTTTTCGTTGTGTAGTTTCATCGCTTCAGCGCGCCGCGGCCGGCAGCTCGCCCACCAGGCCCATGGCGCGCTCGATGAACGCGCGCTTGACCAGGCCCGACTTCTGCACCCACGGCAGTCCACGTTGCGCCACCTCGGCGACGCGGCCGGTGCCGCGCGCCAGCAGGCGATCGAAGGCGTCGATCGCGGTGCTCATCAACTCGTTCTCGCTGCGCCGCCAGCGTTCGTAACGGCGCAGGATGCGTTCGGCACCGAGGTCTTCGCGCGCCTCGATGCCTTCGGCCAGTACATCGGCCAGGGCCGCGGCGTCTAACAATCCCAGGTTCGCGCCCTGCCCCGCCAGGGGATGCACCACGTGCGCCGCGTCACCCACCAGGGCCACGCGCGCGCTGACATAGTTGACGGCCGACAGCCGCCACAGCGGGAACCTGACGCGCTCGCTGGCCAGGCGCACCGCGCCGAGCGCGCCATCGAAGTCGCGTTCCAGCTCGCGTTCGAATTCTTCGATGGGAGCCGCGAGCAACTTCTCGCCGCGCGCGGCCGGCACCGACCAGACGATGGAGCTCGCGCCGTCGGCGAGCGGCAGGAAAGCCAGCGTGCCGTCGCCGAGGAAGCGCTGCCAGGCGGTGCGCTGGTGCGGCTTCGCGGTGTTCACCATGGCGACGATGGCGATCTGGCCGTAATCGGTACGCGTGGCGAACAGGCCGGCCAGCTCGCGCACGCGCGACTGGGCGCCATCGGCGCCGACCACCAGCCGCGCCCGGTATTCGCGGCCGCCGGCGCGCAGCGACGCATGGGCGCGGCCAAATTCCAGCGCTTCGACCTCGCCCTCGATGAGCGCGATGCCCGCGCGGCGTGCCGCGGCGGTCAGCGCGCCCTGCAGCACGCTGTTCTCGGCGATCACGCCCAGGTCGCGCTCGCCGATTTCGGCGGCGTCGAACACCAGGGCATCACCACCATGCGGCGGCACGTCCGCGTGCCACACCTGCATGCGTTCGTACGGCGCGGCGCGCACCCGCGCTACGTCCGCCCAGGCGTCGGCGGCGCGCAGGATCTTCTCGCTGGCGCGCGACAACGCGAATACGCGCAGGTCCACGGGCAGTTTCGCGAGGTCGACGCCGGCCGCGGGAATGCGCCGGTCGATGACCGCGATGCGCGTGGACGCGATGCCGGCGCGTTTGGCCAGCAACAGCGCGGCGGCGAGGCCGATGGGCCCGGCGCCGACCACCATCACGTCGAATTCTGTGTTCATTCCAGCGGCAGGCCGCGCGCGAGGCGCGGCATGCGGCCGGCAAAACCCCAGCTGACGCGCGACAGCGCGCGCTTGGCCGTGGGGCTGAGATCGAACAGCAGCAGGCCGAAGTTGCGCACCAGGCCCAGGCCCGGCAGGTCGCTGCCGAAGAGCTTCACCAGGCCGTCGGTGAATCGCGTGACGCCCTGGCGATCCTCGGCGCGCCAGGCGGAGAACCGGGCTAACAACTCGGTGAAGTCGGGATCGGTGTTCCCGGCCGCCAGCATTTCCGCGAGCGTGGCCGCATCGCGCAGCCCGAGATTGAATCCCTGCCCTGCCACCGGGTGCAGCGCCTGCGCCGCATTGCCGATCAGCACCACGCGGCCCGCCACGGTCTCCGTGGCGCGTGACAACGCCAGCGGATACTGGTTGCGCCGGCCCACGCGTGTCCAGCGTCCCACGCGCCATCCAAACGAATCGAGCAGTTCGGCCGCGAAGGCCTGGTCGTCCAGCGCCAGCAACTCGGCGGCGCGCGCCGGCCGCACGGCCCACACCACGGTGTAGCCGCCGCCCGCGGTCGGCAACACCGCCAGCGGACCAGACGCCGTGAAGCGTTCGAAGGCCTCGCCGGCGTTGGGCTTGTCGGTGGCGGCGTTCACCACGATGGCGACCTGGTCATAGTCCTCCACCTCGGCATCGATGCCGGCGCTGGCGCGCAGCACCGAGCCCGCGCCATCGGCCGCCACGGCCACCGAGGCCTGCACGCGCTCGACCTTGCCGTCGCGCAGCACGTCGATGAGCACGCCGTCCTCGGACAGGGTCGCGTGTTTCACCTGCGCCGGCATGGCGACCGTGACGTTGGGCACGGAGCGCAACGCCTGCCACAACACGCGACCGATGACCCGATTCGGCACCACGTAGCCGAAGGCCTGCACGCCCTGCTCCTTCGCGTCCAGACGCGCCACGCCGAAGCGACCCGCATCCGAGACATGGATCGAGCGGATGGGCGAGGCCTCGGCTTCCATGGCGGGCCACACACCCAGGCTCTCGAAGATCTGGCGCGAGCCATTGCCCAGCGCCGTGGTGCGTTCGTCGAAGCTGGGTTGCGAGGCGGAATCGGGCGGCACGCCCTCGATCAGCAACACGCGCAACCGCGTGCCTCGCAATGCCAGCGCGAAACTCGCGCCCACCATGCCACCGCCGACGACTATCACATCGAAGTCTCTGGCGACGTCGTAGACGTCCGCGTTCATGCCACGGACGCCATCAGCCGTTCGATGGCCACCGCCTCCTTGGGCACGCCATCGGTGAGCACTTCGCAACCATCGCGCGTGACGACCACGTCGTCCTCGATGCGGATGCCGATGCCCTGGAATTTCTTCGGCGCGCCGGGCGTACCGGGCGCCACGTAGATGCCGGGCTCGATGGTCAGCGCCATGCCGGGCTCGAACACGCGCCATTCATTGCCGATCTTGTAGTCGCCGACGTCATGCACGTCCATGCCCAGCCAGTGGCCGGTGCGGTGCATGAAGTACTTGCGATAGGCGCCCGACTCCTCGACCTTCGCGAGCTTGCCCTTCAACAGGCCGAGCTTGAGCAGCCCCTGCGTGATGACGCGCACCGCGGCTTCGTGCGGCGCATTCCAGTGGTTGCCGGGCTTCACGCGTTCGATGGCCGCGTAGTTGGCGGCCAGCACGATGTCGTACAACGCGCGCTGTTCGGGCGAGAACCGGCCATTGACCGGAAACGTGCGCGTGATGTCGGAGGCGTAACAGTCCACCTCGCAGCCCGCGTCGATCAGCAGCAGGTCGCCGTCGCGCAGCGTGGCGTCGTTCTCGCGGTAATGCAGGATGCAGCTGTTGGCGCCGCCGCCGACGATGGGCAGGTAGGAAAGATCCGCGTTGTGGCGACGGAACTCGTGCACCACGTCGGCCGCGATCTCGTACTCGCGCTTGCCCGGCGCGCAGGACTGCATGGCGCGCACGTGCGCCTGCGCGGCGATCCGCGCGGCTTCACGCATCGTGTCCACTTCGGCACGACTCTTGAACAGGCGCATGTCGTGCAGCACGTGGTCGAGCGCGACCATTTCCTGCGGCGCGTGCCGGCCATTGCGCGCCTGCGTGCGCAGGCCATTCACCCAGCCGACCACGCGCTGGTCGAACTCCGGATGCGTGCCCATGGCGTAGAACACCTTGGCGCGGTTCTCGATGAGGCCGGGCAGGATCTCGTCGATATCGCCGATCGGGAACGCGTGATCGGCGCCGTAATCGCGCGTGGCGCCTTCGGGCCCGGCACGTCGTCCATCCCAGGTTTCACGCGCGGGGTCGCGGTCGCGCACGAAGAGGATGTATTCGCCCTGCGGACGTCCTGGCACCAGCACGGCGACGGATTCGGGCTCGTTGAATCCGGTGAGGTAGAAGAAGTCGCTGTCGGGCCGATAGGCGTACTCGACGTCGTTATTGCGCAGCCTCACGGGAGCCGTCGGCACGACGGCAATGGAATCGCGGCCCATGAGCTTCATCAGCGCGCGGCGCCGGCGCGTGAATTCCTCGCGGCCGATGGTCCGCGGGGCGGACGTCGCGTGTGCCTTGCCGGCGGGTGAATGTCTGCGGCGCGTATTAATGCAGTGACCCCTCGGGCGTCGGCTCCTGTCCGCGTGCCGGTGCCAGTTCGACGAACAATATCTGGACGCCGACGCGCACGAACTCGACCACCTCGGCGAATGCCGTCTCGTTCTCTTCGTTCTGTTCGTCGGCCTCGACGCCCACGTGCGTGATCTCGGTGAGGTCGTGGATGATCTCGCCGGCGTCGGTGGACACCTTCGACGGGTCCGAGGCCGGGCCAGAACCCAGCCCATAGAGAAAGCCCTGGCACCACTGGCTCAGTGCATCGGCGCGATCGGCCAGCGGCGATTCGTCGTCCGGCAACAGGGGCGCGAAATCCGCTTCGTTGCCCGCCAGCGTGCGCACCGTGGAGTCGTACACGTTCTGCAGCACCGAACTCCGCAGGGCCTCGTCTTCTGGGGAGTCGTCGGGCAGGATCTCGTGCAGCCATTCGAGCAGTCCGTAATCGCTCGAGCTGCAAAGCGCGCCGGCCAGTGTGCCGTGCGCCTCCGCGGGTTCCTGGAGCGCGCGGGAGTCGCGCAGCACTCGTTCGAACTCGTCGTAAGTGGCGGCCGTCATGGGGGAATTATGCCCCACGCCCGCCGGCGCCGGACCTTCAATTGCCGGCTCGCCACCCTCTGCCCCATACTCCTGCGCCATGAACGACACCACCAACGAAAACAACAAGTCCGCCAAGACCAGCTTCGATGGCGAATTCGTGCGCCTCGAACGCCGCGTCGAAGAACTTCTCCTGACGATCGAGGCTCTCAAGGAAGAGAACCGCGCCCTGCGACAGAGGCAGGAATCGCTCACGGCCGAACGCTCCGCCTTCGCGCAGCGCAACGACCAGGTGCGCGCGCGCGTCGAGGCCATGATCGGTCGGCTCAAGACCATGGAGCACACTGCGTGAGCGAGAAAGAACCGGCGCACGTCACCGTACGCATCCTCGAGAAGGAATACTTCGTATCCTGCCCCGCGGATGAGCGCGCCGATCTGCTCGACTCCGCCGAGTTCCTCAACAAGAAGATGCGCGAGATCCGCGACACCGGAAAGGTCGTCGGCGCGGACCGCATCGCGGTGATGGCGGCTCTCAACATGGCGAACGAACTGCTGCGACTGCGCAAGCAGGACGGCGAGTTGAACGCGGTCACAGGACGCGTGAAACACATGCGCGAGCGTGTGGAAAATGCGCTTCAGCGCACACGTCAATTAGATCTATAGAACTATCGCGCATGGGTCAGCGCGAGAAACTCCCGACTTACGTCGCATTCCTACAGGGCAGTTGGTGTAGAGTCACTCCTGCGCTGCCTGCGGTGTTCGACAGTGGGTCGGGTTACCTCTCGACCGTAATGTAAACACCCAGGGACCTAAGCCTTGCCGGCAGTACTGTGCAGGTCCGCCTCGGGCGGAAAGCCTTAAATGTCGGGGCCGGTCCCACCTTGTTGCTCTGGTTCGAGAGCAACGGCTCGCACCGGCATTGCGGGTAGCGCTTTTCTTCCTTCTGCGTCGTGACAACGAAGCAAATCCTTCGCCAGCAACTCATGGCGCAGCGCCGCGCGGTCAACCCCGCGCAGCGCACTCGCGCGGCGGTCGCCGTCGCCGAACACATCGCCGCCACTCACTGGCTCGCACCCGGCAAACGCATCGGCCTGTATGCCTCGATGCCGCAGGAGCTCGGCACCGGGCCGCTCATCGAGCTGGCGCAGCGCCGCGGTTGCCGCGTCTACCTGCCGCGTATCACCAACTTCCGCGCCCGCGCGATGCGCTTCGTGCCCATGGGCTCCAGCTCGCGACAACACGACTTCGGCATGCACGAACCGGAGGGCGATGCCTGGATCGGCGCTCGTTTCCTCGACACGATCTTCTGCGCCGGGGTGGGCTTCGATCGCCGCGGCGCGCGCGTGGGTCATGGCGCCGGCTTCTACGACCGCGCATTGGCCTTTCGTCGTATCCGCGATCACTGGCGCGGTCCCCGCCTGGTGGCGCTTGCCTATTCATTCCAGGTCGTGCCGCATGTTCCCGTGACGGCGCACGACGTATTCATGGACCTGATCGTCACGGAGAGGGGTATCGATGAACTACTGGCTGATGAAGACTGAACCCTCGACCTTCGGCATCGACCACCTTGCCGAGAAGCCGAAGAAGACCGCCATGTGGGACGGTGTGCGCAACTACCAGGCGCGCAACATGCTGCGCGACGACTTCCGTAAGGGTGATCTCGCGTTCATATACCACTCGAGCACCGACCAAACGGGAATCGCGGGCATCATGCAGGTGGTACGCACCGCGTATCCCGACCCCACGCAGTTCGACAAGAAGAACGATCACTACGATGCGGCCTCGAAACGCGAAGACCCGCGCTGGTTTGTGGTCGACGTGCAACTCAAGCGGCGCTTCAAGCGCGTGATCACGCTCGATGAACTTCGCGAACACGAAGGTGATCAGCTCGCTGGCATGCTGCTGCTCAAACGCGGAATGCGACTCTCGATCACACCCGTGAGTGAAGCTCACTGGCAGTTCATTCTCTCGCTCGAGTGATGATGAACACGAGTGTCGATGTGATCGCGATGCTCACTCTCGATGACACTTGCTTGAAATTTGTCAACACGTGCGTATACTCGGCCTCGGACTAACCCGTAACTACTGGAGATGTGCCATGGCGAAAGCCAAGAAGAAGGCCAAGAAGAAAGCCAAGAAGAAGTAATTCTTCGGCCTTATGAAGACAGTGCCCGCGAAAGCGGGCATTGTCGTTTCCGGGGGTAGTAAAAAGAATGCGCACAGCAAAATGAACAAGGACGCGGGAAAACAAGCCGCGGCGCGCGCAGCGCTCGAATTCGTCACGCCGGGAAAGATCCTCGGAGTCGGCACGGGTTCGACGGTGAACTTCCTCATCGACGAGCTCGCGGCACAGGGCGTGAAGATCGCGGGTGCGGTCTCGAGCTCCAATGGATCGACCGATCGCCTGCGAGCCGCCGGCTTCAAGGTCCTCGACCTCAACGACGTGGGGACCATCGATACCTACATTGATGGCGCCGACGAGACCAATCACCGGCGGCACCTCATCAAGGGTGGGGGTGCGGCGCTCACGCGCGAGAAGATCATCGCCGCCGCCTCGGCCCGCTTCGTCTGCATCGCCGACGAGAGCAAGCTCGTCGATACGCTGGGTGCCTTCCCCCTGCCCGTTGAAGTCATCCCGATGGCGCGCCGCTACGTAGGCGACATGCTGGAGCGCATGGGAGGCCGGCCGGTGTGGCGCCAGCAGGTCACCACCGACAATGGCAACCATATCCTCGACGTCCATGGGTTGCGCATCAGCGATCCCGTGTCGACGGAACAGGCGATCAACCAGATCGTCGGCGTGGTCACGGTGGGCTTGTTCGCCGCGCGCCCTGCCGATCTCGTGATCCTGGGCGGCGTGGGCGGCATCCGCCGCATCTAGCTCCGGACGTCCGAGCGCTGTCCGGTGTCCGGCCGCGGACACCCCGGGGGCCATCCACTCCCCGCCTGACAGGCAATTCAATTCAAACAGTTAGACGCGTGTGACGCGGTTGGCACGCCGCGTGCTTCAGCCATGGCATGACCATGCTGTTGCGCGATGTTTCGATACGCGGCACCCAGACGCAGGACCGGTCGGTGGCGGCACCGGACCGCAAGCGCGTGCTGCTCAAGAAGTACGGACCCTGGGCACTGGGCGCCTTCGCCCTGCTGGTACTCGGTGCCTGGAGTGTGCGTTCCTGGCTGACCTCCGAGAAAGTGATCCCGCGCGAACGCGTGCGCACGGCGGTGGTGGAGCGCGGTTCCTTCGTCCGCGACGTGGCCGCTACAGGATTGGTGGTTGCCGCTGTGAGCCCCACCCTGTTCGCCGAAGCGCCGGGCACCGTCATCTATAAGGTGCGCGCCGGCGACGTCGTGAAGGCCGGTGATGCGCTGGGCCAGGTCCAGAGCGCCGCCCTCACCAATGAATACGAGCGCGAGCGCGCCACGCTGGACAGCGCCGACGCGGCCCTTAATCGTCAATCCATCGAAGTGCGGCGGCAGATCCTCAAGAGCAGCCAGGACAGCGACCTCGCCAAGGTCCAGATCACGGCCGCGGAGCGCGAGTACAAACGCGCGCAGGACGCCTGGGACATCCACGTCATCCCGGAACGCGACTACCTGCGGGCCCGCGACGACCTGGACACCGCCAAGCTCAACTACGCCCATGCCGTCGAGACCGGTGGCCTGGAGAAGGACAGCCTTCAGCTGGAACTGCGCAGCCAGCGCGCGCAACGCGATGCGCAGGCCCTGAAGGTGGCTCGCCTGCGCGAGCGTGTGGACGCACTCACACTGAAGTCCCCGGTGGCGGGCATCGTCGCCACGCTCGCGCAGGTCGAACGTGCGCAGGTGGCCGAGAACGCGCCGCTGGTCACCGTGGTCGACCTCTCGGCCCTGGAGATCGAGTTCCAGGTGGCCGAGTCCTATGCCAACGAGATCCGCCCCGGCATGAACGCCGAGGTCACGATGGACGGCCGCAAGCTGGTCGGCACAGTGGCCGGCATCTCGCCCGATGTGAAGAACTCGCAGGTCACCGGCCGCGTGCGCTTCACCGAGCAGCCGAAGAACCTGCGCCAGAACCAGCGCGCCTCGGTGCGCATCGTGCTCGACGAGCGCAACGACGTGCTCAAGGTCGGCCGCAGCCCCTTCCAGGATTCGGACACGCGGTTCGTCTACGTGGTGCGCGACGGCGAAGCCGTGCGCACGCCGGTCGAATACGGCGCCTCGGCCATCGGCGAAATCGAAATTCGCAACGGGCTCGCGGTCGGCGACGTCGTCGTGCTCTCCGACATGCGCGATTTCAAGGATGCACCGACGGTGCTCATCAGCAATTAACCCGGAACTATTTTCTCAAAGAGGAAGGGCCATGCTCTCAATGACCAACATCAGCAAAGTGTTTCGGACCGACTTGATCGAGACACACGCGCTGCGCGACTTTTCACTGGACGTGAAGGCCGGTGAATTCCTCGCGGTGACCGGGCCCTCGGGATCGGGCAAGACCACGTTTCTCAACATCGCCGGCTTGCTCGAGCCCTACGACACGGGCACCTACAAGCTCGACGACGTCGACGTGACCCAGCTTTCCGACGACGCGCGCTCGCATCTGCGCAACCAGAAGATCGGCTTCATCTTCCAGAGCTTCAATCTCATGCCGGACCTGAACGTCTACGACAACGTGGACGTGCCGCTGCGCTACCGGCGCATGAAGTCGGTGGAACGCAACCAGCGCATCACCAATGCGCTGGAAATCGTCGGCCTGGCGGCACGCATGAAGCACGTCCCGGCCCAGCTCTCCGGCGGACAGCAGCAGCGCGTGGCCATCGCGCGCGCGATCGCCGGCGACCCGAAGCTGGTGCTGGCCGACGAGCCCACCGGCAACCTCGATTCGCTGATGGCCCGCCAGGTCATGGACCTGCTCGAGAAGATCAACGAGATGGGCACCACCATCATCATGGTCACTCACGACCCCGAGCTCGCGCGCCGCGCGCATCGCACCGTGCAGGTGGTCGACGGCCAGATCTCCGACTTCAAGCCCTTCGAGAGCCACGGCGGCGCGCCGCATGCGCACCTGAAGGCGGTCGAGAACACCGCGGGAGCCTGAGATGTTCGCCTACTACCTGCGGCTCGCGCTGGCGAGCTTCCGTCGCAACCCGGGTCTCACGGCGCTGATGGTGTTCGCCATCGCGCTCGGCATCTCGGTGTGCATGATCACGTTGACCAGCTATCGCGCTGCCGCGCACAACCCGGCCGGCGAACACGGCAAGGTGTTGTTCTCGGCGTCCATCGACAGCTGGGATCCCGAGAATGCCTACGACGACGAAAACAAGGCGCTGGCGCCCACCCTGCTGACCTACAACGACGCCAAGGCGTTGTACGCGTCGAACATCCCGGACCGCAAAGTCATGATGTACAAGGGCGGCGGCATCCTGAGCCGCGGCGACAAGGGCATGGAGCCCGAGTACGTCTCCACGCGCATGACCACGGCCGACTTCTTCCCGATGTTCGACGTGCCGTTCCTGTATGGCGCGCCCTGGGATGCCAAGGCGGACGCCGGGCCGGATCCCGTGATGATCCTCAGCAAGGAGACCAACCAGAAGGCCTTCGGCGGGGAGAACAGCGTCGGCAAGACCGTGCGCTGGCACGACCGGGAATTCCGCGTCATCGGCGTGCTCGATGAATGGACCCCGGCGCCGAAATACTTCGACGTCAGCAACGGCTCGTTCAACGACAACGAAGGCGCCTACGTGCCGGTGGCCTGGGGACCCATCCTCGAGATGGGCAGCCACGGCAACACGAATTGCTGGAAGACCGAGGTCATCAACAACTTCCAGGACTTCATGAACTCGGAGTGCGTCTGGCTGGCCGACTGGTTCGAGATCCGCAGCGCCGACCAGCAGCGCGCGTTCCGCGAGTTCCTCGACAACTACGTGACCGAACAGAAGTCGCATGGCCGCTTCCCGCGGCCGCTGAACAACTACCTCTACGACGTCGACGGCTGGCTGAAGCGCAACAAGGTGGTCGGTGACGACAACAAGGCCATGCTGCTGCTGGCCTTCGCCTTCCTCGCCGTATGCCTGGTGAACACCGTCGGCCTGCTGCTGGCGAAGTTCCTGAACGCGGCCTCGGCCGCCGGCGTGCGGCGCGCGCTCGGCGCCAGTCGTACCGACATCTTCCTGCAGCACCTCACCGAGTCGGGCCTGGTGGCGCTGGCCGGCGGCCTGGTCGGCGGCGTGATGGGCTGGTGCGGTGTGTGGGCGATGCGCGCCTGGTACACGCGCTTCCTCGACGCGCCGCTCAAGTTCATTCCCTTCGATGCCACGAACTTCGTCATGGTGATCGGCATCGCGGTGCTGGCCGGAATCCTGGCGGGCCTGTACCCCGCCTGGCGCATCGGGCACGCCGCCCCCGCCTCCTACCTCAAGGTGCAATGAACATGGGCATCCGACCGATTCTCTCCGCGCTGCTGCGCAATAGCGCCGGTGCCATCCTGGTCTCGCTGCAGATCGCCATCACGCTGGCCATCGTGGTCAACGCCGTCTATCTCACGGCGCAGCGCGTGACGCTGGTCGGCAGGCCGAGCGGCATCGACGACCAGAACATCTTCTCGTTCCCGGTCGAGGGCTTCGAGAAGGGTTTCGACTTCATCGCCATGGTGCGCGAGGACATGGCGCTGCTGCGGCAGATGCCGGGCGTACTCGACGCCGCGCCCATCCAGCAGGTGCCGCTCTCGGGCAGTGGCAGTTCCTCGGGCTATTACTCGTTGCCGGACAAGAAGGGCAAGGATTCGCCGGCCAACTACTTCCGCACCGACGAACACGGCCTGACGACACTGGACGCCAAACTTTCCGATGGCAAGAACTTCGACGCGTCGATGATCGAGTGGAAGCAGAAGGACGAACAGGGGCAGCCGCCCGTCGCCATCGTCAGCCGGGGATTCGCCGAGGCGCTGTTCCCCAAGGAAAAGAACCTGGTCGGCAAGGACTTCTACGACGACCAGAGCAAACCCATTCGCATCGTCGGTGTCATCGAGCACATGCACGGTTCGTGGGTGGGCTGGGACAAGGTGGATCGCGTGGTCCTGGTGCCGCGCATCTCGGAATGGACCCGATACATCGTGCGCACCAGACCGGGTGACCTCGATCGCGTCATGAAGGAG
>Ga0070665_100006736_pt1 | contig 11679 bp, 10 predicted proteins | sample KBSS13metaG_FD_65862 | JGI IMG/M metagenome (GOLD analysis project Ga0070665, IMG submission 65862) | Switchgrass rhizosphere microbial communities from Kellogg Biological Station, Michigan, USA - KBS S1-3 metaG | ecosystem: Host-associated > Plants > Roots > Rhizosphere > Soil ...
TTCGCCCAATCCCACGACGAAGTTCATGAGGTCGGCGAGTTGGATGTCGGTCAGCGGCGCGAAGGCGACGTTGGGGAGGCGGATGAGGTATTCGCGGCCGGCAGGGAGGCAGAGGAAGGCGTCGACCTGGCCTCTCAGGCTGGGGACGGCGGCGTCGGAGGAATGACCGTTGATGCCGTGGCAGCCGCCGCAATACAACAGGTAGGCGCCCGGGGTCGGGGCGATTTTTGGCGCGGCGGCGAGTGCCCACACGACCGCCGCAAGGGCGGCGATCATGGGATCACGCCAGCGCTGACGAGTGACTGACGTTCGGCCGGGAGCGGTTCGGACGGAAGTGTCTGTTGGGACAGGGTGGCCACCTCGGCTGCGCTGAAGCGCTGGGCTTTGTGTTTCGGGGCCGGGGGAAGTGAGGTCAGGTAATTGAGGATGTTTGCCACCTCTTGCGCCTGGAGCTGGGGCAAGGGGGGCATCAGGCCTGTGATGACCGTCCCATCGACGTCGATGGAGCCGGAGAGGCCGTTGCGGACCACGTTAACCAGGTAGCCGCGGCCGCGGACGTCGGCGGCAATCGTGGCGACACGGCCGGCCAGGCGCGGGAACTGTCCAGGTGCGCCGGCGCCGGCGCGCTGATGGCAGAGCGCGCAATGGGTGTCGTACAAGGCGCTCGGTTCGGCGGCTTGTGTAGCGAAAGGTGCGAGGCTGGCTGCGAGGAGCAGCGCTGCGGCGCGCATCAGGCCGCGCCAACCAACACGGCGGTGGAGCAGTGGTAAACCATCGTAGGCGCGCCGAAGCACCAGATGATGTCGTTGTTGGTTTGGGAGCGGTAGACGGGGGTCTCTTCCTGGTTGCTGTTGCACATGCAACGGCCGCAGTTGTGACGGCCGCAGCAGTCACGGTAGGCGATGATGTAAGCCTTACCGTCGTCCGGGTGGATGCAGGTGCCGATCCAGGACGTGGGTGCGGCCGAGGATCCCGGGGGACAGGTGTGCACTCCCCCACCACAACAGGAGCACAACGCGCCGTCGATTGCGCAGTAGCGCCAGTAGGTGCACTGCTTGTCGTCCTTCGATTGGGCGTCGCGGGTGAAGGCGGACTTGGCGTTGGACGCGGCGCGGGCTACCGGCAGGAGCGGAATGATGGCGCTGCCCGCCAGGACGGTGCCGAGTTGGGACAGGAGGCTGCGGCGCGAGGATCTACGCGCCAGCGATCGGGTCAGCCGCTCACTCAGGGTATCGACGGTGTTCTTGGGCAAGGCCCTCTCCTAGTGCTGGTGCGCTGCTTCTTCGGCCGTGCGTTTCGCTGCCGCGAGATAGGTTTGAATGGACGGGATGCCGGTCTCGTCGGCGTACACCAGGCTTTCCAGGTGCTCGCGGCTGTTGACCAGGCCTTGAGCAATGAGCGTGGCGTCTTGGCCGATGAGGACCGCGAAAGGTAACTTGCCGACCTGGAAGGTCATGCCGATCTGGGGCGAGTTGATGAAATCGATTCCGCGCAGGTCGAATTTTTCGATCAGCGCGCGTTGCTCCTCGATCGGTGCGTCTCCCACGAGTATCAGGTCGAGTAGCTCTTCGCGAGCGAAACGTTTTGCGACCGGCAGGAGCACTTTGCAGATAGGACAGTGCGCAGAGACGAAAAGGAGCAGCACGCGTCGTCCGGAGGCACGCGCTGCGCCGATGACAACCTCCCGCCCGTCGATGCTGGTCGCCGCCAGGCGCGGCACGCGCTCACCGACGGCTGGGCCTTTGGACATCGACAGCGCGCCAACGGGGGCTACGCGTTCGTGGAGCACGCCAACCTGGCGGGCCAGCGCGAACACGCAGAACGCCAGTGCGGCAATGGCAACCCAGGACAACACCAGGGCGGCCGTGAGAAGCGCGGGTGACATTTCTTTTGATCTCCTAGCGGGCGGCCAGCGAGCGCAGTGCGGAGCGGTTCGCGCCGAGTGCGTTCAGGGCCTGGTACAGGGTGTAACTCACCAGGCCAAAAAGGCTGGCCGCGATGCTGATAGCCAGTGGCGGACGCACCGGGAAGCAGGCGCTGTAAACGGCAATGGCGATCAGTGCAGCGTTTCTCCAGACGAGCTCCCAACCGAGCTCCTGGCGCAAACCGGACTGGAAGCAGCCGCAGTCGATGAAGGCTCTGCCGCGCGCGAGGTTGATGAGAATGGCGGCGGTGAAGAGCAGCAGGAGGCCTGCGGCAGTGAGGGCCGACCAACTCGAGGGGATGAGCAGCGCGATCGCGAGTAACAACTCGAGCGGCGGCAGGAGCCAGGATACCAACGGCGCGAGCGCCTCGGGGATCACTCTGTAGTTGCTGATCACGCCGACGAGCAGCCCATGGTGACGAATCTTTTGCACGCCGGCGTGCAGGAACGTGGCGCTCAGCAGGACGCGACCGGCCAGCGCCGAGAGTGCGAGGAGCAGGCTGCCCCAGCTCGTCGTCAGCGCCACTTCAGGGGTCAGGAGTTGTGAGTCCATTCTAAGGCAGCGCCGTCATGATCGGGCCGCCGTTAACGGCATCCATCGTGCGAACGACGTTGCCGGACTCCGGGTCGAGCACTGTCAGCTTCGGCCCACGGCCTGTCAGGAGGACCAGTGGAGTGGCATCCTGGGTGACCGCGACGTTCGTGGCCGCCTCTTTCAGACTGATGCGGCGGATCAGGGCATGGGTTGTGGCGTTCAGTACCCACAGCTCCGTGCCCGCCTCTTTGTGGGTCCAGCCTTCGCCGACGTGCATCAGGGCAAACAGTCGGCCACTGGCGGGATGGTAGGCGATGAGTTGCGAGCCTCCCGGACGCCAGGCAACCTCGTCAGACTCGTCCTTGGGCTCACTCAGGCCTGCGGCGGCCTGCAACGACCACGCCGGGGCCACCTGCGGTTGGTCTGCGAGGGTTGCCTCGTAGATGTGGCCCAGGTAGGAGACGAAAAAGACTTTGTGGGTGGGGACATCGAGAGCGACCTGGTCGAATACCGGGTCCCGCAGGGCGTCGAAGAAGTGGACCGAGCTCTTGAGCGCGCCGTGGGCCTTGGCATCCAACCCGAAAGTGCTCAAGGAGCCATCGCCGCAGAGACTGCCGAAACCCGACTCTCCGTAAGGCAACACCAGCGCGCAGCCGGGTGTTTCGACGGTGGAGGCCAACTTCTGTTTGCCGAGGTCCACGACGAGCACCGAGGAGGCCGGGGAGAGGTTGTAAACGTAGGCGTAGTGGCCGCTTTCATTGACGGCAAAGGCCTGGGCCTTGGGCACCATCAGGGCGCGCCCCGGCAGCGGGATTTCCTCTTGCAGGTTGAGCGTGGTTCCGTCGTACACCGTGATCATGTCCTGACGTTGGCCGCGCGTATCGTGCGTCCACAGGGTCTCGGCGACGTAATAGGCTTTGCCGCCAGGGGCGATCGCAAAGCTCGACCAGTCGCTCTTGGGGAGGTAGCCCTCCATCTCGCCCTTGTCCGCATCGACGATGAAGATGCCCGGGTTGATGAAGCCGCTCCACAGGAAGGCGCGCCGGGGGGTGAGCGGTTTCAACGTGGCGACGTCGGATTGCTCGGCCTGGGGGATGGGCGGGGCTTGCGCCTGGACACTGGCGCAGAGACCTAGCAGTACGGCGGCCCAGAGCTGGTGGCGCATTCGATCTCCCGGTGGGCATGGATGGGCGCTACGGCAGTCCAAAAGGAACCGCCGTAGCGCGCTTCGATGCAATCTAGTGGGAAGTCCGGCTACGCTCTATCCACCGAACGGCTTACCCCGCAGCCTGTGGCAGGCACGGCTATGGGCCGGGCACTATCTCGCGGTGGGCATTGCGGGGAGGCAGCGTCCGACGAGCTCCGCGCGGGTGCGCACGCCGAGCTTTTCGAAGACGTGGAGCAAATGCGTCTTGACGGTGGCGAGGCGGATGTTGAGGCATTGCGCGATGCGGGCGTTGGTCAGGCCATCGCAGACCAGGCGGACGATTTCCAGCTCCCGTTCGGTCAGAGAGAGCTCCAGTCCGCTTTCCGTTTCGGTTTCAGGCAGGTCTTCAGCACGCAAGGCGGCGTAGTGGGCGGCGAGATTGAGCTCGATATAGGACTGCACCACTTCGCCCAGATGCCGGTTGGCACGGACTGCCGCTCGTCCGACCCACACCAGGCTCATTCCGGCAACGGCTCGGCCCCCCACCCTGAAGATCATCTCCGCGGTGTCCTGCGCGCCAAACGCGGAGAGGAAACTCCAGTAGTTGCGCCGTATTTCGGTCGTGCAGCGCAGGCGCCGATCGAACACCGAAACAAAAGTCAGGTTCTGGGCGATCAGACTGGCCGGATGCAGGGGGTCGCTGCATCCGATGTTGTGTTTGAGGTAGGACTCCCGCACGGCCCAGGGCGTGCGGTAGGGCTGAAAGGCACAAGGCTGGCCCCGGCCGTCGAGGTAATAGAAGCAACTCCATTCGGCACCCAGCGCCTGGCTCGTAAAGGACGCGGTGTGCGCGCCGAATTGCGCCAGCGCGGGGTCGATCGGGCGCGCCGGGCCGTAAGCGATCTCCGCGGCCTCCGGCAGACTCGTTTCGGGTTCGTAATCCGTCACGGCAAGGGCGTTTGTTTGACGTGTCACGGTGTCACCAGTTGCGGGCTGCGGCGCCGCGCGCCGAGTGTCAGGATGGAAGCCGCCGCCAACGAGGCGGCAGCCACGAGGATGAGAGCCTGGTAGTCGAGCCCGATAACGAGGCTCGTGCCGAGCAACGGGCCGCCGATCAGCCCCAGGTACATGGCCAGCAGCGCGACCAGGATACGGGCATCGCCGCCATTCTCGGCCGCCAGTCGCGCCAGGTACAAGGGAACGATGAGGGACTGGGCGCCGCTGAATCCGCACAGGGCGATGAGATATACGGCAGGTGATGAGGACTTGACGAGGAGCGCCGTGCTGATCGCCAGGAGGATGGCGCCGCCCACGAGGACGTAGTCCGGATGCCTGCGACGCAACAGCACGACAGCGGCTCCCACCGCTCCCAGGATGCCGGCGAGCATTCCCATGGACAGCCCGATGCTGATCACCCCCGCATGCAGACGTGCGGCCACCCCGATTCTCTCCAGGTGCGTCCAGATGGCCGTGCTCGTCAGGAAGGTGGCAAACAATGCGACCAGGAGCACCGCCCCGCGCGCAGTCAGGGACAGTGAAGCGCGCCAGCCCGAGTCATGGATCGGGGCGAGACCGGTGAACAAAAGCGCGCCCACGGCACAAGCGAGTGAGTAACTGCCCAAGCTGGCGAATATCGCACCCGGTCCGAACGCGGCGATGAGCGCAGGCAGCGTGATGAAGCCGATGGCGCCGAACAACATCTGGGCAATCGAGATCGCAGCAAACATGACGCCGGGCCGCGGTAGTCGGGCCGCCACGGCATTCACCACCGAGTACGCCATGCCCCCTGCGAGTCCGCTGGCGAGGCAACAGAACAGGAGCGCGGCAAGGTCCTGCGCCAGCAGCGTCGCCAGGTTGATCAGACCGGCAGCGACCAGGGAAGCCGTCAGCGTGGGTCGCACGGACAGTCTGCGCCCCAGCAACAGCGCGCCGACATTTCCCAACGCCGAACCGGTAAGCTGACACGACGCAATCCAACCAACCGCGCTGACAGGCAGGTGCATGCGATCGATCAGCGCGCCAATGAGTGCCGGCGCCAGGGTGAAAAAACCGGTTGCGGCAACACCGGCCAGCAGGAGAACCGCAATTTCGAGGGTGTTGACCCGAGCGTTGCCGCCGCCCGTCATGGTTTGATCTTACGCAACGACGACGTCGCAATCGGGTCGTCCTGGAACCGCGCCGTGGCCAGCAACAGATCGCGGCCCGCGGTCAGGTCGCGGCGAATGGCGGCCGCGGCGGTCTCGGCCGCACCTCCGCGCAGCGCGCGGATCGCCTCCTCGTGAAAATTCGCCGCGGCGAGCTGGTCGAGCCCGGCGGCGAGACAGCGCAGAACAGGGCCTATCTTCAGCCACAGCATGCTCAGTGTATGCAGCAGCAACTGCGAGCCACACTGGTTGTAGATGGTGAATTTCAGATTCTGGTTCGCATCGAGATAGCGACCGACGTCGTGTGCGCGGATCGCCTCATCGAGCGCCGTGGAGTAACCCGCGAGGGCGGCGAAGTCCGGCTCGGTGAGCCGGCCGCAGGCAAGATAGGTCGCCTGGCCCTCGAGCATGATGCGCAGGTCCATGCCTTCGGTGTACAGGCGGCGGGAGCAAGTCGGGACGTGGACGATGCCGTTGGGTCGGCGAACGAGACCGCCCTCGGCGACCAGGCGGGACATTGCCGTGCGCACCGGCATGTCGCTCGTGCCCAGTGCACTGGCGAGTTTGCGGGAGCTCACTTTCTCGCCGGGCTCGAACTGGCCGGCCATGAGGCCGCGCCGGATCTCCTCGTACACCCGGTCGTGCAACGCCCGATGGCGTAGTTCGCGCAATAGCCGCATGGAGTGACCGCGCCTGCCCCTGGTTTTCGCCGCGGCCGGCGCTTGCCGGGTGCGGCGGTTGGCCCCTTCCCCTACGGGGTCTTGAATGCGATCTGCGATCGCAGTTGATCCGACTCTAGCAATAAAGGACGACCGAGTGCAATTCGGTGCGCAGTGGCGTGCGGGTCATTCGGGGAGGCGGAGTTGGCCCTCGACCTGGAACTCTCCTGCGATCGAGGGCGCGCCGGTGCCGGGCTGGCCGCCGCCGACGGACACCGTGTACTTGCCCTGGGCGACGAGCCTGTCTCCCGCATCGGTGACCATGCTGAGCTCGCGTGCGTCCAGGTGGAATTCCACTTTCTGGCTGGCACCCGGGGCGAGGTGGATACGTTGGAAACCGCGCAGGGCGCGGATAGGGGCACCGCTGACATCGGGGAATTTGAGGTAGAGTTGCACGACCTCGTCGCCTGTCAGTTTGCCGGTGTTGGTCACCGTTACCGTGGTATTGAGAGGATCGCCCGCATTGAGTGGAGTGCGCGGCAGCGTGAGGCCTCCGTATTGGAAGGTTGTGTAGCTCAGGCCATGGCCGAAGGGCCATAAGGGCTCGCCTGCGAAGTAGCGGTAGGTGCGCCCTTGCATCGCGTAGTCTTCGAAATGAGGGAGTTGGTGCACGTCCTTGTAGAATGTGACAGGCAGGCGCCCGGCAGGGTTGTTTTTGCCGCTCAAGGTGGCGGCGATGGCGGCGCCCCCCTCCTCGCCCGAATACCAGGTTTCGAGGATGGCATTCGCGTGGGCTTGCTCCCAATTGACGGCCAGGGCGCTGCCATTCATCAGGACGACCACCAGGGGTTTGTGGGTGGCGGCGACGGCCTGGACCAGCTCTTCCTCGGGCTCGGGCAGGTCGAGGCTGGTGCGGTCGCCACCGGCGAAACCGGGCTGGTCGACCGGCATCTCTTCGCCTTCGAGGCGACTGGTGATGCCGACTACCGCGATGACCACGTCAGCATCGTTTGCCGCGGCGACGGCGGCAGGATCGGCCCCCCGGGCGGCGGGCGCCCAGAGCAGGCGGGCCCGAGGCTTGCGGTCGGCAATCTGACTGTACTCCACGTCCAACATCACGGGCTGGCCCTTCTCGAGGTGGATGCGGGCGAGGTTGGTGCCCCCACCACCGACTTCCACGAAGTGTTGGCCGCGGACGGACAAGCGCGCCTGGCCCTCCCCTCCTTCGAGGCCGAGCAGGTAGTCACCGCTCTCGGTTGGGTTGAGAGACCCGCTCCAATGGACGGCGAACGCCGAGTTGGCTTGCAGCGGTTGAGGCAAGTCGGTGGCAGCCAGGTTGACTTCGGGCTCGGTGCGCGTGAGCAGGGGCTTGGGTTTGGAGCCTGCGTCCGTGCCGGCGGTGTACTCCGCTTTCAGGCCGGGCTTGCCTTCCGGCGTGGTCAGCAGTCCGGCGGGTACCGGATCGCCTCGGGTCGTCAGGAACTGTGTTCCGGGTACATAAGTGATCTGGGCGCCGGGGAACTCGGCTTTCAGGCCCTCCATCACGCTGACGATGTGAGTGGGGTTGCCGCTGTAGTTGCCGAGGAGCACCTTGGTCTGCTCGGCCAGTGGGCCGACGACGGCGATGCGCTTTACGGACTTCAACGGTAAGACGCCGTCATTCTGGAGCAACACCAGCGATTCGTTCGCAAGGCGCCGTGCCAGGGCACGATGGGCGGCGCTGTCGAGCTCGGCCGGGTCGAGTTTGGTATACGGGACCAGCGCGGGAGGATCGAACATGCCGAGTCGGATGCGCGCGACGAACAGGCGCGTGAGGGCCGTATCCACCGCGGTCTCGGGCAGGTAACCCTGTTGGACGGCCTCGATGTAGGGACGGTAGTCGTGGTCGTCGGGGACCTTGGCGAAATCGATGCACTCGTTGTCCATGCCGCGCATCAGGGAGATGGCCGAGGCCTGCGGTTGGGTCGGGCGGAAGCGGTGGCCGGTGAAGATGTCGCGCACGGCGCTGCAGTCGGATACGACGTAGCCGTTGAATTGCCACGCCTCGCGTAGGGTGTGTTGGAGCAAGAATTGGCTGGCGCAGGCGGGCTCGCCGTTGATGGCGTTGTAGGCGCACATGACCGACCCCGCGTGGCCTTCCACTACGGCCGCACGAAATGCCGGTAGATAGGTGTCCTCCTCGTCGTGCTTACTGACGTCCACGTCGACGAAGTGTCGGGTCGGTTCCGGACCGCTGTGCACGGCGAAGTGTTTGGGGGTCGAGATCGCGAGATAATAGCGTGGGTCGGTGCCCTGCATACCGGTGACATAGGCCACCGCCAGGCGCGCGCTCAGGTACGGATCCTCTCCGTAGGTCTCCTGGCCCCGGCCCCAACGCGGATCGCGGAAGATGTTGACATTGGGGGCCCAGAAGTCGAGGCCCTCGAAGATGTTGGAATGGCCATCGCGCTCGGCCCGGGCGTGCTTGATGCGGCCCTCTACGCCGATCGCGTTGGCCATCGCGTGGATGGCCGGGGCATCGAAGGTGGCGGCAAGACCGACGGGTTCGGGGAATTCAGTGGTGCCCTGGGTGGCGACGCCGTGAAGGGCTTCGCTCCACCAGTCGTAGGCGGGGATTTTCAAGCGTGGGATGGCGCGGGCCTGGTTGACGAGTTGGGAGGCCTTCTCCTCGAGGGTCATGCGATGGACCAGGTCCGCGGCGCGTGCTTCGGGTGGCAGGGCTGGGTTCAGGTACGGCGGGTCCGGCGTGTCCCGGGCCTGGGCCCGGGCGCCGCCGATTTCGCAGGCGATGCCGATGAAGAGGATCACCAGGAGGATTCTGGACATGTCTGTCTTACCTGCCGTCCGTCGTCGCCGCGGAGGCTGCCAGGTGCGGCCGCAGTGAGCCTGTGGCCAGTGGGAATTCGTAAATGGAGGTCGAAATGGGCGGTACGGTCAAGGTATGGCCGAGGGCGGGCACCTTGCCGGGTTGGAGTGTCACGCCCGGGGGTTGGCCGACCTTGTTGGCCGCTTCGAGGCTCTTGCCGGCGAGTCGCCAGACCTGGCCGCTGCCGTGCGGGGTGGCCCCTTGAATGCTGATGGCGAAAGGTTGCGCCTTGAAAGTTGCGTTGACGACGGCAATGCGCAGCGTGCGACGATCCGGGCTCAGGCCGGCGATGATATCGAGCGGATAGGTGGGACTGCCGGAGCGCACGCGCGGATGGCTGAAGCCGACCGGGTAACGCGGCTCGGGCTGCGGGGAGTCGCCTTCGACGGACAGCGGGAGGGTGCCTGTACCGAAGTGCTCGCCGTAAAGTTGGAAGACGGTGCCGGTGGAGCTCAGTACGGAGCCGGTCGGAGTGATATCCAGGGTCGAGACACCCGTGGTGAAGGCGCTCATGGTCATGAAGTCGGTGTGGCGTAACATTTCCTGCAACACCATGGAATAGGCCAGTGCGAGCTTCAGGTTGACCGGCGCGCCGGTGTAGGCGAACTCGTCCATCGAGAGGAAAATGTGCTGGTCCTTGATGGCGGGGAAGCGCTGTTGGTAGACGCCCCACTCCTCGGCTTTCATGCGCACCTGGTTGGCGGGGGAGCGCGCAAATTCGAGCAACTCGGCCTCCGGTGGCGCATCGGGTCGTTTCTCGGCGCGATCGTACCAATGCTCGGAGACGCCGTCGAAGTTGCCCCAGGCCTTGGCAAAGAGGCCGCCGGTCCAGTCCTGCCCGGTGCCGAAGCGGGCCTGGATGCTTTGCAGGGAAGCGTTCTCCTGCGCGTCCCGCGGGTGGAGTTGGTCCGGCATGGCGCCCGAGCCAATGAGGGTGATCGCGGGGTCCACGGCGCGCATGGCCGCCGCGAACGCGTTGTGTTTCATCATGAAGTAGTCGAGCGTGGTCTGGCCGATCTGCCACCAGCCGTACGGCTCGTTGCCGATGTTCCAGAAGCGGATGTTGTAAGGGGCGGGATGGCCGTTCGCGGCGCGCTTCGCGCCCCATTCGCTGCTCGCAGGGCCGTTGAGGTATTCGACTTCCTCTGCGGCGGAGTGGGCATCGCCCAGACCGGCGTTGACGGTGACGTAGGGCTCGACGCCGATGATGCGGGTGAGCTCCATGTATTCGTCCATGCCGAGATCGTTGGGTTGCATCGCGCTCCAGGCGTGATCGAACACCGGCGCCCGTTGGTCGCGGGGGCCGAGTGCGCCGTGCCAGTCCCAGTCGGAGAGGAAATTACCGCCGGGGAGGCGCCACATGCCCGAGTGCAGGGTTTTCAGGATCGCCGTGGTGTCGGCACGCCAGCCATGGATGTTGTCGGACGGCATCAGGGAGACGGCGCCGATGCGGAATCGGGCGGTCTTGCCGTGGCTGTCACTCTGTTGGACCGAGGCGTCCGGGCTCGCGGGGTCGCGCACTCCAGTGATCTCGAGCCGCGCATCGCTCGCGTCCGCATCCGGCGTGAACTCGAAAGAAACAGGGCTCCAGGCGGGGCCCGGGGACGGCAGCGCCAGGGTCTGTCGCTGCCCGGGTGCGGCGCCCCAGATCAAGGCTACCTGGACTTTCGCTGCCGGGTCGCCGCTCAGGAGCAGATGTCCATTGTAGGTTTTGCCTTTGGCGAGACCGATGCCCGCTTGACCGAAGCCGCGCGGGGTTGCGCCATCGAGCGTTACACTCGCACACTGCTTTCCAACATAGGGGTCGCGGCCATCCATCGTGACCGCGGCGTCGCCCCCGATGGGACGCCACTTGCGGTAGGTGATGCCGCGGCGCCCTTCTACGCTGTCAGGAGCCGGAGGGTCCTGGCCCTCGGCGACGATCGGATAGAAGAATTTCCGGTCATCGAGCATTTCAGCCCAGAGGCTGCGCGCGATCAGGCCGCCGATGGGCTCGATGAACATGCCGTATTCGTAGGGGGTGACCGGGGCGCTCGGGGCGCGTGCGTCAATGGTCACGCTCAGCGGGCCGGCAGCGTGCGCGGCGGGAGCGAGCAGGAGGGCCCCGATCCACCACAGCGTCCGGCTGCGGGCCGGTATCCGTTGCAAGAGTGTGCTCATTGCAGGCCATGATGGTAGCGGTATCATGCGATTCGAGTCTATGCTCAATTGTCTGAGTATTCAACGTAAAGCGCCGGCGCCTGGTGGAGTCAATACCCTTGCGGCTCCGACTGGCAGATCGGTGGAGTGCGGCCCCGCCTGCGCCTTACTGGCTGCCGATGCGGGCCGCGGTCCGAGGCCGGTGGCTTACTTTCCTCGGGTGCACGTGCGGCACAATCAGGGGTCGGGAGTCTTCGCTGGCGTG
>Ga0070665_100006738_pt1 | contig 11679 bp, 7 predicted proteins | sample KBSS13metaG_FD_65862 | JGI IMG/M metagenome (GOLD analysis project Ga0070665, IMG submission 65862) | Switchgrass rhizosphere microbial communities from Kellogg Biological Station, Michigan, USA - KBS S1-3 metaG | ecosystem: Host-associated > Plants > Roots > Rhizosphere > Soil ...
CGATGACGCACCTGACTGCCATCGCTGCAACCTCGACCGTCCGCTTCTGGTGGCGCGGCGCGACGCTTGCGGCGCGATGGCGCGACTGATCGACTAGCCAACCGATCATCGTTTGCCCGCCCGCCAACCGGCGGGCTTTTTTGTTTCAGGTAACTTTCAATGACCCAAGTTCTGACTTTCCCGATCGAAAAGTCCGCCGAGCATGTCGCCGGCCCGCTTCCGGCGGACGTTCCGGTCCCCAATCCCCTCCCCAAGCTGCTGTCCGGCGAAGACCTGCCCATCGACGACGCCGAACATCTGTTCGAACGGCTGGTGCTGGGGCGGCTCGAACCCGCCGAGATCGCCGGCATGCTGATCGCGCTCCGGATGAAGGGTGAGACCGCCGAAGAAATGATCGGCGCGGCCCACGCTTTGTCGGCCGCCGCCGAGCCCTTCGATCGCCCCGAATATCTCTTCGCTGACTGCTGCGGGACCGGCGGCGACGGTTCGGGCCTGATCAACGTGTCCACGGCCACAGCTTTCGTGGCCGCTGCCGCCGACCTGCCGATCGCGAAGCATGGCAACCGGAGCGTCAGCTCAAAATGCGGTTCGGCCGATGTCCTGGAAGCGCTGGGCGCAAAGATCGACGTCCCAGGCAAGATCGCCCGCAAGCTTCTGGACGAGACAGGCTTCTGCTTCCTGTTCGCACCCGCTTACCATCCAGGTATGAAACATGCGGCGCTGGTCCGCCGCCAACTGTCGGTGCGGACGGTGATGAACCTGCTCGGCCCCTGCATCAATCCGGCCCGGCCGCCGGTTCAGTTGCTCGGCGTTGCCGATCCCAAGATGCTTCGGCGCATTGCCGAGACTCTCGATGCATTGGGCGTGGAAGAGGCGCTCGTCGTCCACGGAGCAGGATTGGATGAGGTCGCGCTTCATGGCGAAACGAGAGCGATCCGCCTGTCGAATGGGGACATTGTCGAGCTGGAGATCGCGCCGGAAGACGCCGGACTGGAGCGCGCTCCGCTAAATGTCGTCACCGGCGGCGATCCGGCGGAGAATGCGGCACGGCTGCGAGCGTTGCTTGCCGGGCGAGGGTCGCAGGCCGAGAACGATATCGTGATCCTCAATACGGCAGCGCTCCTTCATACCGCGGGCAAAGCGCCAACGCTGAAAGACGCCGCCGATAACGCCCGCGAGGTCTTGCTATCGGGCTTGGGCGGTCGCGTGCTCGATCGCTTTATCGAGGCCAGCCGTGGCTGAATCGGTTGGCGTCCTTGGCCGCATCGCCGAAGCGAAGAGCGAGGAACTCGCACAGCGCTTCGCCGGTGCGACGCTGGATGCCCTGCGTTCCCGTGCAAAACCGACGAAGCGAAGCCTCGCTGTTATGCTGGGCCAGCCCGGCGCGCGCTTCATCCTTGAGATCAAGAAGGCTTCGCCATCTGCAGGCGCCATCCGCTCGAACGCAGATCCGGCAGCGCTGGCTCGAGGGTATGCCGGCGTTGCCGACGCGCTCAGCGTGTTGTGCGATCGCGAGTTTTTCGGTGGCTCACTGGCCGATTTGACAGCCGCCCGCGCCGAATTCGACGGACCGATCCTCGCAAAGGATTTCTTCATCGACCTCCGCCAAGTCGCAGAAGCGCGCATTGCCGGCGCAGACGCGATCCTCGTGATGCTGTCGCTTCTTGATGACAACGAAGCGCGCGCGATGATCGCCGAGGCCGAACGGTTCGGCATGGATGCGTTGGTTGAGGCTCACGACGAAGTTGAGATGCACAGAGCGCTGGCGCTCGGTGCTCCGTTGATCGGGATCAACAACCGCGACCTTCGCGACCTGTCGATCGATCTTGCGACGACCGAGCGTCTCGCGAAACTTGCTCCCGGCCGGATTCTCGTTTCGGAATCAGGCATTAGCGACCGGGCGGACATCGCGCGGCTAGCACCATTCGTCGATGCTTTCTTGATCGGGTCGTCCCTCATGCGCTCTGCGGAGCCCGCACAAGCGGCGCGGGGCTTGATCTTCGGCCGCGTGAAAATTTGCGGATTGAATAGCAGTGTGCCCCTGCACGCTGCTCGGCCAGCGGCATTTACCGGCTTCGTCTTCGCTCCCGGCAGCCCCCGCCAAGTGAGCGTAGATGTAGCCGGGCCGCTGGCCCAAACCGCTTCGGAGAATGGGCAGCGTCCGGTCGGCGTGTTTCGCAACGTGCCGTTGCCGGAGATTGCCGAAACGGCCGCCTCGCTGCAGCTACATGCGATCCAGCTGCATGGGGATTATGATCGCGGAGCCGTTGAGGCGCTTCGAGGTGAGCTGAACGGTGAACAGGAAATCTGGACGGCTCTGAGTGTCGGCCGCGACACGCTCGCCGCTCGAGGCGGCGACCGGTTGCTCTTCGATAATGGCGATGGCGGTACTGGGCAGCGCTTCGACTGGTCGAAGATCGAGAACCATCCCGACCTGTCGCGTGCCCTCGTCGCCGGCGGGATCGGGCCGACAAACGCACGAAGCGCGCAAAGCCTCGGCGCGTATGCGATCGATCTGTGCTCGTCAGTCGAAGAACGGCCCGGCCTGAAGTCGGTCGAGAAGGTCGCGAGCCTTTTCGACGCGCTGCGGCCCACGGCCCGCGAACGGGTACTCGAATGCGCCTGAGCGGACGCTTCGGCCGGTTTGGCGGCTGCTATGTTCCCGAAATTCTCGTGCCAGCGCTCGAGCAACTCGAGGGCGCGTTCCTCGACGCTCAGGATGACTCCGCCTTTGCGGCTGAGCTCAATGATCTCCTGACCAATTACGCCGGCCGGCCGACGCCGCTCACGCGCTGCCGGAACCTGCCCGGTAACATCTACCTGAAGCGCGAGGACCTGCTTCACGGCGGTGCGCACAAGACCAACCAGGTGCTCGGCCAGGGCCTACTCGCCAAGCGCATGGGCAAGACCCGCTTGATCGCGGAGACCGGCGCAGGCCAGCACGGTGTGGCAACGGCGATCGTCGGATCGCTGCTCGGGTTCGAGACGGTGATTTACATGGGCGCGGAGGACGTTGAGCGGCAAAAGCTCAATGTCTTCAGGATGGAGTTGATGGGCGCGCGCGTCGTCCCGGTCGAAAGCGGTGGGCGCACGCTCAAAGACGCCATCAACGAGGCGCTGCGTGACTGGGCGGCCAGCTTCGAGACGACGCATTACCTGCTCGGCACGGCGGCGGGCCCTCATCCTTTCCCGACGATGGTCCGCGAATTCCAGCGCATCATCGGCCGCGAGGCTCGCGCGCAGATTCAGGAGCAGCTGGGCAAGCTTCCCGACGCGGTCGTCGCCTGTGTCGGCGGCGGGTCGAATGCCATCGGCCTGTTCGCCGACTTCTTCGACGATCCGGTCCGGCTGGTCGGGGTCGAGGCGGCCGGCAAGGGCCTCAACGGCGAAGAACATGGCGCTACCCTGCTGCGCGGCACGCCCGGCATCCTGCACGGGGCCGAGACCTACATCCTGCAGGACAGCGATGGGCAGATCGCCGACACATGGTCGGTGTCCGCCGGCCTCGATTATCCGGCCGTGGGTCCGGAGCACGCGCATCTGAAAGACAGCGGGCGCGCGGAATATGTCGGAGCAACGGATGCCGAAGCGCTGGCCGCGTTCAAAGCGCTCGCCGAAAACGAAGGCATCATCTGCGCGTTTGAATCCGCGCACGCATTAGCGCACGCGCTGAAGCTGACAGAGGCCGAGCCGGACGGCGCAATCCTCGTCGGCCTGTCGGGCCGCGGCGACAAGGATGTCGCCCAGGCCCAGGCCCTGCTCGCATGAGCCGCTACGCTGCCATGTTCGATCGCCTGAACGGCGACGGCGCGTTCGGCGCATTTCTGATGCTGGGCGACCCCGATCTCGAAACCAGCGCCCGCCATTTGAACGAACTGGTCGAGGCTGGCGCGGACATGATTGAGGTCGGGATTCCGTTTTCCGATCCCGTCGCCGACGGCCCCGTGATTCAGGCCGCGGCGCAGCGCGCATTAGCCTCAGGCGTCCGAGTCGGCGACTGCCTCGACCTGATTTCGGCGTTGCGCGCGCGCCACAGCGCCGTGCCGATCGGAATCTTGACCTATGCGAATATCGTCGTCGCCCGCTCGGGCTTCATTCGTGATTCGTCCGAGGCCGGTGCCGACAGCCTCCTGATTGCCGACGTCCCGACGCTGGAGGCCGAGCCGTTCGTCTTGGAAATGGAACAGGCCGGGATCGAGCCGGTGCTCATCGCCGCGCCGAATACACCCGATGCCACGCTCGAGCGCATTGCAAGCCTCTCGAAAGCTTACACTTATTGCGTCAGCCGAGCCGGGATCACGGGCACGCACGCGGCCGGCACGTTCGACAGCAAGCTGATCGGGCGGCTGGAGGCAGCCGGCGCTCCCCCGCCGATCTTCGGGTTCGGAATCTCGACGCCGAATCACGTTCAGGCAGCACTCGCGACGGGCGCCAGGGGCGTCATCTGCGGATCGGCAATCGTCGACCGCCTGTCCCGCAGTGGGTCGGCCAGAGAGCTGGTGGGCTTGCTTAAGTCAGCAACTTCGAACGACAAAGTGAGGAACGACTCGGGGGCGCAATGATTGAATCGCCCTGAAAAGGAGATGACCTGATGGCTGCGCGTCCCATCTGGCGAGGGCAAATTCGGCTCGCTTTGGTTTCGATCCCGGTTGAGATTTACCCGGCAACCAAGAGTGGCGCCCAGATCCAATTCCACCAGGTGCATGAGCCTAGCGGCAAGCGCATCAAATATGAGAAAGTTGTTCCTGGCATCGGCCCGGTCGACCGCGACGAGATCGTTAAAGGGTATGAAGTGTCGAAGGGACATTACGTCCTGCTCGACCCCGAAGAGATCGAGAGCGTGAAGCTCGAAAGCCGCAAGACATTGGACCTCGTCCAGTTCGTCGACGATGACGGCATCGACTCAATGTTCTTCGAAAAGCCCTATTACGTGGTGCCAGCCGACGACCTCGCAGAGGAGGCTTATGTCGTTCTTCGCCAGGCGCTGAAGGACGCGAAGAAGATCGGCGTCGGACAGCTCGCGATGCGCGGGCAGGAATATGTCGTATCGCTGAAGCCGATGGGCCGCGGGCTTCTGCTCGAGACGCTGCGTTACGCCGACGAAGTCCACAAAGCGTCGGGCTTCTTCCGCGATATCGGCGACCATAAGCCGGACGCGGACCTGCTCGACATGGCTTCGATGCTGATCGAGCGCAAAGCGGGCGAGTTCAACCCGAACGAGTTCCACAACCGCTACGTCGATGCGCTCCACAAGCTGATCGAGAAGAAGCAGAAGGCCAAGGGTGAGAAGATCATCGAGCAGCCGGACGAGGCGCCCGCCAAGGGTTCGAACGTCATCGACCTGATGGCGGCACTGAAGAAGAGCCTCGGCGACGAGAAGAAGGGCGGCGCGGCCAAGAAACCCGCCAAGAAGACGGCCGCCAAGAAGGAACCGGAAAAGGCGCCCGCACGTAAAAGGGCCTAGTTATGGCCAAGCGCGTTCCGCTCGATATCGAGACCTACAATCGGAAGCGCGATTTCACGAAGACCAAGGAGCCCAAAGGCCGCAAGCTCAAGGGCAAAGGCGACAGCTTCGTCGTGCAGAAGCATGAGGCGTCGCGGCTGCACTGGGACTTCCGGCTCGAGCTCGACGGGGTTCTCAAAAGCTGGGCAGTTCCCAAAGGACCGAGCCTCGACCCAGGCGAGAACCGCCTCGCGATGCGGACCGAAGACCACCCGCTCGACTACGGCGGATTCGAAGGCACGATCCCCAAGGGCGAATATGGCGGCGGCACGGTGATGCTGTGGGATCAGGGCCGCTGGATCCCGGACCCGCGCAAGGACCCGAGCAAGACGATCGAGGAAGGCCACCTCCACTTTACCCTCGAAGGCGAGCGGATGCGCGGGGAGTGGGTAATGTTCCGCCTCAAGCCCAAGCCCGGCGAAAAGGCCGAGCCATGGATGCTGAAGAAGGTCACCGACGATTTCGCTGATCCCTCGGACGGCGAGGCGCTCGTCGACAACTGCGTCACCAGCGTCACCACCGGCCGCACCATGGCCGAAATCGCCTCGGGCGAGGATGTTTGGCAATCCAATCGTGGCGGCAAGAAAGGCGGTCGGGCCAAGCAAAAGGCCTCGAAGGCGCCGCCCGCTTTCATGGATCCGCAGCTTGCGACTTTGGTCGACGATGTCCCGACCGGCGACGCGTGGATCCATGAGATCAAATATGACGGTTATCGTCTGCTGATCAGCGTCGGTGACGGTGTGGCGACGGCCTACACACGCAACGGCCTCGACTGGAGCGACAAGTTCAAGTCGCTGGTGAAAGCCGCGTCGCGCCTGCCCGCGGGTTGCCTGATCGACGGCGAAGCGGTCGCTCTAGACGACAATGGCCGGCCGAGCTTCCAGCTGCTGCAGTCGACACTGAAAGGCGGCGGCGCGCCGCTGGCTTTCTACGCTTTCGACCTCCTGGTCGATCGCGGAAAGGACATTCGCAAGCTCCCCAACATCGAGCGCAAGGAGCGGCTTGCGGCGTTGCTCGACGGCGTGTCGCCGCCGATCCTGTACGGCGACCACGTCATCGGCCGCGGGGAGGAGATGTTCGAAGCCGTCTGCAAGACCGGCGGCGAGGGCATCATCTCGAAAAAGGCGAGCGCGACCTACCAGGGCACGCGGACGCGCAACTGGCTCAAGATCAAATGCATCCAACGCCAGGAATTCGTCATCGTCGGCTGGTCGGAAAGCGACAAGCGTCGCGGTTTTCGCTCACTCCTGCTCGCGGCGAAAAAGGGCCGAACGCTCACCTATGCCGGCAAGGTCGGCACCGGATTCAACGCCAAGCTGATCGAAGAGCTGATGGAGCGAATGGAGCCGCTGGCAGTCCAGAAGGCACCGGTCGAAGTCCCGCGTGCCGAGCGCAAAGGCGCTCACTGGATTGCGCCCAAGTTGGTTGCCGAGATCAATTTCGCCGAATTCACCGACGAAGGCATCCTCCGCCACCCGAGCTTCGTTGGGCTGCGCGAGGACAAACCGGCGAAGGACGTGGTGCGCGAAGTGCCCAAGCATCTCTCAACGACCGAGAAGAAGCTCGCGCGAAGCGCCACCAAGGGCAAATCGGCGACTGCCGAGGATTTCGGGATCGAGATCAGCAGCCCCGACCGGGTGATCTATCCCGAGCTTGGCCTGACGAAGAAAGACCTCGCCGATTATTATGCGACGATCGAGCCGCTGATCATGGTCGATGCCGCGAACCGGCCAATGACCCTGATCCGCTTCCCCTCAGGGCGCACCGGAGAGAGCTTCTTCCAAAAGCACGACAAGGGGACGTTTGGGACCAACGTCAAGCAGATCCCGATCGAAGAGAAGGACGGCCACTTCGAGGACTATCTCTACTTCGACGACATTCGCGGGCTGCTCGCCTGCGTGCAGATGGGGACCATCGAGTTCCACGGCTGGGGAAGCAAGGTGGGCAAGGTCGAGTATCCGGACCGGCTGGTGTTCGACCTTGACCCCGACGTCGGCCTCGATTTCGGCAATGTGAAGGAAGCAGCGGTGCTGCTTCGCGAACTGCTCAAGGGATTAGGCCTCGAAAGCTGGCCGCTTCTGTCGGGCGGCAAGGGCATGCACGTTGTCGTTCCGCTCGATGCGTCTGAAGATTGGCCCACGGTGAAGAGCTTCGCGGAACGGTTCAGCCGCGCGATCTCCGAAGCCGAGCCGCAGATGTTCACCGCGAATATCCGAAAGGAACAGCGCAAGGGTCGCATCTTCCTCGACTGGCTGCGCAACCAGCGCGGCGCGACAGCGGTGCTGCCCTACTCGGCCCGCGGCCGCGAAGGCGCTCCCGTGTCGGCGCCGATCGCGTGGGAAGAGCTGGATAAATATGAGAGTGGACATCACTTCAGCATCAACGACGCGGCTGAGCTGCTGAAGCGCGCAAGCTCAAAGGCGCTTGCGGGATGGGGCAAGGCGGATCAAGCCTTGCCGGATGCGTAAGACCTCAGCCGCCGCTTTCATTCCCTTCCTGTTCCTGCTCCCCGCCGCTGCTCCGCCGGAGCTGGCGCGGCTGACGTCGGAAGCAGCGCGCGTGACGATCACTCGCGACGATTGGGGCATCGCCCACGTCCACGGGCCGACCGACGCCGATGCCGTGTTCGGAATGATCTACGCACAGGCCGAGGATGACTTCCCGCGGATCGAGGCGAACTATCTGACCGCTCTTGGCCGCACCGCCGAAGCCGATGGCGAGGAGGGAATCTGGCAGGATCTGCGCGCGCGTCTGTACGTCAGCGAGCCCGAGCTGAAGGCCGATTTCGCGCGCAGCCCGGTCGCAATGCAGAAGCTGATGAGCGCATGGGCCGACGGCCTCAATTACTTCCTCGCGACGCACCCGGAGGTGAAGCCGAAAGTGCTGAAGCATTTCGAACCGTGGATGGCGCTGAGCTTCACCGAAGGCAGCATCGGCGGCGATATTGAGCGGATCGACCTGGACCAGCTCAAGGCCTTTTACACCGCCAAGCCGATCGCCGCGCGACCGACGCCCTGGCTCGAACGGCAGGGATCAAACGGCATCGCGATCGCGCCGGCGCTGACGACGAATGGCGCGTCGCTGCTGCTGATCAACCCGCACACCAGCTGGTACTTCCGTTCTGAACTGCAGGTGTCCAGCGACGAGGGCCTCGACGTGTACGGCGCCGCGACCTGGGGCCAGTTCTTCATCTACCAGGGTTTCAATCAGCACGCCGGCTGGATGCACACCTCAAGCGGCGTCGATAGTGTCGACGAGTTCGCCGAGAAGGTGGAGCGTAACAGCAATGGCTATTGCTATCACTATGGCGTCGACTGCCGCGCTGTGACCGTCCGCCCGATCACCATTCGATATCGTTCAGCGGACGGGAAGATCGGGTCACGTACCTTCACGACCTATCGCACACACCACGGGCCGATCGTCCGGTCGGAAAGCGGACGTTGGATCGCCTTTTCCATGATGGACCGCCCCGTCGAAGCCCTTCAACAAAGCTATTTGCGGACAAAGGCGAGCGATTATGCCTCGTTCGTCCACGTCGCCGAACTGAAGGCCAATAGTTCGAACGACACCATCTTCGCTGATGACAAAGGCGAGATCGCCTATCTTCACCCACAGTTCGTGCCGCGTCGCGAAGGCCGCTTTGACTACACCAGGCCAGTCGATGGAAGGGATCCGGCCACCGACTGGGGCTCGCTGCACCGCCTAACCGAACTTCCGAACGTCTACAGTCCCCCCAACGGTTGGGTGCAGAACACCAACACATGGCCGTACAAAGCGGCGGGCGCGTTCAGCGCCGACCCCAAGCGCTTCCCCAAATACATGGACATGGACGGCGAGAATTATCGCGGGATCCACGCCGTGAGACTGCTGACCAACAGCCGCGGGTGGACGCTCGATAAGCTGCAGGCGGCGGCGTTTGACAGCTACCAGCCCGGCTTTGCGGTGCTCATTCCCTCGCTGATGCAGGCTTACGACGCCCTGCCTAAGGCCGACCCTCAGCGGGCGCAGCTGGCCGATCCGATTGCGCTGCTCAGGTCATGGGATTTCCGATGGGGTGTAGATTCTACCGCGCAGTCGCTGGCGATGGTCTGGGGTTTCGCGCTCAAGGATGCGCTCAATGCTCCAGCCGACGAGCCCGGCAACAAGATCCTGATGCGGCTCGCCGCAGACACAACCCCAGCGCAAAAGTTAGCGGCTCTTCACAACGCAATAGGTCAGTTGAATGCAAGTTTCGGCCGCTGGCAGGTTCCGTGGGGCGAGATCAATCGCTTCCAGCGGATCGCGAATGATGTGCGGCACCCGACCTTCAGTGATGAGGCGCCAAGCATCCCCGTCCCATTCGCCGACGGGTCGTTCGGCTCGCTGGCCTCGATCCGTTCGAAGCCGAAGCCGGGCACAAAACGCTGGTACGGCGATTACGGAAACAGCTTCGTCGCGGTGGTCGAGTTCGGGAAGCGAGTTCGGGCAAAAGCAGTGACTGCCGGCGGTGAAAGCGGGCATCCGGACTCGCCGCACTTCAGCGACCAGGCGCAACGCTACGCGTCAGGCAATCTCCGCGACGTCTATTTCTATCCCGACCAGCTGAACGGCCATACCGAACGGACCTATCACCCGGGCGAAAGCGCAAGCAACGCCGCTCCCTCGCCCGAGCGCGGTTAGGTTAGGTTAGCGCCACTTCACGCCAAGCTCGACGCCAATGATCCGCGGTTCGTTGACCATGGCCGTCAGGTTGTTGAAGTCGATGCCCGACTCCGCGCTCTTGTCGTTGGTGATGTTGCGGCCGAATGCGGCGATGTCGAACTTGTCCCACTTGTAGCCGATGCGGAGACCGCCGTTGAGCTCGTGGTCGTCGCTGAACTCGACCGACTTGTAGAGGAAGAAGTCGATCTTCGAGCGGTAGAACCAGTCGGTGTAGGCATAAATCTTGCCGGGCCCCGCCGGAAATTCGTATCCCGCCGTCCAGTTCACGGACCATTTTGGCGCCTGCGGAAGCGAATTTCCGTTGATGTTGACGATCGCCGAAGAGAAAGGCGCGGCTGGAACCACGATCGGATCGAGGATCGTGCAAACTGACCAGTCGGGCGGCGTGATGACGCTAGTGGCGCCGCAGGCCGCCACGGTCAGGTTGCGGTCGTGGATCTTGGTGAAGTTGTAGGCGAGGCCGCCAGTGAGACGTAGGCCTTCGACCGGGCGAGCGTCGAGCTCCGCCTCGATACCATGACCCTTCACCGCCGCCGCGTTCAGCAGCAGGTTGGCGTTTGTGTTTCCGCCAACCGCCGACAACTGCAGATTCTTCGTCTTGTAATAATAAGCGTCGAGGTTGAAGCTCAGCCGGTGATCCAGCAGGGTGGTCTTGATCCCTGCCTCGTATGACATGGTGGTTTCACTGTCCGCCGTCGTTACTTCACGAGTGAACAGGATGCGGCCCTGGATCGCGGGAGCGCGGTAGCCGCGCGCGACACGCGCGTAGACGTTGACGTCTGGAGTGACTTCCTGGAGCGCACTGACGTCCCACGTCAGCTTGCCGTCATGGACGTGGGTAGTCGTTTCCGGGACCGGCCCGCCGCCGATGAAGATCGGGCGGACGTCGAACAAGCGATCGGCGACCAGAGTCTTCTTGTCATGATTCCAGCGAGCGCCCGCCTGAAGCGTCGTCCCGCCAAACTTGTAATTGACCGAGCCGAAGATGCCGACCGACTTTGAATCCTGGTGCTGGGTCACGATCGCGGACGGATCAGCCGAAGTCGGCGTATCGGGAGCGCCGAAGTCCAGGCTGAGGATCTTCAGGCCTTCATCGAAATAGAACAGGCCGGCCTGATAGCCGAGGCCCGGGCCCGTGTGGTTCGACGCAACGCGAACTTCCTGCGTGAACTGGTTGAGCTTGGGTACGCTGTCTTGGCTTTCCGCGAAGAACGGGATGAATCCCGGGCCTGGCGGCGACGTGCAAACTTCGGTGCAGCCGCCGTCAATATCGCCGCGGCTCCGAACCTTGCCGTGCCAATAGCTGGTCACCGAATACAGGGTCGCGGGGCCGAAATCGTATTCAATATGGCCGGCGACGTTCTGGGTCCTCAAATGCTGGAAGTTGGTGCCGTCGGCACGAACTTCGTCGCGCTTGAAGCTGCCGCCGTCAGCGCCGACCAGCTTGTTGCTCCCGCGAATGAAGGAATTGGCGC
>Ga0070665_100006740_pt1 | contig 11674 bp, 31 predicted proteins | sample KBSS13metaG_FD_65862 | JGI IMG/M metagenome (GOLD analysis project Ga0070665, IMG submission 65862) | Switchgrass rhizosphere microbial communities from Kellogg Biological Station, Michigan, USA - KBS S1-3 metaG | ecosystem: Host-associated > Plants > Roots > Rhizosphere > Soil ...
ATGCCGGTGTATGCCCCGTTGCCTTGAACAAAGCGTTCTGCTCGGATGGATCGGCTTGTATGGACGAATTTTTTTATTGATGCATATTTTTCGGGAGATTGCGCATGGGACAGGTCAAACGACTTATCAAACGTTACGCGCCAGATCCGATCGTGCGGCTCGTCCGCCGGTACAACAACCAACACTACAATGATCTTTCCAACGAACAGGTCTTCACCAGGATTCATCAGATCGGAGCTTGGGGCAAATCAGATGATGCATCTGGATAGTTCTGCTCGGGAAGCGGCTCGCGTCGGGACGACGAGGTTGCTAACTATGTTCGGTCCATCGGCGGATTTCTTTGATCATTCGATGCCAAGCCAGACGGTGTTGATTTAGGATGCGGCGATTTCTCAGTGGGAAGTCAGGTGAGAGGGTTCTGCGAGCGCTACGTCGCTTGTGACGTCGTACCAAGCCTCATCGAACATAATCGCGCTCGCCATGCTCATCTGGCTGTTCAGTTTCTGGCATTGGATCTTGCCAAAGACGAGCTGCCTCCGGGAGATGTCGCCTTCGTTCGGCAGGTACTTCAGCACTTGTCCAACGAGCAGATTGGGAAGTTCGTCGCACACGCGTCGCAGGTCTATAAGCATTTAGTCGTCACTGAATATCTCCCGTCGCTGGATGACTTCAAGCCTAACTTCGACAAGCTCACCGGCCCGGGAACCAGGATGGGCACGACAGCGGGGTAGTTTTGACATCACCGCCGTTCAATCTTCGCCCCAAAGCGACGAGAGAGCTCTGCCGAGTGCAGTCGGTTGATAGCGGCATATTGGTGACGACGCTTTACGATCTGCAACTGAACTAGCGGCGTGGAAGATGCCTTCTCATGAGGCCATACCCGCGGGGCAAATACTTGGACGAGCGTCGGCGCCGGTCGCCTGACGAGGCCGCCGACAGCCACCGCAGATGCCCAGCCTGCGGCGGCTGGATCGACAAGCGATCTCGGCTCCGCGGTCGATCACGCCGGGCCGCTACCGCACCCGGCGATTGATCAGGTGCAATGACCTCCTGGGCCATATTTCTCCCCCCTCCGGATCGGCGCAATCAAAGGCTCCCCAACAATAATTCGCTCGCCAAATCCCTTTACCGTTCGTTCATTTGGAAGCGCCTATAGCGCGTGCTCTCCAAACGGTAGGTAGGCACATGGCCTTTGACCCGATGGCCGCCGCGGTGGACTGGCTCGACGCCTACCGCGCAGGCGATATTGAAGCAATTCTTGACATGCATGCTGATGACGCCATGGTCCATTGTAGCTGTGGCGATATGAAAACCATCGCCGGCAAGGAAGGGCTTCGTGCGTACTGGGCTGATCGGCTGCAAAAGCATCCAGCTTCGGAGTTGGATGACCTTAAACCGGATGTCGGCGGCACGTCGATCTCCTACGTCACGGGCGGTGGCGTCGTAAATGCTCTGCTTAGGTTCGATAGTATCACGGGCAAGATCCGGACGCTGACTTGCGGGCCGTTGTGATCGGCAGAGCCACCTGCGGCTTATCCATACCTGCAAGCCGAAGTTGCCGGAAACCGATAGTGCTACAGTAGTAGTGGGGATGTTGTAGCACCCGATCCAGTGGCATTGTATTATGCACATCATCATGCATGCCAACGGTGCCTCCCCATGCTTCGCCGCTCATCCGCGACTGTCGCCGATTGTCATCGACGCGCACTGGAGGCGGCGGAGCGCGCCGAACGAGCCAGCAGCCCAGAGGATCGGAAGTTCTGGCTCGCTCGCGAGCAGCGCTGGCTTGAACTCGCCAAGCATCAGGAAGCATGCGAGCGGTTAAACGACTTCGTGTCGAGCCGACACGCCCGTTTCCGCTCGGCGCGGCGCGATATGCCGGTCCCCGAACCCGACGAGGTAGTTCGCCTGCTGATCGCCCTCAACGGCATCAATAACCCGGAACAAATGGCCGAGGTCGTTGAGTTGGCCGAACGGCTTGCCCGCGATGCTCCCGAGTTCGAGGAGTTGATGGATCGACGGCGGACGCGGCATTAGGCCCGCAAACCCGCGTGGCCAGTCCGATCACTCTTCCCAATGGCGTTCGCCGCATCGACACTCGAACATCCGAACTGGCTTTGAGGTCCGGATGTGCAGCATCGTCCGGATGAGCTCGTAGCGCTTGCCGCAGCCGCAGAGCTTGACGGGACGGTTCTCAATCTCGAAGATTTGCTGGGCTATCGCGTTCATGCCTTTTTCCCTTCCGGAAATGCATAAGCGCAAAAGTGTGCACAAGTTCCCTAGCTCGACCCTGTGCAGTCGGCGGAGGGCTGTCTCACCCCGGGTACTGAGCCTTTGGTCACTGAACGGCCGGTTAGGCGACGGCAGGCCCACACCCAGATCTGCGTCGCCGCAAGTTCTGTAGAGGTCACGCGCGCTCGCCGGATCTCACCGCGTCAAGGTTCACCAGCCACGCCACACCGGCAGCGTGATCGGGCGAAGGCGGCGTTCAGGTGCCGCTTTCGAGGGCCGGCTCGCCGTCGCGGGTCCGCTCTACGTCACCCGACAGCTTCTTGGCCTCGTCCTCCATGCCGGCAACGATGCCGTCGAGGATCGCTTTCAGAGTGCGCTGCATTCCGCATCCCGAGTGCAGCACGCCGGCACGTTGGACAAGGCGTCGCGCACCACGCTGATTATCGCTGCCGTGGTCTCTACGGCCTCATCCAGTTCGATCAGCTTGCTTTCCCGGACGGCATTCGGAGTTCGATCTATCGAGCCCGGGCGTCGGCGACGCGGGAAGTCATCGACCCGGCTTTCTTGCGCCGGTCGACGTGGTCCCGGGACGCGTGTAGCCTTGGACGACGTCGAGCAGGTGGCAGCGATAGCCGCTGGACCGGTCGCCCTGCCTCGGGATCCTTCTGCGAAAGCTGCCTGATCCGGGAAACGTCCTTCCGGATTAGCTTGGCGGCCTGTTCCGCGATCAATAACGGGCCATGGTCGCAGGCGGCGGCGGGAGGTGCATGTGCTTCGTCGGCCATTTTCCCTCGACAGCGAAGTTCGCTCAAACAGCTGATCGGCCACGCCTTTCGAGTTCAAAAGGCGTTTTTAAAAATTGTTCCGCGGATTTGCTGGCCGGATTACGGCTCCGCCAGCAGCCGCAGCCCGGCCTCGGTCGGCCATGGGATTGGGCCAGCGATAATGGGGCGCGGACCCTGACGCTGTTCCGGCTCAACCGCCTCGGGCTCGTCGACCTGTTCGGTGACCGGCTTCCGTGATCGGACTTGCGGACGGCTCGCCGGCTTCCGCCTTATCGGCTCCCGGGCGGCGAGCACGGTGCGCTTCGCCGCGTCAGGATCGGTCACGGCCGGCCATGCGTCCGACAGCGCGTAAACGCTGACGCCGCGATCGCGCTGGCCGCCACGTGTGACGTGCTGGAGTCGACTGCGCCTCTATCATCGCAGCCGTGCTGAGTGCAACTTCTCCGCCGCCGTTGCGTTCGACCGCCGCCGTGACGATCGCAAGGGTGCGCCTCGCTGGTGTATTAGCGCCGCGAAGGCGACGGACTTCTCGATTTCGCTCATGGTTGCTTCCGCTCGTGCTGGTGAGGCGCGGCCGGGAGGTCGGTGTTCGGTCGCTCCTGCGAACGGCGTCAATGTAGTCGCGACCTGAAGCGCTGCTTCTCGGCCTCATAGGCTCGGGCTGCGGCGCGGGTCATCGGACGCCCTCCGCGCTGTTAGCGAACCGCCGGGAAAACCTTTGACAATCAATGAGTGCACTTGCGGACGTTAGCGAGCGCAACGCGTTGATTTTGCCTGTCGAGGGGTCCCCAGCCCGGGGAGCGGAGCAAACACAAGCAGTTGCATATCTTATCAAGGCGGCTTTGCAGTCCGTTTTTCTCGTTGGGGCAACACCGCGGGCAACATCGTCATTATCGATGCGTCACAATGGCGTCCTGCGATACTCTAGCTCGGCTCGTAGCCAGAACTCGAGGTCACGTCCTGACGGTCGACCGTCCTCTTCCCAGAGTTCTCTCGCCCGCTCGCGAATAGATTCCTGAGTGCGCCGGTCTTCACTAGCCCGCTGTAGCTTTTGCTTGAGATCATCAATCCAGATCAGCAGTTTCCCGATTGTGGTTTGGTCGCCGACCCGGAATGCTAAACGACTTGCCTGTGCAATTTTGCGCTCCAGCTCTTTGGGGTCTTCATTCTCGGCCATAAACGTGTCTCCATCTAAGCAGACGGCCTTGACCTGTATTAGTTCAGTCCAGCCCACAGATTGGCTCCAGGAACGGATTTAATGCCCGTCGCATAAGAATTTTGACGCGGTTCGGCAGCGCCGATCGCCCTCCTTGCAGCGGTCTCCGCGGGAGGCAAGCCGCCTAGGTCTGGCATGCATCTCTGGGAGAGACCCCCGGGCGGCGCCCGACGACCTGATGAGTGCTCTGCCCCGGAGATCCGATTAGAGCTGCCGTACCTGCCAGTAACGAGCGCTCCCAGCTGAACAAACCGAAAAGGGGCGTTGCCTCGTTCCCCTAGCCGAACGACTGGCCTCCATTAAAAGGGCGGCATATGGTTATCGACGCGATCATTCTGCTATCGGTTTTCGTCGCCGGCCACATTGCAGCTTTGGATTTCTACCAGACGGCGGCGCGCTTCGATTAAGGAACGTGGAGGCGCTTGATCTCATGGAACAGACAATTAGCGAAGGCGACACTGTCCGGCTTAAGTCTGGCGGGCCTCTCATGACCGCCACCGCTGTGACGGGCGAAAACATCACCTGCGAATGGTTCGACACTCAGGATCAGGCTCAGTCGCGAACTTTCAAGACGCTGGCCTTGGTCAAGGATCAGGGTATAAGCGTCGACTGATGACGTCGACCTATGAAAGCTAGACCCCTCAAGATCATCTACACGGTGCTGGCGGACGATGTGCCCCTTGCAACGCTCGAGGCAACCGGCGTCGAAGCCCGCGAGCTCCTCAAGGAGCACTGGTTTCTCAGGGAGCTGGCCGCCCTGAAGGTCGACGGCGAACCGTTGTACAAGCCGGAAACTCGGTTACGAGTTCGTCCAGCAACTGAATCTGAATGGACCATCTTCGAAAAGGAAAGTAGCGCGGCAGACGATGATGATGAGCTTTTACTTGTCTATCTGATCGACTTGGACCGTGACTGAGGCGAAAAAAGCCGCCGCTGGCGCAGATTTCAGCGACGGCTCTTTACGCTTTACTCTCGCGTTGCATGGTCGCGATTAGAAATAGGCTAGCCGCTGTTGGTTAAGGATGAGTTTGTGCTGGATGGCTTAGCATCACTTTGGCAGGATCCGCGTGCGCGAAGCTGCTTATCTTTTTCTCTCTGCTTCACGACCTGCCTGGCCAAGAAGTGACCCAGAGCCGCATTAATCGCTCGGTCAGTCTTCCCTGACCATCGCTTACGAAAGCCGCCGATCTGAGCAGCTCGGTTCAGTAAATAACCACGGCCGATCATGTCGGTGCTCGCAAGCCCGGCGAACGCAGCCATAGGCTCACCTGAGAACCGGTGTCAGCTTGTAACGCTAGTCGAAGAAGCCGTTCGCGCGCAGGTCCGGGCGGAGTTCGACCCGCATCGTTGCGGAGCGTCTGGGCTCGCAGGTCGAGGCGCTCCTCAAGGGATAACTTCTGAATGACTCGATTTCGTTTGATGAACATAGGCGCACCTTGCCGTTAGAGGAAGGCGGGAGCGCAACTGCGATCTCATCACCGATAAAAGCCGATGGCCGGGCGGTGATGATTGGTAGTGCGCTTTTGATCAAACAACAGCAAGCTCTCTAGTGTCGCAGACGTCGAGCACATGAAAACATCTGCAGGGTCGGTAGTAAAATTACCCGGGGGGTTTGGGGAACAAATGCGGAGGATCCATCAGTGCGCCTTCGTAGGCATTGCGCTCTAGCTTCAAAAGCAGATCATAGCTCTCGGCTGCAGCCAGCCATGATCGCCGAACGTCTTCGCTTGGAGAATGGTGAGCCAGGGTTAAACATCGCTCACGAGCCAGATGAAAGTCGTCGGCCTTCGCCATGCCGAAGCTCCAGATCGTCAATAAGAATTTCCGGCCCCGAGATGGTCAGCCGTGGGTTGGCGAGATGGCGGGTATCGAACATCGAAAACCAAGATGAATTCGCGGCAGAGCTCGCACTTTGAACCCCTTCTCAGTGGGCGTCATGTCCCTGTAGCACACCGGGCACTTCATCGCCGCTGAACGCGAAAAGGGCCGATTAGTTCCCTATTTGGGCGGTTGAAGGCCGGGGGATCTGAGCCATTCGCTCATGCGCGATCCGGTCTCCGCTTGGCGGGCTTGGCGGAGCAACTGCTCCCGCTCCGGGCCGGGCCTGAGGCTTTTAGCCTGCTCGCGAAGTCTGGCGGCTTCCAGCGCGAGCCGGACTTCAAGCACGTCTTCCTGTTTGATGCGATTCCGCTTTTTCATTCCTCTCTCCCATTTCGGGAAATGGAACCTTGTCGAGCATGATCGTCTATAACAAATGTTAGTTTTGCAACGGCGCAACAGGTGCCGGCTTAGCGCATGGCGTCAGTCAGTCCGTTCGATCTCGAACGAAAACCGAACGTTCATTACAGGTCCCTCGTCGTCACGAACTTGGATTGCCATGCTTTGATTGCTAGCGTTCATGCGGACGGCATCCCGCGCCATATCGGCTAGCGACCGAGCGGCTTCGTCTTGAACCAATTGCAGATTTCGAAGCTCCAAACCCTCGTCGTCTGGCGTGGTCCCATCTTCATCTCGAATGTCAAAATAATAGCGAGCCATTGACGACTCTCCCAGCGACGGTAGGCGGGAGCGCGAATTCTCTCTCAGCCACCGACGCCTATGGGCTGTGCCTCGGCCGGTGATGCAGAATCAATGCGCGGTTTTTTGGAAGGTTGCTAGGACGCCGCAGGCATTCTCAATGCGTCGTAGGCGGGGACACAGTATCGATCTCTTGCATCTCCGCGTCACGGACCGTATCCAAGCGGCCGGTATCTTCAGCAATTTTGCGCGCCAACCGCATAGCGGCATCCGTATCCGCACACTCGATGAAGATTAGACTGCCTTTGTTTGGCGTTTTTGAGTGAGAAACTGTGAGAGCGAGTAAGGGCTTTTAATCCATGGTTCCCTTGACATGTCCTGAGCTGCAGAATGCACAAGCAGAGCCCAGTTCCACTCTCGATGTTCTGTGCGACGACCGAGCAAAAGAAAGCCCACGGGACTAGAGGCGCCGAGGGCTGAAGTTGCGAGGTCTCAACCGGGAGGCTGAGGCCGTAGCAAGGGCTAACCGCGCGCATGGTTCCTAGCCTGCCGGCCCTGTATCGCCCTTGCGTGGCAGACGATCAGCCCCGCCACCCCTGTGCATCTGCTGAATTGCCGTTCTCTGCGTCGGGCTGTGCGAGCAGGATGACTAGCAGCGTAGCGAAGTCCTCGATTGCCGCCAAATCCTCATGATCCGACCACTTCTCGTGCGGGGCCAGTCTCACGATCGGGTCATGCCTCGCCTCCCATCTCCGGCGGCTGCTGCTTGTCCTCGTTTGGGTCGCCGTCTTTGGCGCCGCAGTCGTCCTGCTCCAGATCGGACCCGGTAAACGCCCAGTACACGTTGCTGGTGCCCCACCCCTTGCTGTGGTCAGTCATCCAGTCGAACGAGCCGAGCGAGAGCTCGGCGTCTTCGCTTTCGCCGTCGTCGTCGCCTTCCTCGAGGTCGAAATTGCCGGCAATCAGGTCGAGGTATGCGATCAGCATCTCAACGACCTTGCCGGCGTTATCGCGAACCGAGCCGGGCTCGTTGAGAAGCAGGCTCATTTTTGCAGAAAGGTCGTCGGTCGACTTGGCGAGGCGAATGACGGCCTGATGCCAGGCGGGATGGGCGGCAGCCGCCAGCGCGGCAAACGTTTCCAGATCAGTTGCAGAGGTGTCTCGGGGTGGCGTGCTAAGCACGCTGTCAGCTCGGGTCATAAGCCAACCCGAACTAAAACCATCCGTCGCTTGGTCGAGCGTGGATTGAAATCTGATGTTAAGTGATACCGAACTCGCAGTTGGCGACTGGATACGCCTCACCGAACTTGGTATTTTGCGAAGCCCAAGAATTAAAGTTCGCACGGGGTCCGTTACGGCGGTGCCACGGTACGACAGCGGGAGCGCGATCATCCGCGTGTTATTTGACGGAAATCGAGAGGCAACTACTATCCATCGGTTATACGTTGAACGGATTAACCACACATAAGGCAGCCGGCAGTCGAGCTGGGCTGAAGGCAAAATGACGGACGCCATCTCTTCGATGGAATACCCTCATTGGCTGATCGTTGTTGGAGCGGTCCTATTGGTGCTGGGGTTTATCGGGCTTGCCGTTCGCCCAAAGCGGAACGCTGAGGCCGGGCTCGAAGAGCGGCGAATGGGAGCGAGCTAGGGCGGGCCGAATTGCTCCTCAGCCCAACACGCGCAAGGCAAGACTCGCGGAGCAGAAAAGAACAGGCAAAGTCCGATGGGTCCGATGAATCGGCGAAGCGCTGGAAGAGCTGATGCCTCGCGATTCGCGGCAACGATCGGAGAACAGATGGTCGTCGGAAGCCCAGGCGAATGGCGAGCCAAAGGCCACGTAACCTGCGCGGTGCAATGCAGTCCCGCAAGTGCAGTCGGCATAGCGTGGACGTCAGGCTCGATACGCTGCCTACCGCGATGTGTTCAACGGCCTCTATCCGAAGAAGGTCGACAAGGCGAACGCGCTGCGGAAGCTCGACAAGATCCACGACGAGGACAAGGTCGAGTTCGACGACATCATCGCCGGTCTCAAGCGCTTCATCGAAGCGAACAAGGATCAGGAAGCCCGGTTCATCATGGCTCCCTCGGTCTTCCCTCAACGGCGAACGCTGGAACGACGAGTACGACACCCGCCGGTCCCGTCCGCCAATCCGCGGCCCAGGCGCCGGTACCGCCGTCAGAGTTAACTAATGGTTAAGCTTGCGCTTGACGTAGTGTTCGAGACGAGCGACGTTTTGACATCATCAAGCGGTTTTGTTGGAGTACCGACTTTGGAAGAAACCTTTGCTCTGCTGCGGACCTATTACAAGAATGTTCAGCGATACCGGGAATTGCTTGCAACAGGCCTGACGGATTTCGAGCGGGAATATCTTGGCGTGCGCCTTCGCGAAGCCCAACAGGCCATTGAAATGCTTTCCCATCCGACCCTGTTGGAAGCGCCGAACGCTGAAGCTTGCGCTGCATAGTTGCAGTTGCTGACCGCCGACTTAGAGATGGCCAAATATTCTGCTGATCGTCCTTACGCTGATCCTGAAGCCGCCGCCCGTCGAATTCTAGAAATCGCCAACTCGATCGAGCCGGCCATGAAAGGCCGGATCTACATCGAGCTTGTCAACGGACCATTCCTGTTCCGCGATGGCGCCTCAGTTGCCGAATACGGCGCGGGGCTCAGGATGCTGATCGAACGAAAACAGCTCTTCATGCATGAGAGCGGGACGTTCGTCTAGCTGCCCGATTCGCCCCCCTTCGCTGGACGGAAACCGGGACGCCAGGCAAGCGGAGCTGTTGCCTGACTCATCGTCGGCGGTTAGATGCGCCCTCCATTCGATACTGTGGGAGTCACCGCTTCAGCTTGAAGGGTCCGACCATGCGTCGCTTTGCAAAGGGCAGAACTGCACCGTGCCCCTTCAGCACCGGCTTTACGGTTGCGACTAGAAGTATTCTTCTGATAGTCATAATCGATTAGTCGCTCTATCTCCGCTCCGGTTCAAGTATCTAAGCCGTAAGCAGAAAAAGGGGCACTAGCTTCGGCTTCACCGAGGTCTTCAACCATTTTTCAAGCGGCTGAAACCTTTCGATAATCGACCGTGCCCATGCGGGGCGGCGGTGAATATGCGGCGACCGGCGATTCCATACTTTGAAAACGTTGCGAGAGAGCAGCGCTATCATCCCCCCGACCGTAGTGATTCAGATCTGTGATTCGGCGTCCATTGGGATATCAGGCGAACAAGCTTGCCATCAGTGCCAAGGCAAGCCCCACCAAAGCGGCTGAAAGTAAAATCAGCTGGCGCCGCTCCTCACTAGCATTTGCAGGGTAGCGCGTCATCAATTCGCGAAAAATCGGCGTTTTCATTTCATTGCGGCGCTTGGCACTATTGCGTGCCTTGGTCATCGCGCTCTCCCTCACGGAGAGAGATTTTAGACTCACAAATAAATTGTCTTCAATCAGCTCGGTGGCAAAAAAGAGCTCGGCGAACGTTCCGGGCCGGTCCGGTTTGGCCCTTGCCTCTGGTGATTCCTCAGCCCCCAAACAGCCACGGGTCAGTCGCGGAGTTCGAGGCGCGTTCCGCCCCGACGCAGCGGCCTGTTGAGTTTTAGGGCGAAGCCCTCGCCGCCTATTGCAAAAACAGCGTCACCGCCAAGAGCGCCACGGACGCCAGACTCAACGTGATTGCCACCGTGAGTCCCCAGCGATCCCAGGACATCGCTCAGCTCCGCAGCCGCACCCACAGCATCCCATCGGCGCCTCGGTAAACCTTCGCCACATTGTGGACGACCATGTGCGCCACAGCCACGACGTTTTCGGGTGAGGGTGGCAGGTCAATAGGATGGATCCGCTCCAGGCAGATGGTCGGATCCAGATGATGGACGTGCGGCCTCTCGCTACTCATGCGCTCGCTCCATGAAGGGCGAAAGCGCAACAGCGGTCTCATCGCCGATTGATGCCACGGTCCGGTCGGCGATATAAGAACCGTAGCACGCAGCTTTCGGCGGCAGGAAGTGTGACTGAGATGCCGGTCACGGACAGTTCACGGATTGCCGATGAGCATTACCTGCTGCCACACGAGAACCCTCCGGCGTGGTGGCGCCCTCCAAGGGGTCTCCAAGGGGGAGGACCGTCTGGGCCTGGCGCTCTCTCCCGAGCTGCCTGCCCGGGCGGTCCATTCTTACCGCTGCCACGCTGTGTGTGAGATCAGGGTGAAGCACTCGCCGCTCATGCTCGGCTCACGTCCGCTGGTTGAAAATCACTCGTCACTGCACCGGTGACACAGCAGACCGCCCGGTTGAAAATCCAGCCCTCCAAGTGCGGCGGTCTGTAGCATTACTGAGGAACAGGCAAAGAAACTACGTACATCTACGCGGACTGAAGCCGGAACACGAAACGCCGCCTATTGCAGATCGCCATCCGTGCTGAAGATCAGCGCAAGCATCCGCTGCAGAACCTCTTCCCGACCGCTACGGTCATTGTAGCGTAGCGCCCACTGGTCCAGGCGCCGACGCAGCCGATTTACCATCTCGCCGCCTGGTCCTCGCTGACCCGGGGTGTGACGTGCTTCAGATTGAGCTGGTAGTCGTCCTGAATCGACATCCGCCGTATGGTACCAGAAGCGCGGAGCGCTCGCCATCGGCGCCCAGATCAGATCCGAGCATCGTAATGCAGGGCGAAGCCCGCGCCGCTTGTTACTCTTTCAGCATCCACCTGCCTTCGACGACTGCAAGCGCGTTGCGGGCTGTGTGGTTTAGGTCGTGGCCTTTGCTGGCGGCTTCAACCAGTAGCGCCGCTAGAATGGAACATCATCGTTTGCCAACCCCTGCGATGGTCGGGCCGCTCGCGATGGAGGACACCTCCGACGCCAGGCGGTCCGTTGATGCTACTCAGGGCGAAGCCCTCGCCGTGACTTCGCAATGAGCTTCATGGCCT
>Ga0070665_100006742_pt1 | contig 11673 bp, 11 predicted proteins | sample KBSS13metaG_FD_65862 | JGI IMG/M metagenome (GOLD analysis project Ga0070665, IMG submission 65862) | Switchgrass rhizosphere microbial communities from Kellogg Biological Station, Michigan, USA - KBS S1-3 metaG | ecosystem: Host-associated > Plants > Roots > Rhizosphere > Soil ...
GGACGGCACCGGCGGCGGTTTCTTCTCAAGACCGGCCGGGATACCGCAGTGCAACCTTTGTTGCACGCGTGGCTCGGGCAAATTGGCCTACCGGCTTCAGTGCGCTTGCAAATCGACGTCGATCCCTATTCATTCCTGTGACAGAACGCGCGGAAAAGGCAGGTAATACGCGGGTTTTGGCAACCTTGCGCCGGGAAAGGGCGCATGGTAGCAACGCGCGCTTTTCCGGGGTGGGGCTTTGTTGTTCCCCCGGAAAAAGTGACGGGGATTCAAGGACTTGCCGGCCCGCACCACGGGCAGGGAGAGGCTGTTATCGTGTCAACAACCGCCACGACCGGCGTTGCCGGCCGCTATGCCAGCGCACTTTTCGAGCTGGCCGACAACGCCAAAGCGCTCGATTCCGTAGCGCAGGACCTCGACACCTTTCGCAAGCTGCTCGCCGAGAGCACCGATCTCAGCCGCCTGATCGCCAGTCCGGTGATCGGCCGCGAGCTGCAGGGCAAGGCTCTGCTGGCGGTGCTCGACGCCGCCGGTGTCAAGGGCCTGACCCGCAGCTTCGTCGGCACCGTGGCGGCCAACGGCCGCGCCCGCGAGCTGCCGGCGATGGCTGCAGGCTTTCTCGCCGAGCTGGCGCGCCGCCGTGGCGAGACCACGGCGACCGTCACCTCCGCCGTTCCGCTGACGCCCGCCCAGTTGCAGCAGCTTACCGACACGCTGCGCTCCATCCTGGGCGGCGCCAAGGTTTCCGTCGACGCGCACGTCGAACCCGACATCCTCGGCGGTCTCGTCGTGAAGGTCGGTTCGCGCCTGTTCGATTCGTCTATCCGCAGCAAGCTGCAGCGCTTGCAGCTTGCCATGAAGGGAGTTGCCTAATGGATATCCGCGCCGCCGAGATCTCGGCCATTCTGAAGCAGCAGATCGCCAACTTCGGCAACGAGGCCGAAGTCGCCGAGGTCGGCCAGGTCCTCTCCGTCGGTGACGGTATCGCCCGTGTCTACGGCCTCGACAGCGTCAAGGCCGGCGAGATGGTCGAATTTCCCGGCGGCATCAAGGGCATGGCGCTGAACCTCGAGAGCGACAACGTCGGCGTCGTGATCTTCGGCGAGGATCGCACGATCCGCGAAGGCGACACCGTCAAGCGCACCGGCACCATCGTCGACGTTCCGGTCGGCAAGGGCCTGCTCGGCCGCGTGGTCGACGGTCTCGGCAACCCGATCGACGGCAAGGGCCCGATCGCCTCGACCGAGCGCAAGCTCGTCGAAGTCAAGGCGCCCGGCATCATTCCGCGCAAGTCGGTCAACGAGCCGATGCAGACCGGCCTCAAGGCGATCGACTCGCTGGTGCCGATCGGCCGCGGCCAGCGCGAGCTGATCATCGGCGATCGCCAGACCGGCAAGACCGCCGTCGCGATCGACACCTTCCTGAACCAGAAGCCGATCAACCAGGGCACCGACGAGAGCCGCAAGCTCTACTGCGTCTACGTCGCCGTCGGCCAGAAGCGCTCGACCGTCGCGCAGATCGTGAAGACCCTCGAGGACAACGGCGCGCTGGAATATTCGATCGTGGTCGCGGCGACCGCGTCCGATCCGGCGCCGATGCAGTTCCTCGCGCCCTACACCGGCTGCGCGATGGGCGAGTATTTCCGCGACAACGGCATGCACGCCGTGATCGTGTACGACGATCTCTCGAAGCAGGCCGTCTCCTACCGCCAGATGTCGCTGCTGCTGCGCCGCCCGCCGGGCCGCGAGGCGTATCCCGGCGACGTGTTCTATCTCCATTCGCGCCTGCTCGAGCGCGCCGCCAAGCTGAACGAGAAGAACGGCTCGGGCTCGCTGACGGCGCTGCCGGTCATCGAGACGCAGGCCGGCGACGTGTCGGCCTATATCCCGACCAACGTGATCTCGATCACCGACGGCCAGATCTTCCTCGAAACCGAGCTGTTCTATCAGGGCATCCGTCCGGCGATTAACGTCGGCCTGTCGGTCAGCCGCGTCGGCTCGGCCGCGCAGATCAAGGCGATGAAGCAGGTCGCCGGCACGATCAAGCTGGAGCTGGCGCAGTATCGCGAGATGGCCGCCTTCGCCCAGTTCGCTTCCGATCTCGATGCCTCGACCCAGCGCCTCCTGGCGCGCGGCCAGCGCCTGACCGAGCTGCTCAAGCAGGGCCAGTTCGTGCCGATGCCGGTCGAGGAGCAGGTCGTGTCGCTTTACGCCGGCACCCGCGGCTTCCTCGACGGGCTGCCGGTCGCGCGCATCAACGAGTTCGAGCGCCAGATGCTCGACGCCGTACGCGCCGAGGGTTCGATCCTCGCGTCGATCCGCGAGAAGCGCGAGATCGTCAAGGAGACCGACGACAAGCTCAAGACGTTCCTCGGCGACTTCGTCAAGAAGTTCGCCTAAGGGACCGCCGAGGCTCCGATGCCCAGTCTGAAGACTTTCCGCCTTCGTATTCGAAGCGTCCAGTCGACGCAGAAGATCACGAAGGCCATGAAGATGGTCGCTGCCGCCAAGCTGCGACGCGCCCAGGAGCAGGCCCTCGCGGCCCGTCCCTATGCCGAGGCGATGGACAAGATCCTGGCGTCGCTCGGGGCGAGCTTCAAAGGCGGCCTCGGGCCGCGCCTGCTGGCCGGCACCGGCTCGGAGCAGACCCATCTGGTGATCGTCGCCACCGGCGATCGCGGCCTGTGCGGCGGCTTCAACAGCACGATCGTGCGCGAGGCGCGGCGGATGATCCGCACGCTGCTGGCCGAGGGCAAGACGGTCAAGGTCTTCTGTGTCGGCCGCAAGGGCCGCGATCAGTTGCGCCGCGACTACGGCAACCTGATCGTCGAGACCATCACCGATCTCGGCCGCCCGCGGCTCAGCTTCGCCGACGCCCAGAAGGTGACGACACGCCTGATGGAGATGTTCGACGCCGGCGAGTTCGACGTGGCGCACGTCATCTTCAACCAGTTCAAGTCGGCGATGACCCAGATCGTCACCGCCCAGCAGCTCATCCCGCCGCCGGCGCCGGACGCCGGTGCAGCGGCCGCCCCGGCGACCACGGGCGGCGCGGTCTACGAGTTCGAGCCCGACGAGAGCGAGATCCTGGCCGAGCTGCTGCCGCGCAACCTCACCGTCCAGATCTTCCGCGTCCTGCTGGAAAACGCCGCAAGCTTCTACGGCTCGCAGATGACGGCGATGGACAACGCCTCGCGCAACGCGGGCGACGTGATCAAGAAGCTGACCTTGCAGATGAATCGCTCGCGCCAGGCGTCCATCACCAAGGAACTGATCGAAATCATCTCGGGCGCCGAGGCCATCTAGGCCGCGCCCCGACAGCAATCGAAGGAAAGGGATCCGCATGGCAACCAACAACATCGGCACGATCACCCAGATCACGGGCGCGGTCGTCGACGTGCGCTTCGACGCCGATCTGCCGAACATCCTGAACGCCCTGCATGTGAAGGCCGACAACCGCCTGATCGTGCTCGAAGTCGCCCAGCATCTCGGCGAGTCCGAAGTCCGGACCATCGCGATGGACACGACCGACGGCCTGGTGCGCGGCGAGAAGGCGGTCGACACGGGCGGCCCGATCGCCATGCCGGTCGGCCCGGAAACGCTCGGCCGCATCCTGAACGTCATCGGCGACCCGGTCGACGAGCGCGGCGCGGTCGGCAACACCAAGACCCTGCCAATCCATCGCTCGGCCCCCGAGTTCGTCGAGCAGTCGACCGAAGCGGAGATCCTGGTCACCGGCATCAAGGTCATCGACCTGCTCGCGCCCTACGCCAAGGGCGGCAAGATCGGCCTGTTCGGCGGCGCCGGCGTGGGCAAGACCGTGACCATCATGGAGCTGATCAACAACGTCGCGAAGGCGCACGGCGGCGTGTCGGTGTTCGCCGGCGTCGGCGAACGCACCCGCGAGGGCAACGACCTCTATCACGAGATGATCGAGGGCGGCGTCATCAAGCTCGACGGTCCGGGCTCCAAGGTGGCACTGGTGTACGGCCAGATGAACGAGCCGCCGGGTGCGCGTGCCCGTGTCGCGCTGTCGGGCCTCACCGTCGCCGAGTACTTCCGCGACGCCGAAGGCCAGGACGTGCTGTTCTTCGTCGACAACATCTTCCGCTTCACCCAGGCGGGCTCGGAAGTGTCGGCGCTGCTCGGCCGCATCCCGTCGGCGGTGGGCTATCAGCCGACGCTGTCGACCGACATGGGCGCCCTGCAGGAGCGCATCACCTCGACCAAGAAGGGCTCGATCACCTCGGTGCAGGCCATCTACGTGCCCGCCGACGACTTGACCGATCCGGCGCCGGCGACCTCGTTCGCCCATCTGGATGCAACCACCGTGCTCAGCCGCTCGATCGCCGAGCAGGCGATCTTCCCGGCCGTCGATCCGCTCGACTCGACCTCGCGCATGCTCGATCCGCGCGTCGTCGGCCAGGAGCACTACGACGTCGCCCGCTCGGTCCAGCGCGTGCTGCAGCAGTACAAGTCGCTGCAGGACATCATCGCCATCCTGGGCATGGACGAGCTCTCCGAAGAGGACAAGCTGGTGGTGAGCCGCGCGCGCAAGATCGCCCGCTTCCTCAGCCAGCCGTTCCATGTCGCCGAGGTCTTCACCGGCACGCCGGGCGTGTTCGTGAAGCTCGAGGACACGATCAAGGCGTTCAAGGGCATCGTCGCCGGCGAGTATGACGACCTGCCGGAGCCGGCCTTCTACATGGTCGGCACGATCGACGAGGCGGTCGCCAAGGCCAAGAAGCTCGCCGCCGAGGCGGCCTAATCCGATGGCGAAGGTCACCTTCCGGCTCGTGATGCCCGAGCGCGAGCTGCTCAACACCGAGGCCGACATGGTCGTGGTGCCGGGCAGCGAAGGCGACTTCGGCGTCCTGCACGGCCATGCGCCGTTGATCTCGACCGTCCGCCCGGGCGTGCTCGAGGTCTTCCAGGGCACCAAGGCCGAGCAGCGCTTCCTGGTCGCCGGCGGCTTCGCCGAGGTGACGCCCGAGCGCTGCACCGTGCTGGCCGAGGAGGCCGTGCCGTTCGAGCAGGTGACGCCCGATCAGCTCGCCGAGCGCGAGCGGGCGGCCGAGATCACGCTGAGCGACGCCTCGACCGACGCCGAGAAGGCTTCCGCCCAGAAAAACCTTGCTGTTGCCAGGGATCTGCGCCGCGCGCAGGCCTATTACGCCAGCCGTTGATTTCATACCGAACGCGATAAAACCGTCGATGTGATCCCCGCCCGGCCATTGCAAGCCGGCGCGGGGACCGCTTTATTACGGTTACACGACTGTCGCTTTTCGCGGTTAGGGTTGTCGGCAAGGGCAACGAGAACATGAGCAACTGGACACTCGACACGATCGATTGGGATCGGTTCGACGCGTCAAAGGTCGATCCCGAGATCCTGCGCATCATCAAGGCTGCGGCCATGGTGGAGCGCAACGGCGGGGACTACGGCATCTATCTCGGCCGCGTGTTCGCCGACGATCAGGCCTTCGTCACGGATGTGAACCGCTGGGTCGACGAGGAGGTCCAGCACGGCATGGCGCTCGGCCGCTGGGCGCAGCTCGCCGATCCGTCGTGGGATTTCGATGCCGCTTTCGAGCGCTTCCGCACCGGCTACCAGCTTCCGCTCGATGCCACCCAGTCGGTGCGCGGCAGCCAGGCCGGCGAGATGATGGCGCGCTGCATCGTCGAGACCGGCACCAGCTCCTATTACAGCGCGCTGAAGGACGCGATCGCCGAACCGGTGCTGAAGCAGATCTGCGCCAAGATCGCGGCCGACGAGTTCCGCCACTACAAGCTGTTCTACGAGCACATGCGTCGTTGCCTGAAGCGCGACCGGCTCGGCAAATGGGCGCGGTTGCGCGTCGGCTGGAGCCGCATCGCCGAGAGCGAGGACGACGAACTTGCCTACGCCTACTACGCCGCCAACGAGCCGGACGGCACGCCCTACGATCGCAAGCGCGCCCAGCAGGCCTACGCCCGCCGCGCCTACCCGCTGTATCGTGCCGGCCATGTCCAGCGCGCCATGGCGATGGTGCTGAAGGCGATCGGGCTCGAGCCGCAGGGCCGCCTCAACACCCTGATGACCCGCGCCGGCCTGTGGTTCCTGCGCAGCCGCGCAACCAAATACGCCGCTCAAGGCTCATAGGAGCGCGCCACTCCAGTGGCGCTCATGAAGCCGAAGGGTTGGCACTCACGCGGGTATCTTCCGCACTTTGATTCCCCGGAGACGATCCAGTTCCTGACGTTTCGCCTCGTCGATAGCTTGCCCGCAGAGGCAATCGAGCGATTGAGACTTCAAAGCGAATCGCCGTCGGATGCCGAACGGGACGCACTTCTGGATGCGTGCTCAGGGGCATGTTGGTTGAAGGACCCGGCGATTGCGCAAATCGTCGAAGATGCATTGCTCCACTTCGATGGCCAGCGCTATCGACTGGTTGCCTGGACGATCATGCCCAACCACGTTCACGTCGTGATCGAACTGCTCTCGGAGCACCAGCTTTGAGAAATTGTCAGTTCCTGGAAGCGCTTTTCTGCACGCATGGCCAATCGCCATCTCGGCCGCGCAGGAGCGTTCTGGCAGGACGACTATTGGGATACGTACATACGCAACGACCGGCATCTGGAGTCGACGATCGCTTACGTCGAGAACAATGCGGTAAAAGCGGGTCTGGTTGATGCTCCCGAATCGTGGCCCTGGGGGAGTGCCCGCTTTCGTCGGAACTCATGATGCGCCACTGGAGTGGCGCGCTCCTATGAGACGAGGTCGGCGAACTCTTTGAGCACGATCTCGTAGGCGGCGCGCTTCCACGGCACGATCGTCTCGAGCAGTTCGCCGGCCGGTGCCCAGCGCCAGGCGTCGAATTCCTGGTCGTGGGCCGCGAGGTCGATGTCGGAGTCTCGCCCGGTGAAGGCGAGCGCGAACCATTTCTGGGCCTGACCGCGCCACCGGCCTTTCCAGTGCGGGGGGTGCAGTTCCGTCGGCACGTCGTAAGTCACCCAATCGCGCGTCTCGCGCAGCAGCAGGGCCTTGGCCGTGCCGACCTCCTCGCGCAGCTCACGGCAGGCCGCTTCGACCGGTGTTTCGCCCTTGTCGACGCCGCCTTGCGGCATCTGCCAGGCATCGGGCTGGTTCAGGCGACGGCCGACGAAGATTCGCCGCTCCGGGCCGATCAGCATGAGCCCGACGTTCGCCCGGTAGAATTCGGGAACGGCGGTCTTCATGGCCGAAGCTGCGCCGGCTGGGCTCGCACCCGGGCCATGCAGGCTTCACGGCATTCGAAATGGCCGATGATCGGCACCAGAGCCACGGCGTTCTGCCGCTGAAGCCGCTTGCGCCAGGCGACGATGGCATCGATCGCGGCATCGGCCGGCTGCAACACCCCGAAATCGTGGCGGGGCGTCCTGTCGTTCGAGGGCTGGCCGGCCCATTCGGCCAGCCGATCGAGGTTGCCGTCGATGCTGGCCGGGCCCGCGAGCTTGTAGTCCAGTACCGTCGAACTGCGCGCATAGCCCACGCCGAGGTCGACGGTGAGGCGATACATCGCCGATACGCCGGCGGGATTGATCTCGATCAGCGACAGCCCGCGCTCGGCGATCTCCTTCATCAGCGGACGCGCGATCAGGTCGGACTGTGCGACCAGCACCGGGCCGGGAACGACGAAGCCGAGGCAGCCCTCGCCGCGCGACATGGCCGTGCGCAGGCGGCGCAGATTCTCTGCCGGATCGGCAGAGGCCTCGATCGGCCGAATGCCGCGCTCTGCCGGACCGGCCGGGTCTTCGACCGGCAGCATCAGGTAGCATTCGTGGCCGCGTTCGCGCGACGCCTTGAGCCAGCGGTGCAGATCGGGCGTGCCGGGCAGGAAGGCGAGGCTCACCTCGGGCGGCAGCTCCTCGATCGCGCGTCGCATCAGTACTTCGTCGGCGCCGAGGTTCAACATCAGCAGGCCGACCCTTGCCGCCGGCCCTTCCGGGTCGAAGCGACGCGCATGGGCGATCCACGGCATCCAGCCTCCGGCGGAGATCCTGGGCAAGCGCTGGCCGTCGTCGGTGATTTCGATCAGGCCGTCGCGCTCGGCCGGTGGCAGCTCGCGGAAGTCGGTGCGCCCCTGCGGACGCGCCGGCAGCTTCAGCGACCCGGCAAGGGAGCGCTGCGGCGCCGGCGGGACGACGAGCGAGTGGTTGTGTTCGCCGGCTCCGTGATCGACGGCCTCCGCTTCCCTGTCGCCGGAGACGACGGCGGCACAGGCCAGCGTGAGGCCGACGACGAGGACATAGGCTGTCGTCAGGCCGCTCGAGAAGAAAGCCGGCAGGCGTCGGCGGCCGCGCTCTCGCCCCTTCGCCATGCCGTCAAGCCGGTCTCGATCGAAGCCCGCGCCCCTAGTTGGCGCGGCTGGTGTAGAGCGAGATGCCGCGGATCAGGTCGACGGCGCGCAGCAACTGGTAGTCGGCGACGGCGTCCTTCGGCGGCTCGTCCGGATCGCCCGAAGCCGGCGTCGCGGCCGTGGTCTTGTCGTCCTTCTTGTCGGCCGGCTTGTCGCCCTGCTTGTCGATTGGCGGCTTGGTTTCGGACGTCTTGTCGTCCTTCTTGTCGGTCGCCGGCTTTTCGTTCGGATTGGTGATCGAGCGGCGCAGGTTCTCCTCGCGGAAACCCGAGCGCTGCTGGATGGTCTCGACCTTGGCCTGCTCGACCTCGATGTCGGGCTTGATGCCTTCCTTCTGGATCGAACGGCCCGACGGCGTGAAATAGAGCGCCGTCGTGAGGCGGATCGCGCCGCCGCCGGTCACCTGCATGATGGTCTGCACCGAGCCCTTGCCGAACGAGCGGGTGCCGAGGACGATCGCGCGGCGATGATCCTGCAGAGCGCCGGCCACGATCTCCGACGCCGAAGCTGAGCCGCCATTCATCAGCACCACGATCGGCAGCCCGCCTGTGACGTCGCCCGACTTGGCGTTCCAGCGCTGCACGTCCTCCGCCTTGCGCGCCTTGACCGAGACGATCTCGCCTTTGTCGAGGAAGGCGTCGACCATGGAGATCGCCTGGTCGAGCAGGCCGCCCGGATTGTTGCGCAGGTCGAGCACGTAGCCCTTGAGCTTGGGACCGGCCTCCTTCTTGATCTTCTCGACCGCGTCGAGCACGCCCGAGGTGCTCTGCTCGGTGAAGGAGGTGACGCGGATGTAGCCGACGTCGCCTTCGAGGCGGAAGCGGACCGCCTTCACCTTGATCGTCTCGCGCGTCAGCGACAGGTCGATCGGGTCTTTCACATTGTTGCGGCGGATCGAGATCTTGATCGAGGTGCCGACCTTGCCGCGCATCTTCTCGACCGCCTCCTGCAGGGTGAGGCCCTGCACCGGCTCGCCGTCGAGCGCGAAGATCAGGTCGCCCGACTGGACGCCGGCCTTCGAGGCGGGCGTGTCGTCGATCGGCGACACCACCTTGATGACGCCGTTCTCCATCGTGACTTCGATGCCCAGTCCGCCGAACTCGCCGCGGGTCTGGACCTGCATGTCCTTGTAGACCTTCGGGTTCATGTAGCTCGAATGCGGATCGAGGGCCGCGAGCATGCCGTTGATGGCATTCTCCATCAGCGTCTTCTCGTCGACCGGCTCGACATAATCGCGGCGGATGCGTTCCAGCACGTCGCCGAACAGGTTGAGCTGCTGGTAGAGCTCGCTCTTGTCCGATCCCGACTTGGGCTCGGCCTTGTCCTGGGCCAGGACGGGAGCCAGCACCACGCCGGCACCGAGGGCCAGGGCAGCGGCGACTGAAACGAGACGCATACGAGTCATTGGGATGCCTTTGCAGAGCGCGCCGCAGGAGAGGTTGTGTCGGCGTAAACGGGGTTTCGGGCGTCGGGGGCGAGAATACTAGTCGGTCTTTGACCGGATCAAGGCGAGAGGGCTCACTCGGTCATCAACCATCACGCTGAGGCTGCGGCAGCGGGACGCGGAGCCATCAGAAGATGCGGCCGGGAACTCTCCGACAGCAGCGAATGGCCGGTCATTTCCCGGGGCTGGGGTATTTGCATCAGGGCCAGCAGGGTCGGGGCGACATCGGCCAGCTTGCCGTCGCTCAGCGAGCGAATGTTCGCGGGGGAGTTGAACAGGAGGGCGGGAACGCGATTCAACGTATGTTGAGTGTGTTTTTGATGATTTTCCTCGTCGTACATCTGCTCGGCATTACCGTGATCGGCGGTGACGAGCATGACGCCCCCGGCCTTCCTGATCGCCTCCATCAGGCGGCCGAGGCAGCCGTCGACGGCTTCCACCGCCTTGATCGCCGCAGGCAGGATGCCGGAATGGCCGACCATGTCGGTGTTGGCGTAGTTCACCACGATCAGGTCGAACTTGCCCGAGCCGATCGCCTCGACGAGCTTGTCGGTCACTTCCGGCGCGCTCATCTCGGGCTTGAGGTCGTAGGTCTGCACCTTGGGTGAAGGAACCAGGATGCGCTCCTCGCCCTCGAATTGCCGTTCCTCGCCGCCGTTGAAGAAGAAGGTGACGTGCGCGTACTTCTCGGTCTCGGCGATGCGAAGCTGCCTGAGGCCGGCGCGCGCGATGGTTTCGCCCAGGCCCATCTTGATGACGGCAGGCGGAAACAGCGTCTCGAGGAAGCCGTTCAGCGCGGCGGAATATTCGACCATGCCGACGGCATCGGCGAACGTCACGAGACGGCCGCGCTTGAAGCCGTCGAACATCGGATCGAGCAGCGCGGTCAGGATCTCCCGCGCCCGGTCGGAACGGTAGTTGGCCATCAGGATGCCGTCGCCGTCCTTCATGCCCCGGTATCCGTCGATCGCTGTCGGCAGCACGAATTCGTCGTCGAGCTTGGCGGCATAGCCGTTGTCGACCGCCTCCCGGGGCGTCTTTGCCGTCTCGCCCTTGGCGTCGACGATGCAGTCGTAGGCCTTCTCGACACGATCCCAGCGCTTGTCGCGGTCCATGGCGTAGAAGCGGCCGCTGATCGTGGCGAACCGGATCGGCAGGTCCTTCTTCAAGCCGGCCACGATCTGGTCGAAATACTCCAGCGCACTGCGCGGCGGTGTGTCGCGGCCGTCGAGGATGGCATGGATCAGGACCGGTACGCCCCCGCCGGCGATCATGTTGGCGAGCGCGATCATTTGATCCTGATGGGCATGCACGCCACCGGGCGAGGCGAGGCCCAGCAGATGGCAGGCCTTGCCGCTCTTCTTCAGTGTCGCGATCAGCGCGGTGAGGATCGGGTTCTTCGCCAGCGAGCCGTCCTCGATCGCCTTGTCGATGCGCGGCATGTCGGGCACGGCGACCCTGCCGGCCCCGAGATTCATGTGGCCGACCTCGGAGTTGCCCATCTGCCCCTTGGGCAGGCCGACGAAGCTTTCGGACGCATCGATCAGCCCCTGCGGGCAGGTCGCGACGAGCCGGTCGAAGTTGGGCGTCCGCGCATCGACGATGGCGTTGTCCTTCGGATCCGGCCGGTGACCCCAGCCATCGAGGATGCAAAGGAGAGCGGGACGCGGGCGGGAGGCTGCCATCACGAGGCCTTGCGCGAGGAGGGCCGGGCCCGCTCGACCGAGTTGAACTTGTTGGGGCAGCTCAGCTCGCGCGGGTCGGTGTCGGGATTCTGGTCGGGCACCTCGATGGCGCAGAACACGAACTCGCCGCGCGGCTCGCCGTCGATCGAGATGTCGTAGGTGTAGGTGCC